>Ga0116170_10002233_pt1 | contig 18845 bp, 23 predicted proteins | sample AD_JPNHW1_MetaG_FD_89797 | JGI IMG/M metagenome (GOLD analysis project Ga0116170, IMG submission 89797) | Active sludge microbial communities of municipal wastewater-treating anaerobic digesters from Japan - AD_JPNHW1_MetaG | ecosystem: Engineered > Bioreactor > Anaerobic > Digestate | place...
TACGAAGCCGACATAATCTGCAGGAACATGCGGTCAACACCAATCGAAGTTTCGATTACATAAGGAACATATGATTCGTTCAATTCAGGATCAAAATACGTAATTTTCTTTCCTGAATATTGCTGATGCTGCGAAAGATCAAAATCGGTACGCGAGTGAATTCCCTCTACTTCCTTAAACCCAAATGGGAAATGATATTCAACGTCAACTGCGGCATTGGCGTAGTGAGCCAATTTATCGTGCACGTGGAAGCGGTATTTCTCATCGCCAAAACCAAGCGCCTTGTGCCATTTCATGCGGGTTTCTCTCCATTTCTCAAACCAATCTAATTCGCTGCCGGGACGCACAAAGAACTGCATCTCCATTTGTTCGAACTCACGCATACGGAAAATGAACTGGCGGGCAACAATCTCGTTACGGAAGGCCTTCCCGATTTGCGCAATACCAAATGGAATTTTCATACGGCCGGTTTTCTGCACGTTCAGGTAATTAACAAAAATTCCCTGAGCTGTTTCCGGACGAAGGTAAATCTTCATCGAACCATCGGCTGTCGATCCCATTTCGGTTGAGAACATCAGGTTGAACTGGCGAACGTCGGTCCAGTTGCGGGTTCCGGAGATTGGGCAAACTATTTCCTCATCAAGAATGATTTGTTTCAGTTCTTCCAGATTTACATCGTTCAGCGCTTTTACATAGCGAGCCTGAAGCGCATCCCATTTAGCCTGATATTCGAGCACACGGCCGTTTGTTTCGCGAAACTGCTTTTCATCAAACGATTCGCCAAAACGCTTGTGGGCTTTTTCAACTTCTTTATTGATTTTGTCTTCGTACTTTGCCAGTTGTTCTTCAATCAAAACATCGGCACGGTAACGTTTTTTCGAGTCGCGGTTATCAATCAGCGGATCATTGAATGCATCAACATGGCCGGAAGCTTTCCAAATTGTTGGGTGCATAAAAATAGCCGAATCGAGTCCAACTACATTTTCGTGCAGCAGAACCATCGAGTCCCACCAATATTTTTTGATGTTGTTTTTGAGTTCAACACCGTTTTGTCCATAGTCGTAAACTGCGCTTAACCCATCGTAAATTTCGCTTGACTGGAACACAAATCCATATTCTTTACAATGAGCAATCAGCTTTTTAAACACATCTTCCTGAGCCATGATCTGAATAATTATTAATTATTGATGATTATTTTTGATTTATTCTATTTCCTCAAAGTCAACATATTCGCCTTCTGAGCTAGTCCGCCTCGCCTGTTGTTGCTGGTTATTTTCAACCGTAACTTGTCCTTCCGGCTTTTGCTGTTGGTATTGGCGCTGATATTGCGTTTGTCGTTCCTGCATATTATTTACTGCTTTTTTCACAACAATCGGGAAAAGCAAGCGCCCCAAAAACCGCAGGGCATAGTAAATAACCACAATCAGTCCAATCGTTGTCAAAAAGTTTCTGATAGAAAGAATTACAAATAGAAAACACATAGCTTTTCTCCAAATTTTGAGCGGCTAAAATTAGTAATTAATTGGGAAACAACAGCAGTTTCAAAATTAGTAGCTTACCCCGCCGCCATTTATTACTTTTTCTTAACACCAATACGAACTGCTTACCAGCCAGGAACTTCACTTAAATCACAACTAATTACTTTCCAATATTTTAAACAGTTCGTCGAGTTTCGGAGTTAAAATAATTTCAGTTCGGCGGTTCTTCTGCCGGGCTTCAGGCGTATTGGCATCGTCAATCGGGAAAAACTCGCCATGCCCTGCCGAAGTAATTCGTTTCGGGTCAATGTCTTTATTTTTCAGGAGTATTTTAGTCACTGCAGTTGCCCGCACAACGCTTAAATCCCAGTTGTCTTTCACTTCGCCGGCGCCTTTCATAGGCACGTTGTCGGTATGCCCTTCAACCATTACATTTATATCCGGATTTTGTGCCAAAACATCGGCAAGATTTGCAAGGGCCTGCTGTCCTTTCGGATCGACCACCCATTGCCCGGTTTTAAAGAGTAACTGTTCGTCGAGCGAAACATAAACCTTGCCGTTCTTCTCCTGAATAGTCAAACCTTTATTGTTGAAGCCAAGCAACGCGTCCATTACTTTCTGCTTGAGCTGTTTCACTGCTTCGTCTTTTTGTCTCAAAATTTCCTCAAGTTCCTGAAGTCGTTGAGTTCGCTGCGCCAGCGTTTCTTCACGCTTCTGCACATCGGCCTGCGCTTCCTGCAATTTGCTCATCAAACGGGCAATTTCTTCGGAACTTCCCGTTTTCAGGCTACTCAACTGCTTTTCGAGGTCAGAATTAAACTGTTTCAATCGTTCGTTTGCTGATTTCGAATCATCCAGATTTTGCGACAATTCCTTCAATTGGACATTAAGTTGTTCAATATCTTTTATTTGTTTATTGATTTTGCTTTGCAACTCTGTATTCTTAGCTTCCAACGCCTGATTCTGCTCTTTCAGCGATTGAACTGCTTTCTGGCAATCCTGGTAATTGCCGTTTAACTGGTTAAATTTCTTTGACGATACACACGAAAAAAGAAATAAAAATGCAAATGCAGATAATAATTTATTCATGGCTCATGTTTTTAGTCTGGTAAATATAGAACTTTGCAAAGTTTTTATCAACGCTACAGTGAACACCATTTGTGGTTGTTAACTTATTTTAATTAAAATCGGAAAATGAAATTTTATTGTTTCACGAAACATTCCAGACTTAAGGCCGCCCGTTTAAAGTTTGACGCGCCTTAAACTTGCTGGCTTGCGAAACGTTGATTAAATGACTTTTCAGGATTTGCGAAGTGTTGTATATTTGGATTCAAATTTGAAAGTTGATGGAGGAGCACACGGAGAAATTACTAGATCAGATTAATGATCCGTCGGATTTAAGAAAATTAAAAGCTGGGGAGCTGCCTCAGGTTTGTCAGGAATTACGTGATTTTATTATAGACGAAGTTTCACACAATCCGGGGCATTTTGGAGCTAGCCTTGGGGTTATTGAGCTGACTGTTGCATTGCATTACGTATTTAAAACACCATACGATTTGCTGGTTTGGGACGTTGGACACCAGGCTTACGGGCACAAAATTCTGACTGGCCGAAAAGATGTTTTTCATACCAACCGAAAATACAATGGTATTAGCGGATTTCCAAAACCAACCGAAAGCATTTACGACGCCTTTGGAGTTGGGCATTCGAGTACCTCGATTTCGGCGGCGCTCGGAATGGCCGTTGCTGCAAACCTGAAAAATGAAAACGATCGTAAGATTGTGGCGATTATTGGCGACGGTGCGATGACAGGCGGAATGGCATTTGAAGGACTGAACAACGCAGCCGTAAATAAATCAGATTTATTGGTTATTCTGAATGATAACAATATGGCCATCGACCCAAACGTTGGTGGAATGAGCAATTATCTGCTCGATATTACCAAGTCTCAAACATACAATAAACTTAAAAAAGACATTTGGGATGGACTTGGAAAACTCAATGGCTTTGGTCCGAAAGCAAGAAGGTTGGTTCAAAAAACCGAGAATGCTTTTAAATCTATGCTTTTAAGGCAGTCGAACTTGTTTGAAGGAATGGGGTTCCGTTATTTCGGGCCGGTTGACGGACATAATGTTGTTTACCTCGCTGAAGTTCTGGAAAGCCTCAAAAACATACATGGGCCGAAACTTTTACATGTTGTTACCAAAAAAGGGAAAGGCTTTAAAAAAGCTGAACTTAACCAAACAGAATACCATGCTCCCGGAAAATTCGACAAAGTAACGGGCGAAATACTCGATTGCGACTGCCAGGTTAACAAGCCGCCAAAGTTTCAGAATGTATTTGGGAAAACCATTATAGAACTGGCTGAAAAGAACGATAGAATTGTTGCCATTACACCGGCCATGCCGACGGGTTGTTCACTCAACATGATGATGGAAAAAATGCCACACCGCGTTTTTGACGTTGGAATTGCGGAACAACACGCAGTGACTTTCTCCGCAGGGTTGGCAATTCAGGGACTGCTGCCCTTCTGCAACATTTATTCAACGTTCATGCAGCGCGCCTACGATCAGGTGATACACGATGTAGCAATTCAGAATTTGCAGGTTGTTTTTTGCCTCGACCGAGGCGGACTTGTTGGAGCCGATGGAGCGACCCATCACGGAGTATTCGATCTGGCATACATGCGGTCAATTCCAAATATGATTGTTTCGGCGCCAATGGACGAAATTGAATTACGGAACCTGATGTTTACCGCACAAAGCGAGAATCACGGACCATTCTCTATCCGCTATCCGCGTGGCTGTGGTAGCACAATTGACTGGAACAAACCAATGGAACTTATTCCAATTGGTCAAAGCCGTCAGCTAAGCGAAGGCAATGATGTTGCAATTTTAACAATTGGAACAATGGGCGTGCAGGCTGCCAGAGCAATTAAAATGCTTCAAAAAGATGGAATAGAAGCCTCACATTTCGACATGAGATTTGTGAAACCAATCGATGAGAAAGCTCTACATTATATATTTGGTAAGTTCAAATACGTGGTTACTGTTGAAGATGGTGTTTTGCAGGGTGGATTTGGCAGTGCAGTTGTTGAATTTATGGCCGATCACAACTATCAAGCTTCAATAAACCGGCTTGGTATCCCCGATAAGTTTATCGATCAGGGATCAACCGAAGAGTTGCATCGCGAATATGGATTGGATCAACAGGGAATTTATCAAACAGTAAAAGCTTTTGTGAAGGAAGATTAGTTGGAGCGAATACTTTTTACTTAGCAGGTTCGTTTATCTGTCATACCTATTAATATACTAATCTTGGATTTCTATAATAAAAAACGTCGTTGGAAGATTCTTCTTCTGTTACTTGCCACAATCATTGGAGCCGGTGCTTTTTTCTATACCAACTGGCTTATTAAAAATATGGCTACCGAGGAACGGAAAAGCGTTGAACTTTGGGCAGAAGCAACACAGCGGCTCGCCAGCCCCGACCTCAACTCCAATCAGGACATTACATTCCTGAACAATATTATTGTGAAAAATACGAGCATACCGATAATTATTACTGACAGCCTCAATAATATAAACGGGAACCGAAATATCACGCTGAACGAAAGCAATAAAGATAAAGTTCTGGCTCGCGAATTGGAAAAAATGAAGGAGCAGAACGCACCTATTATTATCACCATTTCAGAACACGAAAAGCAGTACCTGTATTACAGGGACTCTATTATGCTTCAAAATCTCAAGTTCTACCCCATCGTACAGTTTGGCGTAATTTTCCTGTTTATACTTGTTGCTTATCTTGCTTTCAGTTCTTCGCGTAAAGCCGAACAAAACCAGGTTTGGGTTGGAATGTCAAAAGAAACGGCCCACCAACTGGGTACTCCTATTTCTTCGCTCATGGCCTGGGTAGAGTTATTGAAAATGCAGAATATTGACGAAAAACTTATTCAGGAATTTGAGAAAGACACACAACGTCTGCAAAAAATCACAGAACGATTCTCAAAAATCGGTTCCATTCCCGAGCTTGTTCCAACTGATGTTGCCGATACAATCCGTTCAACTGTGGAGTATCTAAAAACAAGATCATCAGCTAAAGTCAGGTTTGTGCTCGATTTCGATCAGGAAATAGTATATCGGGTTCCGCTCAACTCTGCTTTGTTTAGCTGGGTTATCGAAAACCTCTGCAAAAACGCCATTGACGCAATGAACAACGCCGGTACAATACAAATAACAATTTCAGAAAAAGCTGACCAGGTGTTCATTGACGTTGCCGACACCGGCAAAGGAATATCGAAAGCACATTTTAAAACAGTATTTCAGCCAGGGTTCACGACAAAGAAAAGAGGCTGGGGCCTAGGATTGTCGCTTGCTAAACGTATCGTTGAAAATTATCACAAAGGCAAAATATTCCTGAAACACTCGGAAATTAATAAAGGAACAACCTTTCGGATTGCATTGAACAAGGTATAACTTATCAACAGCCACAAAAACAATCAAACACCTGATATTGAATAAGATTCACTGCTCGTTTGTTTTTTGGTTGTTTCGCTGTTAAAAAAATAGATATATTTTCGGCGTTTATATATTTTTTATACTTTTGCAAAACTTTTTTCAGGCAATGAGCAGTCAATCATTCTATAACATTGCATTCAGAGGACTTTCGCAAGGGAAGCATGTTTTCGAATACGATATCGACGACAAGTTTTTTTCTGAATTTGAAGGCGGAGTCGTTGAAGAAGGCGATGTAAATGTTTGTCTCACACTCGAGAAGCAAAGTGCGCTGATGATTCTGAACTTTGATGTAAAAGGACAGGTTAAGGTGCAATGTGACAGATGTCTGGAAATGTACGATCAGCCAATCGAAGGGTCGGACAAGGTTTTTGTAAAGTTCGGCGATAAAGAATTCGAGGATGGCGACGACGTAATTTGGGTAGGCGCAAATGAGCATCAGTTAAACGTTGCTCAATTGATATATGAGTTTATTTGTTTGGCTATTCCAATTAAACGGATTCATCCCGACGACGAAAACGGGAATTCTACATGTGATCCAGAGATGATTGAAAAGCTGGACAAATACATTATTAAAGACGACGACGCGAACAATCCCGTCTGGAACGATTTGAGAAAATTATTAAATAACGAATAAAGATAAGGTAAAATGGCACATCCAAAACACAGGGTATCAAAAACCCGCAGAGACAAAAGAAGAACGCATTACAAAGCAACTCCTGCAACTCTGGCAGCTTGCTCAAATTGCGGAACTACAATTAAATACCACACTGTTTGTCCGGAGTGCGGATATTACAGAGGTAAATTAGCAATCGAAAAAGACGTTACCGTTTAAAACACATTACACAGATCAGAAGAACATGCTTCTTCTGATCTTATTTATTTTCGTCTTTGTAATATTCGAACAATTTAATTGTTTGTTTTAAAAGGAGTTAGGTAAACTTTTTTGCCTAATTTTTTTTTGCCGTTCGATTTTTTCATCCTAACTTGCGCCGCATTAAATTTTCAGGAATTGTTGTTTATTTATCGATCATGGGCTCGCCCTTGATTTAGATTTTATTGTCTAAAAAGTTTTAATATGACTAAATTACGTGCTGCAATAAAAGGAATTGGAGCATTTTTGCCTGAATACAGGCTGACGAACGAGGAATTGAGCACATTGGTTGAGACCTCCGACGAATGGATTATGCAGCGAATAGGCATTAAAGAACGCCGAATTTTAAAGGATGGATTAGCTACATCTGATATGGGAGCGGCTGCTATAACGCAACTGCTCAAAAAAACAGGGACAAAACCCGAAGAAATTGAACTTCTTATTTGCTCGACTATAACCGCTGATAATCCTTTACCTGCTGCTGCAAACATCATAAGCAGTAAAGTTGGATTAGTTAATGCCTGGAGTTTTGACCTAAATGCCGCCTGTTCTGGATTTGTTTACGGACTTACGGTTGGATCAAAATTCATTGAAAGCGGCCAATACAAAAAGGTGATCGTTTTGGGCGCTGATATGATGTCGTCGATCACTAACTATAAAGACAGAGCGACCTGCCCTCTTTTTGGAGACGGCGCAGCAGCTGTTTTATTGGAGCCAACTGCCGAAGATTTAGGAGTAATTGATCACATCAACCGCGTTGATGGTTCAGGAAGCCAGTATCTTCAGATGAAAGCAGGAGGGTCGGCTCGCCCGGCATCAACCGAAACCTTATTTAACGACGAACACTTTGTTTATCAGGAAGGTCAAACGGTTTTCAAGTATGCGGTTTCAAACATGGCAGATGTTGCTGTTGAAATGATGGAAAGGCACAATCTGACTGAAAACGATCTTGCCTGGTTTGTTCCACATCAGGCCAATATGAGGATTATTGATGCCGTTGGTCGGCGCATGGGAATTGATAAAGAGCGGGTTATGGTCAATATTCAAAAGTACGGAAATACTACGGCCGCTACGATTCCCTTGTGTTTGTATGACTATGAAAGTCAACTCAGAAAAGGAGATAATATTATTCTGGCAGCATTTGGTGCAGGATTTACCTGGGGCAGTATTTACCTGAAATGGGCTTACGATCCGAAATAACTAAAATCCAACAACAATATTAATTGAGTATAATTATGGAAAAACTTATTGTACGAAGTCACGAGGAGTTTGAAAAATTGGTAGGACAAGAACTTGGTATTTCAGAATATTTAACTGTCACTCAAGACCAAATCAATAAGTTTGCCGACGCAACACTTGATCACCAGTGGATACATGTTGACGAAGAAAGAGCAAAGACTGAAAGCGCTTTTGGCAGCACAATTGCTCATGGTTATTTAACTCTTTCGCTGCTGCCTTACATGTGGGATCAGATAATCCAGGTAGAAAACATCAAGATGTTGGTAAATTATGGTATCGACAATTTCCGTTTCAACCAACCTGTAAAAGTAAACAGCCGAATCAGAACCAGAGTTGTTTTAAAATCGGTAGCCAACCTGCGAGGAATCACAAAAATTCAGCTAGACATCTATATGGAGATTGAAGGTAACAGGAAGCCAGCATTTGAAGGTGTAATGACATTCCTGTACCACTTTATTTAGTCATTATCTTATTTATCGAATAGCAACAAGCGTGTCCGTTGGTCGGATGCGCTTTTTTATTTTCAAACCGTTCGCAATCCTGACATTGCTTTTGTATATTTGGAATCCATTCAGAAAAAACAAGAACAATGGCTAAAGAAAGCAATGATTTTAACTTGCAAATCATCAATTTGATTGCCAAAGGGACCCGAATCTCCGGAAATCTTGATTCAGATGGCGATCTGCGTATTGATGGCGAAATTTTGGGAAATTTGGAAACAAGAGGCCGGCTGGTTATTGGTCCAACCGGGAAAGTGGACGGCGACATCAGTTGCAAAAGCTGCGAAATTGCAGGAACTTACAACGGCAAAATCACGGTTTCAGAATTACTTTCTCTTAAATCTTCATCCCGAATTACCGGCAATATTATTACCAGTAAAATTTCGATTGAACCCGGAGCTTATTTTAATGGAAATTGTGCGATGAGCGATGAATCACAGTAGCTATGGACTCCAACCTTAAAGAACCAAAGAAAAAGTTTGATGATTTTATACGCTATTCAAACCTTGCATTCGAGATGGTTGCGATTATGGGCATCGGAACGTGGGTTGGATGGCTGATCGACAACTGGGTCGAAACAAAATTTCCGATCTTCCTCATCGTATTCATGGTTCTTTCGGTTATTGGATCAATTTTCTATGCTATTCGCAAGCTTCTCTAATTCTACTTTAAAAACTTTTTTCCAAGATAATGAAACGATTTTTTATTCAATCAACCATACTAACTGCTGTTGTATTTGTTGTTGGTGCAATTTTGTATTCCACTGCATTTAAACCGTATTACCACATTTTATTACCTCTGACCTTACTTTTCTTTTACTGCGCAACAAACCTTATACACGCATATTTGTTAAAAGTAGCCGTTAATTCAGGTTCAAGATTTACTTCAAAATATATGGCGGTTAATTTTATAAAAATGTTCTCGTACCTCATAATTGCAGTTATTGTAGCTTTCTCGGTAAGAGAATATGCCAAAATATTTCTGGTAAATTTTCTGGTGGGTTATATAATCTTCACCGCATTTGAAACGATGCAGTTTGCCAGATTCGTAAGGCAAAAAAAAGAATGACATGCCTTGACAATTAATCGCATAAAAAATTAAATTTGTTGACCTCAGAAATACATTGAGACGAAATGACACGAACCATACAAGCCCTATTACTAATACTAATTGTGCTTTTTACCGGACAGGTAGCATGTGCTGAAGAAGAAGCAACACAAACAAGCACCACAACTCATTCGGAAGAATTCAATGCCGGTAAATTTGTTATCGAACACGTTTCCGACGCCTTTGAATGGCACATTCTCACGATTGGCGAAACTCATGTCAGCGTACCGTTACCTATCATTTTGTATTCTTCGGATAAAGGCTGGAATGTTTTCATGTCCTCCAAATTCCATCATGGGCACGAAACATACAATGGATTCAGGATTGAAAATGAAGGTAAAAACGAAGGTAAGATAGTTGAAGTTAACGAACAAGGCGAGGTTATTGGCCTACCTGTTGATCTGTCAATTACGAAAACCGTCGTTGGAATATTCGTGAGTGTTATCATTTTATTACTCATATTCCTGAACATTGCTAAAGCTGCGAAGAAAAACGTAGGCAAGGCTCCATCTGGAATGCAAAACTTATTTGAACCAGTCATCCTGTTTGTTCGCGACGATGTTGCCCGACCAGCCATTGGCGAACACCGTTACGAAAAATTTATGCCTTACCTGCTTACCTTGTTTTTCTTTATCCTGATAAACAACATTCTGGGATTGATTCCGATTTTCCCGTTTGGAGCAAACGTTACCGGAAACATAGCTGTAACAATGGTTTTGGCATTGTTTACCTTCTTTATCACAACATTTAATTCGAATAAAGATTACTGGAAAGAAATATATAATCCTGAAGTGCCTTGGTGGTTGAAGTTCCCGATACCACTTATGCCAATAGTTGAACTGACCGGAGTTATCACAAAACCTGTGGTTTTGATGGTCCGTCTCTTTGCCAACATGCTGGCCGGTCACTTAATTGTAACTGTATTTGTCAGCCTGATATTTATTTTCGCCAAATTGATGGGTGGACCTGCCGGATACGGAGTTTCGCTGGTTTCTGTGCTATTCTCTGTATTTATGGTATTGCTCGACGTTTTGGTGTCGTTCATTCAGGCATACGTTTTTACATTATTGTCAGCCCTCTATTTTGGGATGGCTAAACCAGAACATCATCATTAGTCTTATATATTAACAATTATTATTATGACTGCATTATTAATCATTTTAGCAGAAGTAGCCCTTGGGAAACTTGGAGCAGCCGTTGGCGCTGGCCTGGCAGCTATTGGTGCAGGTATTGGCATTGGTAAAATTGGTGCCAGTGCAATGGAAGCCATCGCTCGTCAGCCCGAAGCAGTAGGCGATATCCGTTCGAACATGATCGTATCGGCAGCTTTGATCGAAGGTGTTGCCTTCTTCGCTGTTATCGTCTGCGTTCTAGCTATTTTCATTGCTTAAGAATTTGTTTTGCGATCCACTCCCGGGGTTGCCGGGAGCAAGGATTGCTTTTAACTAACAAACAAAAACTACCATGGGATTTGTAACTCCTGATTACGGAACAATATTTTGGATGGTCATCATATTCGGGATCGTACTTTTTATCCTGAAGAAATTTGCATGGGGTCCAATATTAAAAGCATTAAAAGATCGCGAGCATTCGATTGCCGACGCATTAAATTCGGCAGAGAAAGCCCGTAAGGAAGTCGCCGGACTGAAGGCTGCCAACGATCAGATATTGACTGAGGCCAGAAGAGAAAAAGATATCATACTGAAAGAAGCGCGTGATATAAAAGACAAAATAATTGCCGATGCCAAGCTTCAGGCCAACACCGAAGCCCAAAAGAGCATCGAATATGCCAAACAGCAAATTGAAGCTGAAAAGGCTGCAGCAATAAACGACATCAAAAAGCAAGTAGCCGAACTATCTTTGGCCATTGCCGAAAAAGTAATTAAAAAGCAAGTTGAAAAATCTCAGGATCAGGAAGCATTGATTCAGGATATGTTGAAAGATCTGAAGCTGAATTAATTGTATGGACCAAAGTAAAATAAATGTTCGGTACGCAAAGGCTTTTTTCGGTTTGGCAAAAGACAAGGGATTGACTGTTGAACTGAGAAAGGATGCTAATTTAATATCCGATGTTTGCGAAACAAGCGAAGATTTTCGGCTGCTTATCGAAAGCCCGATTGTAAAAACCTCTCAAAAAACAGAGGCAATTAAAAGTATCTTCACCGGGCGGGTGCACCAATTATCATTGAACTTTCTGGTATTGATCACGACCAACAAGCGCGAAAGTTTTATCCCCGGAATTTTTCGAAATCTGGAAGACTTCTACAGAGCTGAAGAAGGGATAAAATCTGCTGTGCTGACGAGTGCAACGCCTGTTAGCGAACCCATGTTTCAGGAAATACGAAAAACATTGGAAGCCCAGTTTAATGCAAAGGTGGAGCTAAGCCAAAAAGTTGACGAAAGCTTGATTGGTGGCTTTGTTTTGCGTGTTGACGACAAACAATACGACGCCAGCTTATCGACAAAATTGAAGAAAATAAGAGAACAATTGCTACATACAGAATTGAAATAGAATAACGACTGAATAAAACTGACATAAAATGGCAAATATAAAACCTGCTGAAGTTTCGGAAATACTCAGAAAACAACTCGAAGGCTTTAAAAGTCAGGCCGAATTGGAAGAAGTTGGGACTGTGCTTCAGGTTGGAGACGGAATTGCGCGCATCTATGGCCTTTCAAATGTTGAATCGAATGAAATGATCGAATTCGATTCAGGAGTAAAAGGCATCGTGCTGAACCTTGAAGAAGACAACGTAGGAGCTGTAATTCTGGGTTTGACAAAAGAAGTTAAAGAAGGAGACACGGTTAAACGTCTTCGCCGTACAGCTTCGATTGAAGTTGGCGAAGGACTTTTGGGCCGCGTAATAAATACACTCGGCGAACCAATCGACGGCAAGGGAATTGTGACCGGCGAAAAGTATGTTTTACCGCTTGAGCGAAAAGCGCCTGGTGTAATTTTCAGGCAACCGGTAACTCAGCCACTGCAAACCGGATTGAAAGCTATCGATGCCATGATCCCGATTGGTCGCGGACAACGTGAGTTGATTATTGGCGACCGTCAGACAGGAAAAACAGCCGTTGCCATTGATACAATTATTAACCAGCGTGAAAATTTTGAAGCAGGCAAACCAGTATATTGTATTTATGTAGCTATCGGGCAAAAAGGTTCTACTGTTGCCAACCTTGCCCATACGCTTGAAAAACATGGAGCAATGTCATACACGGTAATTGTTTCGGCAACTGCATCTGATCCGGCCGCCCTACAGTATTATGCACCTTATGCCGGCGCTGCCATTGGCGAGTACTTCCGTGATACGGGTCGCGATGCATTAATTATTTACGATGACCTTTCGAAACAAGCCGTTTCATACCGCGAAGTTTCGTTGTTGCTTCGTCGTCCTCCGGGCCGTGAAGCATATCCGGGAGACGTATTCTACCTGCACTCACGCTTACTCGAACGTGCAGCAAAAATTACGGCATCAAATGAAATTGCAGCCCAAATGAATGACTTGCCTGAATGTTTAAAAGATAAGGTAAAAGGTGGAGGATCATTAACCGCCCTTCCAATTATTGAAACTCAGGCTGGCGACGTTTCTGCATATATTCCTACAAACGTTATCTCGATTACTGATGGACAGATCTTCCTTGAATCGAACCTGTTTAACTCAGGTGTTCGCCCGGCTATTAACGTGGGTATCTCGGTGTCGCGTGTTGGTGGAAACGCTCAGATTAAACCAATGAAGAAAATCGCCGGAACGTTGAAGCTCGACCAGGCTCAATTCCGCGAACTGGAAGCTTTCTCGAAATTCGGCTCCGACCTCGATGCTGCTACAATGCGCGTTCTGGATAAAGGGCGTAAAAATGTTGAAATACTGAAGCAACCACAATATGCACCAATAAAGATTGAGCACCAGATTGCCATTATTTATTGCGGTGTAAAAGAATTGCTTCGCGACGTTCCGGTTGAAAAAGTAAAATTGTTCGAACGTGATTTCCTTGAATTGATGGAAATGCAATATCGCAGCACGCTTGATCAATTAAAGAAAGGAATCCTAACCGACGCAGAATCCAATGTTATAGAAAAAGCTGCTGCCGAAGTTGCTGAAAGATATTCAGAATAAAACGGCAAGCCAGATAATTATTATTCATTCGAGATGGCCAATTTAAAAGAAATACGAACCAGAATCACTTCGGTAAAAACCACCAGGCAAGTTACCAGTGCTATGAAAATGGTTTCGGCAGCAAAGCTGAAGAAGGCGCAGGATGCTATCTTGCAGATTCGTCCTTATGCTGAAAAGCTTTCAGAACTACTTTCATCATTGGGAGCAGCACTGGATAAAAACGCTGATTCTGTTTACACAGCCCAGCGCGATCCGGAAAAGGTTTTGATTGTATTAATAAGTTCGAACAGAGGACTTTGTGGTGGATTCAATTCAAATATCACCAAAAAAGCTATTTCTGTTGCAAAAACAACTTACAGCAAACAGCTTAAATCCGGTAATCTCGATTTTCTGGTAATTGGTAAACAAGGCGGAAAGATTCTGCGCTCTTACCATTTGGATATTCTGGAAGAAAAAAATCAGCTGTTTGAGAATTTGGATTTCGAACATGTTTCTGTGGAAGTTCAGGCCATAATGAACGATTTTGTTGCAGAAAAATATGATCGGGTTGAATTGGTTTACAACAAGTTTATCAATGCCGCTTCGCAGGAACTAATAAATGAACAGTTTTTGCCGGTGGCTCCTGCTACTTCTGAAAAGAAAAAAAGAAGTAATACCGATTACATTTTTGAGCCTTCGGTAGAACTGATTGTTAACGAGATGATTCCCCGTTCGCTTAAAATACAGTTTTATAAAGCGTTGCTCGATTCTCACGCAGCCGAACATGGTGCCCGAATGACTGCCATGCACAAAGCAACTGACAATGCTACCGACTTAATTAACGAGTTGACGCTGAACTTTAACAAGGCCCGCCAGGCAGCCATTACCAACGCGATTCTTGAAGTTACAAACGGCGCCGAGGCACTCAACGGTTAGAAAAATTCTCACAAAAAATAAAAATGCCATCTTCTTTTTGCAGAGGATGGCATTTTTATTTCTAGCTCTTGTCGGTCATAATCGAATAACTTTCCTGATTCGCCTGTTAAAACCGATTAGCTCGGTGTAACCTATACGATTAAGAAGCGATAGAGCAGCGTCGTAATGGCGGGCAATGTGTTCAACCCGATGCGCATCAGAACTCAACGTAACGGGGACATGATGGGCAAAACACATTTCTAAAATATGTGGCGATGGCGTAAATTCAGCACATGGTCTGTCCATTCCACCGGTGTTCAACTCAACCACCAGATTATTTGCCTTAATAATTTTGATTGTGTCTTCAAACAACTTCTCCTGGTTGGTTTCGGGGTAAACTCTGAATTTCTTAATAATATCGATGTGACCAATAATGTCGAAAAGTCCCGACTGAGCGGCTTCCTGAACTAAGGTAAAATATTTCTCATATAGCTCATCGTTCGACCATTTTCCGTATAGCGACTGATCAGTATCAAAATTCCAGTCATCGATAAAATGGACTGAACCGATCACATAATCTACCGGAATCTGACTGATCAATTCATGTAATTCATCTTCATAGCCGGGCAGATAGTCAACTTCAATTCCAAAACGGATATTTATCCTGTCTCCCAACTTCTCTTTCAAATCCGAGATCTGGCTCGTCATCACCGGAATGTCAATCTGCTTCATCGACCAATCCACCGGTTTTAAGCATAAATGATCTGTAAAGCCAACTTCTTCCAATCCTTTATCGATAGCCGCCATGGCCATCTCCTCATAAGTATTTTTCCCATCCGAAAGGATTGAGTGCATGTGGTAATCAACCAGTCCGATCATCGCCTATTTTATTACCCGAATTTTTATATTTCTGTACTGAGTTAATCCACCGTGGTCCTGAAGCCCGATGTTTCCTTTCTTGGCGAGTCCATAATACGGATAGTCTTTCCACTTTCCGTTTTCTTTGTGCTTGTACCAATCGGCATCCCACAACTCGTAATCAACAACCTTTACTCCGTTCAGGAAGTGCTGTACATGAGTGCCATCTACAATAATTAAAGTTTGATTCCATTCAGTAATTGGTTTTACAACAGCCCCCTGAGGTGGATTCATTCCATAGTTGGATCCTGAATATTGGTCATCATGCAGTTTATCAGGCCAACCTTTATCATCAATCAATTGGTATTCAATCCCCGATTCGTATATTGCCTTACCAACTTTTTCGTTTACATGATAAAAAACACCACTGTTGCTACGAGGCGCTATTTTCCATTCAAGGTATAATTCGAAATTCTGAAATTTTTCCTTTGTTATAATGTCGCCGCCATGATCGCTTCCTCCTCCTGAGTTATTTAACACACCATCAATAACTCTCCAACCTGTGATTTCCTTCCCCTGAAATTTTCTCCAACCAGTGAAGTCCTTCCCATTGAAAAGCAACTTCCATCCGTCTTTTTTCTCTTTTTCAGTTAAAGTATTAATTGGTAAATTCTGCGCACTTGCAGCAACGGCAAATACAAAAAGTAAAATAAATGATACTATCTTGTTCATTGTTTGTTGATTAGGTTTTAAATAACATTCAAAAATATACTATACGAATTTATGAATTAAATAGTAGGATTTGCGTACTGTCAATCAATTTCGAGAAATTGTTTCATAGCGCCAAATTTCTCTCTCATAAGTTGGTACCCATGATCGTACAAAGCCATTCTTCGTTCCAGACTTTTTTCTGTTCGCCCAACCGAGAACTCAGGCAAAGGCGCAAAAATAAAAATACGTCCTTCACGTTCCATTGCCTCACAAAGATCGAGCGTTCTGTTGTATGCTTCGTTTCTGTTTAACAACGTATCCAAAAAATCAGGATATTTCCTGAAAGCAATTTCAAATAATTTCCTTCCTTTCATTTCTTCTTTACGATACTCCCGCGGACGGGTTAGAACAACTACAGCTTTTGAGTGCTTTTCGAGTGCAAATTCAACAGGAATTGAATCTGAAACACCACCATCGAAATACAATTTCCCGCCAACATCAACTGCCTTAGCCAGCAACGGGATACTGGATGATGCAATGAGAATGTTCTCAATACCTAACTTCTGCATGTCGGCTTTGTTAAATGCACATGCTTTTCCCGACTCCAGCGAGGTAGTCAAAGCCTCAAATTCTGCTGGGCTGTCATAAAAAGCACTTTCGTCAAACGGAACCAACCGGTGCGGAATCTCATCGAAAACAAATTCCATATTAAAATAGGAGCCAGTGGTTAGCAAATGACGAAATCCCATATACCGTTTATCAGAGGGCATCTCAACATTTACTTTCCGGTTTCTTCCCTTCTGTTTTGATATATATGATGCTCCTACACAGGCCCCCGCTGAAACACCAACTACGCGATCGAACCAGAATTCTTCATCGAGCAAATATTCAAGCACTCCACTGGTAAATGCACCCCGCAAGCCTCCCCCTTCAAGTACCAAACACGAATTTTCCATAACAGTTTATAATAAAATATAAAAGTAGCAATTAACGATATTCCTTGCTACCAATACCTGTCGATTAAAAGTGATAATAATGCGATTGCAGTTTCAACAATAATCCTTCATTTTATAATGAACGTATGTTCAAAATAAATACAAAAACATTTGTATTATGAACGTATGTTCATTATTTTTGAACCAAAATGAAAACACAATGGAAAAGTTAATCGTGAAGATTAGCCTGATTCTTCCGGCGATCTTATTTTTCTTTTATTTCTCGATGACGATGGTTGGCTGCGCCGCCAGAATATTCAAATGCAGTGACAAGTTTTACTGTGGAACATTCTGCTGGATTGCCAAAATACTTGGAGGACTCGCTGTAGTTCTGTTTTTCTTTAGTATTTTACCGGATATTAAAGCATTTTTAAATATCCAGAAACATGCCGCGCCCTCGAAAAAGTAGAAAAATTAGCAATCCGCCGATAATGAAAGGGTTCAAGCCATTTGGCTTGCCACTTTGCAAAATAGACAATGTTCAGTTGACATTTGAAGAATACGAAAGTATCCGGCTGATAAACTACGAAATGCTTCCGCAGGATCAGGCCGCAGAACAAATGAACGTATCTAGGCCGACTTTCACAAGAATCTACAATAAAGCTCTTGTAACAATAGGCAGCGCTTTTGTCGAGGGAAAAGCAATCATTATTGAAGGAGGCGATTACGACCTTGACAAAGAATGGTTCAGATGTAAAAAATGTCACAAACTAATAGACGGTCTTGACAAACATGTAAAATGTGCCGACTGCGATATTTTTGGAACAGACGAATTAATTCTCCTGAATAAGGATAAAAAGAATTTAGATGCCGCGAATGGATAGAACCGGACCGGAGGGAAAAGGTAGTGCTACCGGTAGAAGACTCGGATTTTGCAAAACTACCGATGAAGATTTAAATGAGAGCTGGAGCCTCGGAACAGGATTAGGCAAAAGATTTCACGCTTCGGATGGAATCTATTTGGGGAAAGGTAAACGACTTAGATATTTTCAAGATAAAAAGCTATGACAATAAAGATGAAAATTGCTGTTCCGGCAAAAGCCGACGGGCAAATTGATAATCACTTTGGGCATTGCGAATCATACAAAGTTTTTGCAATTTCCAACGAGAGCACTATTTCAGAAGTTGATGAAATAAAGTCATCACAGGGATGTGGCTGTAAGTCGAATATCGCAGGGGTTCTTGCAGCCAATGGTGTTTCAGTTTTGTTAGCCGGAGGCATTGGCAATGGAGCGATAAATGTGCTCAATAAAGCAGGAATAAATGTAATACGCGGCTGCGAGGGAAACATCACTGAGATTGTAAAGCAATATGCCGCCGGAAGAATTATTGACAGTGGTGAAGTTTGCCATCATCACGATGACGGACATGTATGCAGCCACTAGAAAAAATTGGTAGTAATTAGAGACCCTCAGTCCTTCCTCTAATTACTGCCTGCTTCCCTGGTTTTTACCAGTTAAAAATGACGGTTTGCTTCAAATCCGGATGAACGCTGAGCGGTACAGGACTACACCCGGCAACACTTTCAATCAATCGTTTTTCTTCATCAGAATA
>Ga0116170_10002234_pt1 | contig 18844 bp, 18 predicted proteins | sample AD_JPNHW1_MetaG_FD_89797 | JGI IMG/M metagenome (GOLD analysis project Ga0116170, IMG submission 89797) | Active sludge microbial communities of municipal wastewater-treating anaerobic digesters from Japan - AD_JPNHW1_MetaG | ecosystem: Engineered > Bioreactor > Anaerobic > Digestate | place...
AGCGCCCGGTTCGATCTCGCTGGGCGCGATCAGGCTACCGCGCGACCTATCAAGCCTCCGCGCATTCCCCGAGGCCCACGCGGATGACCGACGCGACCTTCCGCACGCACGAAAGGCCCTCGATCTCGTGGAGCGCCGAGCGCATCTTCGCCTCGGCGACGGGGTGCGTGATGATGGTGATCGTCGCGCTCCCCTCCTTCGCGTCCATCTGCTGGAGGCTCTCGATGCTCACCGAGTTCTTCGCGAATATGTTCGCGAGGTTCGCGAGCACCCCAGGGGCGTCCTCGACGACGCTTCGCACGAAAAAGCTCGTGACGCAGTCGTTGATCGACATGACCTTGCGTTCGTTGAGCGCGAAGTCCGTGTCGCGCTCGAATCCTGCCTTTCCCCGGAAGGCGAGGTTCATGACGTCGCCGACGACCGCGGAGGCCGTCGGGAGCTCGCCCGCGCCGCGCCCGTAGAGCATCGAGTCGCCGAGGCTCGAGCCGCGGATGTAGATCGCGTTAAAGACGTCGCTCACCGTCGCGAGGGGATGCGAGGCATCGACCATGACGGGGTGGACCCTGAGCTCTATCGAGTCGCCGTGGTTGATGCCCATGGCGAGTATCTTTATCGCGTAGCCGAACTGGCGCGCCGCGACGATATCCGCCGAGGTGATGTTCGTGATCCCCTCGCGGTAGATCTCGTTATAGTCGACCGGGCAGCGGAACGCGAGGCTCGCGAGGATGGCGAGCTTATAGGTCGCGTCGTAGCCCTCCACGTCGTTCTTCGGGTTTGCCTCCGCGTAACCGAGCGCCTGCGCTTCCTTGAGGGTTTCCGAAAAGTCCGCGCCCGAGGCGGTCATCTTGGAGAGAATGTAGTTGGTGGTGCCGTTGACGATACCGTAGATACGCTCGACGGTATTCGCGGAAAGCGAGTTCCTGATCGCCTGGAGGACCGGTATGCCGCCACCGACGGCCGCCTCGTACAGGATCGTGCAGTCGTTCGCCTTCGCGATCTCGGTAAAGCGCCTTCCGTGCTTGGCGATCACCTCTTTGTTCGAGGTGACGACGTTCTTCCCGGCTTCGAGCGCGGCCTCGATGAACTTCCGCGCGGGGTTCTCCCCGCCGATGACCTCGATGACGGTGTTGATGGACGCGTCGGCGAGAATGTCGTTGATGTTCGCGGTGAGCATCCCGCTCGGGAGCGCGACCCCGCGATCGGTGGTCACGTCGAGGTCGACGATGCGCCTGAGCTCGACCGCGCACCCGGCGCGCTGCTCGAGCATCGCGCGGTCTTTGAGAAGGATCTTCGCGACGCCCGTTCCGACGGTCCCGAACCCGATCATGCCGATGATAATGTCCGCCATAGCCACTCCTGGTGTGTTTCGTTTAGTGATTGAAACGCGATTTTATTCACTATACCACGACTCCCGCCGGGAGGAAAGCCGCGCAACGCGGACGTCGGCGCAGAACGCGGATGTCTTGACAAAACGCGGGCAGAAAACATACACGAAAGGTGCGGGCAAATGATGTGCACGGAAGGCGCGAGCGCGAGCCTCTTTCGGCGTTCGCAAAAAAAAGCCGCCCGGTAATTAAACCGGGCGGCTTTCGTTACGAGAGTTGTCTGTAAGGGCGAATTACTTCGCGATCACGCGAGCCATCTCGCAAACCTTGTTGGAATAACCCCACTCGTTGTCGTACCAGGAAATCAGCTTGACGAAGTTCGCGTCAAGGGAGATACCGGCGGTGGCATCGAAGATCGAGGTGCGTGCGTCGTTGCGGAAATCGGTCGAAACGACCGCGTCCTCGGTGTAGCCAAGGATACCCTTGAGCTCGCCCTCGGAAGCCTTCTTCATCGCGGCCTTGATCTGGTCCATGGTGGCGGGCTTGGCGAGAACCGCGGTGAGGTCAACGACGGAGACGTCGGAGGTCGGAACGCGGAAGGACATACCGGTGAGCTTGCCGTTGAGAACGGGGAGAACCTTTCCTACAGCCTTCGCGGCGCCGGTCGAGCTCGGGATGATGTTCTCGAGGATACCGCGTCCACCGCGCCAATCCTTCATGGACGGACCGTCGACGGTCTTCTGGGTAGCGGTGGCGGCATGTACGGTGGTCATGAGTCCCTTCTCGATCCCGAAGCTGTCCTGGAGGACCTTCGCGAGGGGGGCGAGGCAGTTGGTGGTGCAAGAGGCGTTGGAGATGATGTCCTGGCCCTTGTAGTCCTTGTGGTTAACGCCGTAGACGAACATCGGGGTCGCGTCCTTGGAGGGAGCGGACATGATGACCTTCTTGGCACCGGCGGTGATGTGCTTGCGCGCGGAGGCGTCATCGAGGAAGAAACCGGTGGACTCGACGACGACGTCGGCCTTGACCTCGTCCCACTTGAGGTTGAGGGGGTCCTTCTCGGCGGTGAGGCGGATCTTGTTTCCGTTGACGATCATGAAGTTTCCGTCGATCTTCACGTCACCCTTGAACTCGCCGTGCACGGAGTCGTACTTGAGCATGTACGCGAGATAAGCGGGGTCGAGGAGGTCGTTGATTCCAACGATCTGAATATCCTTGCTGAAGTTTTCGACAGCAGCGCGGAAAACCATGCGGCCGATGCGGCCAAAACCGTTAATACCTACTTTGATCATGATGATCTCCTAATCGATAAAAAGCGTTAAATAGAATATAGTCATACCGGGGTTTTGCGTCAATTGGTCACCCGGAAAAACCTACGGTTTAGCGGAAATCCGCCGTGTTTTTACGCCTTTTCCCGCAAAAACACCCGGTCGAAAGGCCATAAAAAAAGGCGCCGGGACGCTCAGTTTTCCCGGTTATCGATCCGGCGGCACAGGAACCCCGAATCCTCGAGATACTGCCTGCGGGAGATGACGAGCTGAATGAGCTCCTGGTACATGTCGAAATTGACCTCGAGCGCGATCGGGAAGATGTAGAGCTCCGTTTCCTCGCAATAGCGCTCGATGAACTCCGGGTTCGTCACGAACCCGAGGCTGATCATGTTGCTGATGCGGTCAGCGCACTTGAGGACCTTCGCCTTGTGGGAGCCCTTCTCGATGATGCGCTTGAGGTAGTCGCTCTTGAGCTGCCCTTCCTGCTTGGTGACCTCCATGACGAGGTCGTACACCTGCCCCGACTCGGAGTCGATCTCGAGGATCTGGTTCCGGTTGAAGTCGGGTATATCCTCGATCACGTCATGGATCACGGACGCCTTGAGGAGCACCGAGTCGATATAGCCATAGTCGAGGAGAATCCCCATCGTGTCGATCTGATGGCGAAACATGTTCCCGCCCGCGTGCCGCTGCTTGCCGATGAGGGCAGTCGCGAGCTGCATGTAGGGCGCGAGGTATATGCCTTTCAGAACGAGCATGTCCTGGGTATTCATGCTTTTTTCCGTACCGACCTCTTTATCTCAAATCTTCGACGTAACCGGCGAGTTTTGCAATGCGGCGGCGCATTTCGGCGAGCTTTTCCCGCTCGACGGCGACGACCTCGGCGGGAGCGTTCGCGACGAAGGCGGCGTTCGAGAGCTTTCCCTCAAGACGGGCGACGTTCTGGTTTTCCTTCTCGATTTCCTTGGTAAACCGGACCTTGAGCTGCTCGGGATCGACTCCCTCGCCGACGATGACGAAGGCCTCATAGCCCTTGCCGACGGTGCCGATCGCGCCTTTCGGGCGGTCCTGCGGGGTCGCGATGAACTCGACGCCTGAAAGCCCGGCGAGGAGCTGGATGACGTCGCGCTTCTCGCGCGCGGCCTCGGCGTCGCTCCCCTTCTCGACGAACAGGGCGATCTGGATCTTGAGCGCGGGGTCGATGCCGCACTCGGTGCGGAGCGCGCGGACGGAGCGGACGATGTCCTGAAGGGATGCGAAGCGCGCCTCGGCGCGCTCGTCCTTACGTGCGGCGGAGGGCGCGGGATACGGCGCGTTAATGAGCATCGCGGCCCGCTTCCCCGTTCCCGCGACCGCGTCGCTCAGGGGCGCGCACGAATCGGGAAGGAAGCCGTAGATCTCCTCGGTGACGAACGGGAGGTACGGATGGAGGAGGCGGAGCGATTCCTCGAGGACGGCGAGGAGCACGGACACGGCGCGGTTTTTCTCCGCGTCGTCGCCGTTCCGGAACGAGAGCTTCGAGGCCTCGACGTACCAGTCGCAGAAGTCGTTCCAGAAGAACTCGTAGAGCGCCTGGGCGCCGTCGTTATAGCGATAGCTCTCGAGCGCGGCGCGGCAGGTCGTCGCGGTCGCGTCGAGGCGATGGTAGATCCAGCGGTCGAGCTCGGTCAGGTCCTTCCGGGGTACGGCGACGATCTCGCGCCCCTCGAGGTTCCCGAGGATGTAGCGCGAGGCGTTCCATATCTTGTTCGCGAAGCGCGAGCCGAGCTTAAAGCTTTCCTTGTCGACGAGGATGTCCTGCCCCTGGGCGCACATGAACGCGAGGGTGAACTTAAGCGCGTCCGCGCCGTACTCGCCGACGATCTCGAGGGGATCGAGCCCGTTCCCGAGCGACTTGGACATCTTGCGGCCCTGCTTGTCGCGGACGAGCCCGTGTATGTAGATATCCTTGAACGGGACCTCTCCGGTGAACTCGAGCCCCGCCATGATCATGCGCGACACCCAGAAGAATATGATGTCGTACGCGGTGACGAGCGCGGTCGTCGGATAGAAGGCCTTGAGGTCCGCCGTCTTCTCGGGCCAGCCGAGCGTGGAGAACGGCCAGAGCCAGCTCGAGAACCAGGTATCGAGGACGTCTGAGTCCTGCCTGAGTTTTTTCGAATGGCACTTCGGGCACTCGGTCGGGTCCTCGCGCGCGACGATCATCTCGCCGCAGTCGGCGCAGTACCATACCGGGATGCGGTGGCCCCACCAAAGCTGGCGGGAGATGCACCAGTCGCGGATGTTCTCCATCCAGTGCGAGTAGGTATTCTCCCACTTTTGCGGGTAGAAGCGGATCTCGCCCTTCTTCCACGCGGCGAGCGCCTTGTCGGCGAGCGGGCGCATCTTGACGAACCACTGGTCGGATAGATAGGGCTCGACGACCGTATTACAGCGGTAGCACTTGCCGACCGCGTGGGTGATCTTCTTCTCTTCTTAGTAGAGGCCGAGGGCGGTGAGGTCCTCGATGACGGCCTTCCGCGCGACGGGGCATTTCATCCCCCGGTATTTCTCCGGGACGTTTTCGTTGAGGGTGCCGTCGGGATTGAGGATATTGATGACGGCGAGGTTCTGCCTTTTCGCGACCTCCCAGTCGTTCGGGTCGTGGGCCGGGGTGATCTTGACCATGCCGGTGCCGAAGGCGCGGTCCACGTAGGAGTCGGCGACGATTGGGATCGAGCGGCCGGTGAGCGGGAGCTTAACCATCTTGCCGACGAGCGCGGTGTACCGCTCGTCCTCGGGATTGACGGCGACCGCCGTATCGCCCAACAGGGTCTCGGGGCGCGTGGTCGCGATCTCGATCCGGGTCGTGCCGTCGGGAAGCGCGCAGCCGTCGAGCTCGTACCAGATGTGGTACATCGCGCCCGACGTGTCCTCGTGCTCGACCTCGTCGTCGGCGAGCGCCGTACCGCAGCTCGTGCACCAGTTTACGAGGTAGTTCCCGCGATACACGAGCCCGCGCTCGTAGAGGGTGACGAATACCTCGCGGACTGCTCGGGAAAGCCCGTCGTCGAGGGTGAAGCGCTCGCGCGACCAGTCGACGCTCGCGCCGATCTTCTTTAACTGATTGGTGATGATAGCATGATGCTCGTTCTTGACTTCCCAGGTTTTCTTGACGAAGGCCTCGCGGCCGAGGTCGTGCCTTGTCTTCCCTTCCTTCTTGAGGCGGCGCTCTACGACGTTTTGCGTCGCGATGCCGGCGTGATCGGTGCCGGGAATCCAAAGGGTCGGCTCCCCGCGCATGCGGTGGTAGCGAACCACGATGTCCTGAAGCGAGTTATTGAGGCCGTGGCCCATGTGAAGGACGCCGGTGACGTTCGGAGGCGGAATGACGACGACGAAGGGCTTTGCCGCGTCGGGCGCAGCGCCCGTTCGTGGCTTGAAAAAGCCGCCCGATTCCCATGCCGCGTAGACGCGGTCCTCAAAATCCTTCGGATTATACGCCTTCTCGAGCTCAATTGCCTTCATATGCAGCCGTTCCTTATCATGTGCCGTGTTATATGGGGAAAATACTATACTTTTTGAAGCGCTTGTTCAACCGCGTCGATAACCTCGTCGGGGGTCGAGGCACCGGCCGTAATGCCTACGCGTTCGAGCGCGAAGGCCTCTTCCGGGATCTCCTCCGGCCGCTCGATGTGCCACGCCTTTGCGCAGAGCGTCTTCGCCGTGTTGAAAAGCCGCTGGGTGTTCGCCGAATTGCGCCCGCCGATGACGATAATCCCGTCTACCTGGCCCGCGAGCGCCTCGAGGGCGTTTTGCCGCTCGAGCGTCGCCGGGCATATCGTGTTGAAGACCGCGAGCTCCGGTATCCGCCTCGAAAGGACTTCGGCGATCGCGTCGTACTCTGACTGCTTGATCGTCGTTTGGCTGATGAGCACCGCCTTCTCGGGATAGCGCTCGAGGCGCTCGGCCGCCTCGCTCGACTCAAGCACGATGCAGCCGGGGGCGTAGCCGGCGATCCCGGTGATCTCCCCGTGGTCAAGGTCCCCCGCGAGTATGACCGTGTAACCCTTCTCGTGCCAGTCGCGCGCGCGCTTTTGGCTCGAAAGGACGCGCGGGCAGGTCGCGTCGACGATGTGCGCGTGCCGCCGCTCGAGCTCGAGGCGCTCCGCAGGCGGGATGCCGTGGGCGCGTATGACGACGGATGCCCCGTGAAAATCCTCTGGAAGCGGGGCTCCGTCCGAACCGATGATGACGACGCCCGCGCGGGAAAGCCTGTCGAGCGCCGATGGGTTATGGATGAGCGGCCCATAGGTATACACGGGCCTGACCGGGTTATCGAGCAGGGCCTGCTCGGCGGCCTCGACCGCGCGCCTGACGCCCATGCAATATCCCAGTATGTCAGCGCGGATGATCCTGAGCGTATGGTTCATGCCGGGAATTGTACCCGAATCCTCGAACAAAAAAAACCCCTTGCGCCGGGTCACGCTTGATAGACGCGCTCGATGCAAGGGGTCTCATGCGCGGCGCCCCAAAATACCGGCGCCGCGATATCGCATGAAAAGAAAACTACACGACCTCGCCCGAGGTAACCTCTTTCGGGGCCTTCACCTTCTCGACCATGCGGCCGCCGTCCTTGCGGAAGTGGGCCACGGCGTCGACGAACGCGCTCGCGATATAGATCGTCGAGTACGCGCCGCTTACCATGCCGACGAGGAGCGCGAGGGCGAAGTCCTTCATGTCCCCCGTCGTGAACACGTAGAGGGAAATGACCGAGAGCATCGTCACGCTCGTGGTGATGATGGTTCGCGCGAGGATTTCGGTCTGCGCGAGGTTGAGAACGTCGGTCATCTTCATGTCGGGGTGGATCTTCATGTTCTCGCGGATGCGGTCGAACACGACGATCGTGTCGTTGATCGAGTAACCGAGGATCGTCAGGATCGCCGCGATGCTCGTGGAGTTAAACGACATGCGCGACCAGACGATGAAACAGATCATGATGAGCGCGTCGTGGAAAACCGAAAGGACGCAGCCGATGGCGAAGTCCCAGCGGAACCGGAACGCGCAGTATACCCAGATGACGAGGAGCGTCGCGATTACGAGGATGAGCGCCTGGTTGGCGAGGTTCTCGGAAAAGCGCGAGCCGACGAAGTCGGTGCTGATAACGGCGAAGTTCTCGGCGCCGTACTTATCGATAAATGCCTTCGAGAGCCCCTTGCGGAGGGTCATGCTCGCGTTCGGGTCCTTGCCGTCGTCGTTGAGGCGAATCTGGAAGCAGTGCTCCGAGGGATCGCCGACGACCTGCACGGACGCGTCGGAGAACATCGAGATCGCAGAGCGAATCTCGTCCGCCGAGATCGCCGCGGCGCCTTCGGGTACGTAATGGAAGGCATACGGGGTTTCGCCGAGCTTGGTAAGGACGTCCGAATCGGGGAACACCGTTTTAAGGGAGACGTTCCCGGGACCAGTGACCGACGCCGTGACGTCGGGCACCGAAGTGACGGCGGTCGCAAAATCGGCCACGGTCGGATACTGAGCGTAGGGGAACTTATATACCTTGTTGTCGACGCCGCCGACGCCGGTCACGACGAGGTCAACCTCGGTCGAGGACTGCGTGACGGAAACCGTCTGGGCCCCCGCGTACTGGAGGGTAAAGGACGTCGGCGCGATGCGCACCTTCTCGATCAAACCGGCCTGAAAGTCGATACCGAGATTAAAGCCCTTCGTGAAAAGGCCCACGAGCCCGAAAATTACGACCGCAGAGCTGAGGATAACGCAGGGTATGAACAGCTTGCTGAACTTAATCACCTTTCTCATATCTTTGTCCTCCAGCTGATGCTAATGGATTTGTACTTGAGCACGTCCGTCTCGAAGTCGAAGATCAGGTGCGAGACGAACAGCGCGGTGAACACCGACGAGATAACGCCGATCGCGAGGCTGTACGCGAATCCCTTGATGGAGCCGGTACCGAGCTGGGTGAGGAAGACCGCCGCGATGAAGGTCGTGATGTTCGAGTCCATGATCGCCCAGAACGCGTGGTCGAATCCCGCGGAGATGCAGGCAGCGCGGCTCTTTTTAAGCCGCATCTCTTCCTTGATGCGCTCGAAGATGAGGACGTTCGCGTCGACGGCCATACCGATGGTAAGGATCATACCCGCGACGCTCGAGAGCGAAAGGGTCAGGTTGAGGGCCGAAAGGACGGAGAACATGATGTAGAAGTTGAGGACCTGCGCCACGACGGCGTTGATGCCCGCGCCGCGATAATAGAGGAGCATGAAGATGAAGACCGCGCCGAGTCCGCCCAGGATCGCGAAGAGTCCCTGGCGAATCGCCTCCTGTCCCATGCTCGCGCCGATGACCTGCTGGTTCTCGAGCTGGAGCGGAACGTTGAGCCAAGCGGTGCGGAGCACTGCCTTGAGGTTCTCGCCCTCCTCGCGGGAGAAGCCGGAGATCTGGACGTTTCCGGTCGGGATGGGCTCATTGATCGTCGCGTACGACTTAATCTTGTCGTCGGAAACGATCGCCATCTGCTTCTTGACGTTAGCCGCGGTGAGCGCGGCGAAGATCTTCGTTCCCTCGGGATCGAGTCCGAAGTTAACCGTGGGGCGGCCCATCTGGTCGGCCTCGGTGACCGCGCTCTGGATGTGCTTGCCCTCGAGCCCAACTTCCTTTTTCAGGACGAGAAAGCCCGTGCGCTCGTCGAGTCCGTAGGAATCTTTCTTATACAGCCCGAGAACCATGCAGTCCGCGGGGATGATCGACGGGTCGAGGAGGTTATAGTCGGCGTCGAAGGTCGCGGTCGGGTGCTGCTTGTAGTAGTCGAGGAACGCGGCGGTCGCGTCCTGGTCGACTATATGGAAGGAAAGCATACCCTTTCCCATGATGATCGAGTTGATGCGGTCGGAATCGGCGTTACCCGGCATTTCGATGTAGATGCGGTCTTCGCCCTGCTGGCGGATAACCGGCTCGGAAAGGCCGAACTTATCGATGCGGCTCGTGAGGGTTTCCATCGCCTGCTTCATGGCCTCGGTCTTGAAGGTCGCCATGTTGGAGACCTGGCCCTTATTGGCCTCGGCCGCGGCGTTGAGATCCGCCTTGATGATGATGCTCATACCGCCAGAGAGGTCGAGTCCGAGCTTAACCGCGCTGGCTTGGGTCTGCTTGATCGCGAGGATGCGATCGCGGTATCCGGTCTCAATGAAGTTGAGGATATCGGATTCGGAGGGATACGCGGCGAGAAGCGAACGGGCGGTCCAAACGGAAGGCATGGGCTGCTTCATCGCCCTGTAGTTCTTCTGCGCCTCGGCGACGAGACCGGCGAACTTCGAGTCTACCGCGTCCTTTTTGTCCGCGCGGGCGTCAGCCATGAGCTGGCGCAGGTCGGCGACGGCCATGTTGCGCGCGTAATCCTTGATCTTTTCGCGCGAGCCAAGGGCAAGCGCCTGATCTTCTTTGGGCGTTATGTAATACCATTTTACTGAGGGCCACAGGAAGACAAAGCATACTGCAAGAACCACCAGACAGAGTACCAACCGGCTTCGTTTGCTCATATTATCACTCCAGATACTTAAATGCGAGAAAGTCCCGGCCGCAAGGCGAACCGGGACATCGCTCGTCGATTATTGATTACTTATTCTCCGTCGCGTCGGTTTCCGTCGCGTCGGCCTTTCCTTTCTTGGATCCTTTCGCGGGCTTCTCGGCTTTTTCGGCCTTCTCGTCCTTAATGACGGTCGCGATGGCGGATCGGCTGAACTCCAGCTTGCACTCGTCGTCGACTTTCACGATGACGGTCTGCTCCTTGGTGGAGGTGACTTCCCCGTGGATACCGCCAATGGTAATGACCTTATCGCCCTTCTTGAGCGCGTTGACCATCTTCTCGGTGTCTTTCTGCTTCTTGTTCTGGGGCCGGATGATGAAAAGGTAGAAAACGACGAACACGGCGGCCATGGTGAGGATGGTGACGAACGTCCCGCCTGATTGCTGGGAGCTCACCTGTAAAAAGGGCATGAAATTCATACGAACACTTCCTTGAAACGAAAATATCTCCGGATAAGGTATCATAGAGAGCGAAGCACAGTCAAGGTTAAAAAAAAGGCGGTTTTCCCAAACGGAAAACCGCCCGTCGTGCCGAAAGCGTCACGCGGATGGGCATGCGCCCGATGCCGCTACAGGGCGAGGGTCCGCGCGACCGTCACCGTCCCGACGCCGAAGAGGCGCGGAATGGCCTCAGGCTTGTACGATGAGCCCGAAACCCGATTATACGCCTCGGCCACGATCGAAAGCTCCTCGGGATTCCCCGAATAGAGCGCCGACGCGGCCGCGGCCCTAAAAAAACCCGCTTCGCAGAGCTCGGCCGTGGTTTTCTTCCCGTACCGCGCGCGCGCGCCCTTATCGACAAGGGCCGCGTTGCCGTCATAGCCAATCGCCGCGATAGCGTCTTCCCTTGAAATCATCGTCATATCCCCTTTATCGAAAGATCAAGCCTCGGAGAAACTATCTTTCCCCGCGCCGCATACCGGACATACCCAATCGTCGGGCAAATCCTCAAACGCGGTTCCCGGCTTGATTCCGTTATCGGGATCGCCGACGGCGGGATCGTACTCATAGCCGCACAAATCGCATACGTATTTCTTCATGGTTTGCTCCTTATGGTTTGAGTATACGGGTATTTTTTTCAGCGGGCAAGCAATTCGTCGAGTTTCACGAGGAGTTGCGCGTATTGCCGGTTCGTCGGGTCGAGGGCGATAACCTGCTTGAGGTAGTATTGCGCCTTCCGGTAATCGGCCTTGCCGAAATACCAGTCATACATGGCGTAGAGGGCGTCCTCGTTCCGGGGATCCGCGAGAAGGCTCGAGCGGAGCGAGGAAAGCTTCGCGTCGGGATCGGAGATCGTCTTGCTCTCATAATAATAGAGGATACTTTTCAGCGATGAGGAAGCGCTGGGAAGCCGCGCGCCGATGAGGGCGCTTGCGGTCGCCGTATCGCCGGTATTCACGAGGGAACCGAGATAGAGCGCGGTGATCTCGTCGGAGGGGCTTGCCTGATAGAGCGCGCGAGAAAGGGAAACGGCACGCGCCGACTGCCCCGCGCCGAGGTATGCGCGAACCAGCAAGACCTTCGACGCGTCGCGCGGGGAGACGGAAACGAGCGATTCGCCGTATTTTACCGCGTTCTGCCACTCCCCGGCGGCGGTATAGTCCGCGACGAGGAGTGAAAGCGCGTCGGGGTTCTCGGGGCTTTTCGCGAGCACCATCCAGACGAAGTCACGGCCGCTTTTCTTATTGATGGGCTGCCCGGTCTGGTAGCAGACCTCCGCCGAGGCGAGCATGACGTCGACGTCGTCGGGATACAGCTGTTGGGCTTCCTGGAGGAAGCCGGTCGCCGAGGCGGGGTTCTTGTTCCATTCGCGGACGACGCGCGAGCGCAAAAGGAGGTATCGCTTGTCGCTTCGATTTCGGGTCGCGAAGGCATCAAGGAGGGAATTCGCCTTGAGATAGTCCTTATGCTCGACGAGGATCTGCGCGCGCATCAGGAGATAGTCCGTATTGTCGGGTTCCGCCTTGAGCGCGGCGAGCACGAAGGGGTCGGCCAAGGCCCAATCCCCGGTCGAAAACGCCGCGTCGGCGGCAAGGCGCGTCATTGCCGTGGCGGCGGGATACCGCGCGAGGAGTTCCTTCGCCACGGCCAAGGCCTGAAGGCCCGAATCCTTTCGGATCAGCGAGCGAGCGTAGGCGATCCCCGCGGGATAGCAGGAATGATCGCGTTCCCAGGCGTCGTGGTAATACCCGTCGGCGGCTTGCGTCTTTCCCTGCCGCTCGGAAAGGAGCGCGAGGAGGTACGGGGGAATGACCGATCGATTATTTTGGGACGCGGCGCGCTTGAGCGCGGCCTCGGCGTCGGAGAGGTAATCCCCTTGGGCGTTCGAGACGACAAGGACGAGCGACGGGAGCGTCAGCGAAAGGAAATCGGCCGATCCCGCGCTGTAGTCGTAAACCCCCATGCGAGCCGACCGGATCGCGTTGATCCAAGTCCCGTTATCCGGGATCGCCGGGATGGGCCAAGTGACCGGCTCAAGCGGATAGAGGATCTTCATGATTTCGCCCGAAATGGCGAGCGCGACGCGATTTTGGTCAGTCATGCCCCGAGGATCCCCGTTGATTCGGTCCACGGCCTGACGAATCGCGTCGGGCGAGCCAAGCTCGAGGAGCGAAAGCGCGGCGCCGTCGAGGGAGTTCTTCTTGAGTTGGTCTTTCGACGGAACGGCGAGCACCGTCCCTCCCGTTTCGGTTACCGAGGACGGGGAAACCGCCCCGGAATTCCCGGAATCGGTCTTACCCGAAAGGACGACGGGATTATCGCCCCCAGAAACTGAAGGGGCGGCGCGTTGAGCGGTTGAAGTGGTTTGGCAGCCGATGAGCGGTATCGCGATAAGGCAAAGGACGCCAAAACCCTGCGCGAAAAAGGAGGTCCTGCTACTCATCACCAACCTGGTCTTTCCGACCCTTCTGGAATACCCAGATGATAAAGGAGAGGACAGACGGAATGAGGAGAAGCGGAAACCACCACAGGACGACGGCCGTAAAGGAAAGCCTGATCACGCGCGTGGTAAATAGGAGGAAGATAAACCCAAGCCCCGCAAAGACGATCGCGGGGGCGAAATACACGGCGAGAATCTTTCTCGAGCACAAATAACCCGACACCGAGAAGGAAATGCCGAGAAAGAGCATGAGAATGGGCCAAACCGAGGGAAGATCGATGCTCACGGTTCCGACGTCGATGAGGAAAAGGAGTATGCCCGTCAGGATAAGGAAGGTCGCGGCGAAGAGGAACCGCATGCGGTTCTTGAGGCACAGGCCCGCGGCCATCAGGAGTAATCCCGAAAGGATCGCCGGAATCGAGATGACGAAATGGGGAACCGACACGTTCCCGAGCATGATGAGGGTTATCCCCACGACGACAAAGCCAACGCTCAGGGGCAGAAGGGGTACCGAGACCAGGAGAACGCATTTTTCAAGAAAGGCTTTCGTGCTCACAGGGTATCTCTCCTCCGATGGTATTGTATCCCAGAATATCCTATCTTGCCAATACGAGGAACCGGTGGTAGTATCTCTCCCATGCAAAAATCCCAACCTCGCGTCAGGCACGTACTATCCGCGATCATCGCCGTCCTTTGCCTCGGCGCCGGGATGGCGGTCACGTCCTGCTCCGGGAGAAACCATGGGTACCTCGTCAACTCGCTCGACACGGGCAAGGGCGAGCAACGGCAGCTCTTAAAGCTCCTCAGGAAAGACCGAAAGGAACCCGAAAGTCGGTTTGCCCTCATGAACCGCATCGCGGGGAACCTCAAGGCCGAGGGCAAAAACGCAAGTCTCATCCTGTTTCTCACCTCTTCGGTCGAAGACCATCCCGATGACCCATACAACGCATACTGGCTACTCATGACCGCAAATACCTACCTTGAGGAAAACGCGCCGAAGATGGCGGAATACTATTTCGCCCGAGTATTGGATAACTGCCCGGATCTCGAGGTCTCGGGGCAATCGATCCATCTCGCGTGCCTCCAGAACCTTATCAAGATCACCAACTCGCCCGAGCTCCAGATCCGCTACTACAGTGACCTTATAACACGTTTCGCCGACAAGGTTGACCTTGGCTATTCGTATTTTATGCTCGCCCGATCCTATGAACGCCTCGGCGAATGGCAGCTCGCTATACAAACATACACGCAGTTCCTCAGTTACGGACGATATGACATCCTGATTCCGGGCATCCCCGACGCGTACGAATACGCAAAGCGAATCGTCGACTACAATACCTCATCGAAGGACTGGACATTCGAGACCCTCGACGACCTCGTCGCCGCGATCAAGACCGCGATCGACAACTACGATTACAACGCGCTCGACCGCTATCGCGCCAAGGTTAACTTCTTCGCGATGTCGTGGAAGCAGGAACCGAGCGATAACAACGCGCAAGCCGATTTCGACATGCATGACTTCATGGGAGGGAACCACATAACCTATAGCGCGACCCTTGACACCTCATCGACCCCGAACGAGGCGTACCTGAGAACCTCGGGCTGGAACCAATACGTCACCGTCTGGTACCTCTACTTCCGCAAGGTCAATTTTCCCGCCGATCCGGAAATCCACGGACGATGGGAATGGGCCGGCATTTATTACGGAGAAAAACTCTAACAGTATGGAAAGACACTCTTTACCGCGCGCGCGCGCGCTTTCGATCCTTCTCGCCGTTGCCTGCATCCTGGCGTTCGGCCCCCTTCCCGTCCGGGCCTCGGTCAAGGACGACGCGACGAACGGCGAGCAGCAAGCGGCCACGCCCGATTCAAGCGCGAACACGGCGAAAACCTCGGACGCCGCGAAGGCTCCGGACGCCGCTAACGCTAATGACGCAAAGACAGTGAACGGAGCCACCACCGATACGGCGGCCGACGGCGCGAAACCGGCGAAGAAGTGGGGGAAGCACGCGAAAAAGGCCCCTGACGCCGATACCGCGGATACCAGCGCTACCTCGGCGAACGGCACTACGGCGAAATCCAACACACCCGTAACCGGCGACGCCGCCACTGACCAAGACGGGCTAGGCAACGAAAACGGAACCCTTTCGCCCTTCCCCGCGGTCACCCTCGAGATACCCGACACCCCGCTTGTCCAAAAATACCGCGCCATGTACACCTCACCCGACGGGCTCAAATACCTTCAGTCCATCATCAAGCGCCCGGCGCTCTATCGGGACTTTATCCGCGCGGAAATGGCCCGACAGGAAGTGCCCGAGTGCCTTTTCTACCTCCCCGTCATCGAATCGGGCTTCTCGCAAAACGCGGTATCCCGCTCTGGGGCGACCGGCGTCTGGCAGTTCATGCGAAACAGCGTCTCAGGATACGGCATCAGGATAAACGACTGGATGGACGAGCGGCGCGATCCCTGGATCACCTCGCAGGCCGCGATCCGGAAGCTCAAGGAAAACTACGACTATCTCGGGGACTGGTACCTTGCCCTCGCCGCCTATAACTGCGGGCTTGGGGCCACGAAACGGGCCATGGCGAAAGCGGGATCCTCGGACTATTGGTACCTGTGCGATCATGGCTTCTTCAAACGAGAGACCGTCCACTACGTCCCGAAATTCCTCGCGATCGCCGAAATCCTGTCGAAAAGCGACGAGTACGGCATCGATTGGGGCGATTCCCCCGTCCAAACCGAGCTGACGACGATCCCGGTCAAGCGGCCGGTCGACATCTCGGTGCTCGCGAAGGAAACCGGAATGGACGCGAGCCTCCTGAAGTCCTTCAATCCCGCCCTCTTCTACTCGATCACCCCGCCGGACACCCTGTATGCCCTGAGGATCCCGAAGGACCAGGAAGACGCGGTCAAGACCGTGCTCGACGACCGGAGCAAGATGCTCCTCGAGTACTACATGTACAAGATCAAGTCGGGCGACACCCTCTATGCCCTCGCGCTCCATTACGGCATCTCGATCGACATGATCCTCCAGTACAACCCCGGCATGAAGGCGAGCGCGCTCAAGATCGGTAAGAAAATCGTCATACCGGCGATCAAGGAGGTCGCGGCGTACCAGGGCAAGAAGGACTCGAGTACCCTCGATTTTTCGGGTAACTACCTCGTCAAACAGGGCGACACCCTGTGGTCGATCGCCCTCGCCTACGACATCCAGGTCGAAACCCTCGCGGAGAAAAACGATCTTGACGTAAATTCCACCCTCAAGTTGGGGAAAGTGCTCCGCGTGCCGATACTATGACCATGACGGGAAATGGAAAAGCCGCGCGCCTTCGCGTCGCGGGAATCATCGGGCTCTTCGCGCTCACCCTTTCGGGGCTCGGCGCGGAGGAAACGCCCGGCAAGGCGAATAAACCCATCACGGCGAAAACGACGGTCGACTGGAAACTCGAGCGGATCGACTCACGCCTGACCCTCGACACCGCGAAAAGCGGCATCGTGCTCCCGACGGGACGCAACGCCGCGCTCCAGATGCTCGAGATGGAAACGCCCGCACTCCTCAAGGACGCATTCTTCTCAGTCCTCGTGGATTCATCCTCTCGCGTCGGCGACACGGTCGACCGGGAAGAGCTCTCCTTGAGCGACCTCAATCGCATCATCGACGCGGGGAAGACCACGCCCCCCGCGTTCTCGACAGACCTCAAAACCGTCTCGATGACCCATTCCGTAAGCCTTCCCGAGCTTGGGAGCCTCTATATCCGGGCAACCGCGCCCTACTCGCCGAAGCCGCCGCTTGAAACCGCCCCGACTCGGCCCTTCACGGGCATTCTCGTCGACGCGCGCGGCGCGCTCCCCGTCCACGGCGAATACGCCTCCGCGACCCTCGCTCCCTGCCTTTTCCCCAAGCTTTGGAGCTCGGGGATGGATCCCCTGTTCGATAAGGGCATGGTCGTTCCGGAGATCGCGCGAAAGCGCGGCATCGCCCAGTATTCCGCCTCGACCGACGAGGCCGAATACCGCGCCATCGTCGGAAACGACCCCCTGCGCGTCGTCGCGCGGGAAATCTACGGCAAAAACCATACCGACCCCGTAATCTCGCAAGGGGACTACCTCAAGATCGTCTCCCTCGAGGCAAACCGCAAGCTCCTCACCGAGGGTAAGGTCGTCATCCTTTGCGATAAAGGCGCCCTCCAGTCCAGGGACTCAGGGATCGTCCGCGACGCCGATTGGTACTTTATCCGCGGCGAGATCGGCGCGAAGCTCGAGAAAAAGCCGATCCGGGACGTCGAGCTTACCGACACCTGGGAAGGGCTCAAGCTCATGGTCTACGACGTCAGGTTCGAGGCCGACACCGCGCGCATCCTCCCCGAGGAGCGAGTCCGGCTTGACGCCATCGCCGACGCGCTTAAGGAAGCGGGCCCGAACGCCCGATTCATGGTCGAAGGCCACACGGCAAGCGTCGGGAAACCCACGGGAGAGCTTCAGCTTTCGATCGAGCGCGCGCGCGTCATCGCCGCGGAACTCGTCGCGCGGGGCCTCAACGGCGAGCATATCGGGTCCTCGGGCGCGGGCGGCACGCGGCCGGTCGCGGATAACGACTCAGACTCGGGACGCGCCCGCAACCGACGCGTCGAGATCACCATAACGCCGTAGTACAAGGCCTCGACATTGACGGGGCCTATCGCGCGTGGTAGTATTAAGAGAGTTAAGAAAGGGGGATACTTGCATGTCCGATCGAATCGAGAAAGCGCATGAAAGCGAGATCGGCCTCGACGCCGATTTTGCCGCCGACGAGGGCTTCGACTCCGGCAAGATCTATTGCGCCAATTGCATCCATTGCAAGCTCGTGCCCGCGCCCGCGGACGCAACCGGGCAGTTTTACCTCCGGGTACGCTGCGACGAGGGCAAATGGAAGAAAAAACTGGGCGGAGAGAAGCAATATAAGTATTTTACCGTTACCAGACGCAGCATCGATTGTTGTGATTCGTACGAGGACATGGGCGAGCCATCGGATTTTATCCGCGACCTCAAGATGACGCTTCCCATCCGCGACGAACTGTACGATAAGGAATAAGGATTTTCATGAAACGGACTCTGTTATCGGTGCCGCTCGCAGCGGCGCTCGCGCTCGCTGTGTCAGGCTGCCAATCCGTACCCGACCCCGCCTCGATCCCGGCCGAAAAGACAGTCGCCGAACTGAGCCAGGACGGACAGTCCGCCCTGGACGACAGCAACTACCGGGCCGCCGAGGTCTACTACCAACTGATCATCGACCGCTTCGGCGACGATATCGGCGCGAAAACCGCGGCCGAATTCGAGATCGCTCACATGCGGCTTAAAAAGAAAGCCTGGGCCGACGCCGCAACCCGGCTCGACGCCATCATCGCGCGCTACGATTCCACGGGCGGCGCAGGGCTTCCCCCCGAGTACCTCGTCCTCGCGAAAAACGATCGCGCGCGAATCCCCTCCAGCGCCAAGAAATAGCGCAGACCACGCAACTAAAACAGAAACGCCGACCGTATCAACGCGGTCGGCGTTTTTTTTTATGTTCAGCACTATGGTCTCGCGCGGCGTTTGACGCCGCATGCTGTGGCGTCGCTTCACGCGCGAGGGTTTACGCTACATGCTGCGTCGCATCCCGCGCGACGGTTTACGCTGCATGCTGCGTCGTCGCATCCGGCGCGGCGGTTGACGCCGCATGCTGCGTCGTCGCATCCCGTGCGAGGATTCACGCCGCATGCTGCGTCGCATCCCGCGCGACGGTTTACGCTGCATGCTGTGGCGTCGCTTCACA
>Ga0116170_10002235_pt1 | contig 18832 bp, 6 predicted proteins | sample AD_JPNHW1_MetaG_FD_89797 | JGI IMG/M metagenome (GOLD analysis project Ga0116170, IMG submission 89797) | Active sludge microbial communities of municipal wastewater-treating anaerobic digesters from Japan - AD_JPNHW1_MetaG | ecosystem: Engineered > Bioreactor > Anaerobic > Digestate | place...
ATCGGGTTTTCCGATCCGCAAAGAAGCATGTCGTCGGGACATTCGAATTTGGGTATCGGATATAGGGTGATGTTGAATTTACAGATTCCATCGCAGCCCTGACTTCGTTCGTAAATGTAGATGATTTCATAAGTTCCCGGGGATGGGGCTTTCAATATATTGTTGGTTACATAATTGCCGCTGTACATGCCTCCCGTTGGGTAGATGGGTGCCACTTTTGAAAGATCAATAATGGAATCGTAGCAGGTATAAATACCATTTGACGGACAATTTTCGAGCGCTCCGTTTACGATGCTAATGGTTGTCTGGCAGCTGTCGGTGCATTGGGTTTTCGGATCGGTGTAGGTATAAGTAATCAGGTGGTCGCCCGGGCCAGCATTTCCATTGTCGAAATACCCGTCACTGGTTATGTAATCTCCGGAGAAAGCGCCTCCCTGGGGTGAGAAATCTTTTAGGTCACCAAGGTAGATACTGCTCAGTCCCCAGCAGAATGATAATAATCGTGGACAAGTGACCGAGAAATCGGTTACAGTGATATAGTACTCGCAGGTAATTGAACACTGGTAATCGTTGTAGACCGTGAGGGTTATTTTGTGATTACCGACACCCGCTTTCCCCGGGTCGAAATAGGGAATGCCGTTCGACACATAGACACCAGTCCCTTCATAGTTCCATCCATATTTTTGAGGATAGGAGAGGGCAATGAGGCCACCGCCGGTTCCGCAGATTGTAATGTCATTGGGACACTGAAAACTTGGAACCGGGTGCAGGGTAATGTTGAATTTACAGATTCCATCACAACCCTGGATTCGTTCATACACATAGGTAATTTGATAGGTCCCGGGTGATGGGGCTTTCAAAATGTTATTTTCTACGTATTGTCCGGTGTAGGTTCCGGGTGAGGGCAGAATATTGGCAACACTGGCCAAATTGATTTCTTCGCTGTAACAAACATAGATCCCATTAGACGGGCAATTTTCAAGGGCACCATTTACGACACTGATGGTTGTCTGGCAACTGTCGGAGCAACCATTTTTGTCGGTGGTGTAATGGTAGGTGATTACATGGTTGCCAGGGCCTGCATTTTCGCAATCGAAATTGCCGTTGCTGGTAATGTAATTGCCCGAAAATGTACCGCCCGATGGTGTGAAATCGGGATGATCGCCCAGATAGATGTCGTTTAACGACCAGCAGAAAGAGAGCAGTTTCGGACACGAAGTGTTTGGTGCGGGGTAGATGACGATGGCGAAATCGCAGGTCATCGTTCCTCCGGTTGCGTAACGGTACAGATAGTGGATGGGTATTTCAGCACCCCGGGGATAATCTGAAGGTGTGATTTGAGTAACTGTTTGTTGTAAATCGGTTCGGGTGAATGTTCCACCAGAAGGAAGGTTCCCCAAATCGTGCAGAATGATTACATCATCGTTAGAGCAGTAGTAGTTAACCGCATCGGGGCAGGTGTACCTGACCTGTGCATTCATCTGAATTCCATAGAAAAGGACAGAGATGATAAAGATTAATTTTAACAGAGGAGAGCGTATCATATAAAAATCAATTTAGGTTAATCTTCGAGAAAAGGATAAAGCCTATACAAATTACAAATAAAAAAATAAAATTCAAATAGCCAGGTGGTTATATCTTGAGTTTCCTTTGTTGGTGATGCTCCGGTTGTTCTGGAAAAGCTTGCTTATCTGAATCAGGAATCCATACCCTCGAAATTTATGAGAACGGTTCCGAAGTTCCGACAAGGACTAAGGTGTTATAAAATTCAATCAAAGATCCATCAGCATCCTAAAGAAGAAGGGCTTTCTATTAAGGAAGCCTTGCATTCATTTTCGATTTGTCGTTTATTTAACATCCGCATTTTTCCTAAAAAAATGTATCTTGCTAAAAAAAGCTGACATGAAAACAAGTTTGATTCTATTGCTTCTCATCTTGTCCGCCTGTTTCTCTGGAAAAGGCCAAACTAAAAAAAATAGTAGCTGGTATGCCCGACAGTTTGAAATCACTGATTCATTGATTGGCATTGGGTTGCCCCGCGATGCAGAACCTGTTTTTGATCAAATCATCGCCCGTTCAGAAAAGGAGAAGAACCATGTGATGCTGCTCAAAGCGATCGATTACCGGATGGTTAACAGTTGCTATTTCGAAGAAAATGCCTTACTGAAAGTAATTGGTGATTTGAGAACTGAAATGGTAAAAATGGATTTCCCCGTCAACCAGATTGCCCATTCCATTTTGGCCAATTTGTATTGGAACTACTACTCGGAAAACCGGTGGAAATACCACAACCGCACGACCCTATCGCAAGATGCCGGAAATGATATCGAAACTTGGGATTTAAACCGGATCATGCAGGAGGTTATCACCCAATTCGATTCTTCATTGCTGAACCCCTACCGCTTACGAAAAATTCCCGTTGAAGCTTTTGATGAGATGCTTGCAGGCGATAAGAACACACGTAACCTTCGAGCAACCCTTTACGACCTTCTGGCCTACCGTGCGCTTGATATCTACAAAAACGATGAAGCAGGATTAACCAAACCGGCTGAACCTTTTTCGCTCAACAACCCTGCTTTCTTTCAACCAGCCAGCGGGTTTGCCAACATCCCGATTACAACAAACGACAGTACCTCGCTGAAGTTTAAAGCCATCAGCCTGTACCAGCAACTTACCCAACTTCACCTGAATGACAAACCCAACGATGTACTTGTCGACCTCGAATTGAACCGGTTGGAATATGTTCACAATAACAACACCATTCACGATGCCAATTCGTTGTATGAGAGCGCACTATTTCAACTGTCCAACATTGCTCTAAACAAAGAATTAAAGGCCGAAGTGTTGTACCGATTGGCATACTTCCGGTATGATGACGATTCCCAAAATCTGAAAGGACAGTTGCACCCTATACTGGCTCTTTGCGATTCGGTAATTGAAAATTTCCCTAAAACCGAAGGTTGTCGTCACTGTAAAAAACTGAAAGAGGTTATCATGGCCGATAAGCTCGCAATCGATGCCGAAGCGCAGATAATTCCCCATAAACCCTTTCTGGTTAAACTCACCTATAAGAACCTAAACCGGGTATTTTTCAGACTTTATCAGGTGAATTCTACTTCCGCATTCTTTCAAGATAATTTTAACAATCAAAGGTTGGATAGCATTCTGACCCAACGAACCATGCAGGAGTGGTCACAAACATTGCCCGATTCGGGCGACTTCAAATCACGAAGCGTTGAAGTACCGGTTAAGCCACTTGATAAAGGGTTCTATGTTCTGGTCGTTTCCGATAAAACAAAATTCCCGAAAGATTCAAAAACCATAGCCGTTGCCATTAATTCAACCAACTTGTTTTGTTCTAAAAGAAATTCAGACAATACGGGTTGCTTTTCAATCAATAACCGGGCAAACGGAATTCCACTGGCAAATGTTAAAGCTGAGTTTTATAGCAGGGAATATGATTATGAACATAGAAAATCAAAATCGATTCTTTTTAAAACGTTGATGACTGATAACAATGGAATGGTTTATTATAAATGGAATGACCGTCCGGTAAGAATAAACATATCACAAGATGGAGATACCCTTTTTGTTCCCTTTATTTATTCTAATCATTTCAATTCTGAATTAAGTAGCCAGCAAACCGCTATCTATACCGACCGGGCTATTTACCGACCAGGCCAAACCCTCTATTTCAAGGGGCTTATGTTGAAATTCAAAAAAAATGTCCCTGAAATTATTCCGGGTGCACAAGAAACGGTTGAGCTATTGGATCCCAACTGGAACAAGGTTTCATCGTTAAACGTTACATCGAACGAATACGGCACTTTTAGCGGATCGTTCGTGATTCCAACCGGGTTATTAAATGGAAATTTCACCATCAGGAGCAATAATGGCAGTTACGATATAAGGGTAGAAGAGTACAAAAGACCTACCTTTGAAGTTACGTATCAACCTATCGAACGGGCTTATGGCTTTAACGATTCGGTTACGGTGGTTGGTATGGCTAAAGCATTTGCCGGATATCCGATCGACAACGCGAAGGTTTCATACCGGATTACCCGAAATGCCGAATCACGCTGGTACTGGCGCCCGGCTAATGAGGCTGAAGCTTTTATTGCGAATGAAGAGATATCCACCAATTCGGAGGGAAAATTCAATATCCACTTTTTTACCAGCGATGAATCGATAATCGACAAAAACCTGATATACACCTACTCCATTGTTGCCGATGTGACCGATGCCAATGGGGAAACCCACAGTGCAACCCAAACCATCAGGATCAGCAAATCGCCACTCGTGGTGATGGCCGATCTGCCTGACAAGGTATTTGCCAATGACCTGCCCGATTTCAAGGTTCAAACAACAACCATCAACGGTGAAAAAACCGATGCACAGGTTTCAGTCGAAATTATAAAACTGAAAAGTCCTGGAACCATCCTTTTTGACCGAGCCTGGGGAAAGCCCAACACCTATATCATTAACGAAAATGATTTCAGAAAAACCTTTCCAAACCGGGTTTATCGCGATGAAAACAACCCCGAAACCTGGAAAGAGGAAGCAACTGTATTTGCTCAAAATTTTGTTTCAACTGAAAAAACTGGGTCATTGAAAGAGATCATCGCTTCGCTGCACGCGGGATATTACAATGTGAAAATCAACGCCGTTAACAGTAGTAACGATTCAGCATTTTGGAATAAAACCATTCAGATCAATGAGACTAAACCTCAAAAAGCACAATGCGCTAAAGACTGGATTATCCCGGTGAAAACTTCGGGAGAACCCGGCGATACCGCTCAGTTTTGGATTACTGCTTTAACTGTAGCAACCCCGGTAAGGTATGAAATCATTCACGACGATTCAATTGTAGAATCGAAATGGTTGAATCCGGGGAGTGAGGTTTGCGAAATTCGCATACCGATCAAAGAGCAGTACCGTGGTGGCTTTGCGGTTCAGTTCTTTCAAATTGCCGGTGGACAAGCTTATCAATACTTCACCGAAGTGAATGTGCCATATACCAATAAAATGCTCGACATCTCGTTTACCTCGTTCCGCAATAAATTGTTACCGGGAGAAAAGGAACAGTGGTTAGTAAACATCAAAAACAAGAATGGTGAAAAAGAGACTGCCGAAATGTTGGCCACACTTTATGATGCTTCGCTTGATAACTTTGCATTGCTAAATTGGGAAAACACTTTTTACCGTAATAAATTTAACTTTTGGTACAAATGGAATATGGCAGTAAATCGTCAGGTTACCAATCCTCAGATTCTCTCATACACATACAATAATTTTGAAGATTGGAATAAGAACTATGAACAACTGAACCTAACCTATAACTTTTGGGGAGGATACAACCCCTATTTCAATAATTATAAACAAAACAGACAGAGACTCAAAGGACAACGGATAATGACCGCGGGGTTTATTTCATCGGTATCAGATAAAGTAGAGGTAGTAATGGAGGAGGAAGCTGTGTTTAGTGTAGCTTCCGAAAATGCACCACCACCGCCACCGCCACCACCAGGTGCTGAGCAGGTTGTCGTTGTAGAAGATGCTGTTTCTGAAATGGAAGTTGTGCCAGGAGTTGGAATAACCCCTGAAAAATCCCTTTCTCAAATTGCAACCCGGAAAAACTTTAACGAAACGGCTTTCTTCTATCCTCATCTGCTTACCGACGATAAAGGGGAAATCACCATCAATTTTACCATTCCTGAAGCGCTGACCCGTTGGAAAATGATGGGTTTTGCCCATACCAAAGATTTCAAAACCGGCACCATCAGCAACGAACTGATTACCCAGAAAGATGTTTCGATCATGGTGAATGCGCCACGCTTTTTAAGGGAATGCGACACCATTGAATTTGCTGCCAAAGTGAACAACCTGAGCGATAAAGACATTTCGGGCGATGCGATGCTCCAGCTGTTCGATCCATTTACCAATAATCCAATCGAAAAACAGTTGCTTCAGTCTGAAAAAATCGTTTCATTTATACTGAAAGTGGGTGAAAGCAAAGGTATCCGATGGAAACTGGTCATACCTGCCGGTGTGCAGGCCGTTGGATATAAAGCGGTGGCCAAAGCAGGACAGCATACCGATGGTGAAGAGGCCATATTGCCGGTTCTTGTGAACAGCAAACTGGTAACCGAAAGCCTCCCGTTTATGGTAAGGGAGAAGCAAACCCAAAAATACCGCTTCGACAAAATGGTCGATAATAAATCGACCACCCTACGTAATGAAGCTTACACCATAGAGTTTACGTCGAACCCGGTTTGGTACGCCATTCAAGCCATGCCTTACCTGATGGAGTTCCCGTACGAATGTTCGGAGCAGGTTTTCTCTCGGTTCTTTGCCAATTCGCTTTCAACCAAAATTATGAACAGTTCGCCCCGGATCAAAGCGGTTTTTGAAACGTGGAAACTCAAAACACCCGATGCGCTGATCTCCAATCTGGAGAAAAACCAGGAACTGAAAGAGTTGCTGATCCAGGAAACCCCCTGGCTGCGCGATTCAAAAAACGAAAGTGAACAGAAGAGAAAAATTGCCCTCCTTTTCGATTTAAACCAGATGAGCGATAACCTCAATTCGGCGCTTACAAAACTTCGAAGCAAACAAACTTCAAACGGAGGGTTTGCATGGTTTGAAGGGATGCCCGACGACCGTACCATTACCCAACATATCGTCACCGGCCTGTTACAGCTTCAGCATTTAAATGCCATACAGCCTCAAAATAAAAATCAGGTAGAAACAATGCTCAAAACTGCTCAAAAATATCTCGACGAGCGAATAGTTGAAGACTACACCAAGTTGCTTGAGCAAAGTAAGAAAGACACCAGCATTCATATAGAAAAAGATCATCTTACGATGCTTCAAATTCATTACCTATACAGCAGAAGTTTCAATCAATCGGATATAAAAGAGGAAAGACTGAAAGAAGCATATAACTTTTACTACAACCAGGCAAAAACTTACTGGCTGGCACAAACAGAATATGCACAGGGAATGCTGGCGCTCACTTTTAACCGAGCAGGAGATAAAGAGAAGGCTGCACAAATCATAAAATCGCTTTCGAACAGGGCAACACGTTCAGAAGAGTTGGGAATGTACTGGCCAAACAACCACCGGGGCTATATGTGGTATCAGGCGCCAGTCGAAACACAGGCCATGCTCATTGAGGCATTTAATGAAGTTACAGCCGATACTGCTTCGGTTGAAGAGATGAAAATATGGATGCTCCGTAACAAACAAACCAACCACTGGGGAACCACCAAAGCAACTGCCGCTGCTTGTTATTCACTATTATTACGTGGTGTCGATCAGCTTGCCAGTACAAAGCTTCTTGAGGTGAAAGTTGGAAATAAAAAGTTGGAATCTCTCGCCAATATTTCAGCCGAAGCCGGGACAGGGTATGTAAAAACCACTTTCAGCAAAAAAGAGATCAAGCCGAATATGGGAAATCTGAAAGTGTATAACCCCAACAACAGCATTGCCTGGGGAGCAGCCTACTGGCAATATTTTGAGCAGCTCGACAAGATTACCTCAGCCGAAACCAATCTGAAGATCGTGAAAAAGCTTTTCCTGAAAGAATACACCACAAGCGGGGCTGTTTTGAAAGAAATTACAGTTAAAAACCCGATTAAAGTTGGCGATGAAGTGGTCGTCAGAGTTGAGATCCGTGCCGACAGAGATTATGAGTATGTTCACTTGAAAGACATGCGGGCGGCAGGTTTTGAACCGGTAAGCACCTTGTCGGAATACAAATACCAGGATGGATTGGGCTACTACGAAAGCGTAAAAGATGCTTCGGAGAATTTCTTTATCAACTACCTTCGGAAAGGGGTTTATGTGTTTGAGTATTCACTGAGAGCTAGCCATTCGGGATTTTTCTCAAACGGTATTACCACCATGCAGTGCATGTATGCCCCTGAATTTAGCAGCCATTCAGAGGGAATCAGGATTGAGATAAAGGAGTAGAAAATTATTTTAGAAATTAAACATTGCATTTTTTGTAATTTTTGCAATCTGAACATTACAAAAATTCCCAAAGATTACTATATTTGCTTTTCAAAATTGAGCAGATGGATTATTTCAGGGAGACATCATTCAACCGTATCGCCAATACCGAAAGTAATGGCATACGGCGTTATTTAATGGATGAAATCGATTGGAACCACCGCCTGATCGGCATTAAAGGGTTCAGAGGAGTCGGGAAGACGACTTTCCTGCTCGATTATCTCCGTGAAAATTTTCCTGCCGATTCAAAAGAAATTCTGTACGTCAATCTCAATAGCCTCTATTTTACCGGGCGCAAGATTGCCGGTTTTGCCGACGATTTCTACAAACGGGGCGGCAAGGTGCTGGTGCTGGATCAAATCCATAAATACCCATCGTGGGCTGAAGAACTCAGGGAATGTTACGATACGATGCCCGAGCTGAAAATCATCTTTTCTGCGCCATCGGTGTTGCGGATCGTGGAAGGGAATGAATGTCTGAAAGATATTGTCCACATTTACCATCTCTGCGGTTTGTCGTTCCGTGAATTTCTAAATTATAAGACTCAACAACATTTTACGAAATATACGTTCGACGAAATTGTCGAAAACCACGTGGCCATTGCTGCCGAGATTGCTTCAAAAGTTAAGCCCCTCGCTTATTTTGAAGAGTATCTGCATCATGGATGTTACCCATTCTTTCTGGATCGCAAAACTTATTTTGCTGATTATCTGCTGAAACAGGTGAACCTGACATTGGAAATTGATGTTACATATCTGAACCAGATTGAGCTGAAATATCTTTCCAAACTTCGTAAGTTGTTGTATATTATTGCCAATGAAGTTCCATTTTGCCCCAATGTGAGCAAATTGAGTGCCGACATTGAGACATCGAGGGCCACTGTGATGAACTACCTCCGCTACCTGAAAAATGCCAGATTGATTAATCTATTGTACACCAACGGCGACGAAGATCAGCAGAAAAAACCCACCAAAGTATACATGCAAAACACGAATTTGCTGAATACGGTTGCCCCGACCAGCAAAGATAAAGCAACCAACCGCGAAACCTTCTTTTACAATCAGGTTAGTCAGAAAAATACGCTGAAGTCGGTTGAAGATTTTGACTTTAAAGTAAATGACCGCTACCTTTTTTCGGTTGGCGGAAAACACAATGAACCAACGACGGAAAACAGCTATGCTGCTGCCGACCGTATTGAAGTAGGTGAAGGGAATAAGATCCCTTTGTGGCTCTTTGGATTTTTGTACTAGGTGCTGGATGTTCGATGCTGGATGCTGGATGCTGGAATGCGAAGGGTTCAGTATTGTTAGCCGGATAATGGAAAGATGCTGGATACTAGATAGTGGAGTGCGAAGAGTTCGATATTGAATGAAAAAGGATGCTGGATACTAGGTGCTGGATACTGGATACTGGATACCCGCCTGTACAAAATGTGGAATATTGAATATAATAATTGAATAACGAATATCGAGAATCGGATATCGAACATCGAGAATCGAATATCGAGAATCGAGCATCAAATATTGAGCATCGAACATCGAGAATCGACTAAAAAGTATCGAGTATGTCATACAAGAATTTGGAAATATGGAAGTTGTCACGAGAAAATGTGATTGGCATTCACAAAATGACGCTTACTGAAATTCCAAAATTCGAATTATATGAAGAAGGATCTCAAATTCGTCGATCATCAAAAAGTGTAAAAACAAACATTGTTGAAGGCTATGGCAGAAGAGAATACAAACAGGATTTTATTCGGTTTTTGACATTCTCACTAGCATCGAACGATGAAACATTGGATCATTTGGAAACTTTATGGGAAACTGAGTCGCTCAAAAATGAAGAATTGTATAACGAATTACATGAGAAAATTGACAAACTTGGAAGAAAATTAAACCTTTTCATAAAAGGAGTTGAAGAACACCATCAATCTCAAAAATGAATTGCATAAAGGATCAAGCATCGAATATCGAGAAACGAGCATTAGGAATGAAAGTAACAAAACATATATAATCGAACGGAGCATAGAGCATCGAGTATCGAACATCAAGCATCCAGTTTCGAGTAAAAAGAAACAAATAGAAACAACAGTAAAAAACATTAAATTATGGCAAAAGACAAAAAATTCGTAACCTGTGACGGTAACTATGCCGCAGCGCACATGAGCTACATGTTCAGTGAAGTGGCCTGTATTTACCCGATCACCCCGTCGTCGACCATGGCAGAATATGTCGATGAATGGGCTGCCAACGGCAAAACCAATATGTTTGGACGTCCGGTACGCCTTGCAGAGATGCAAAGTGAAGGAGGTGCAGCCGGTGCGGTTCACGGAGCTCTTCAGAGTGGTGCATTAACTTCAACCTACACGGCATCACAAGGGTTGTTGCTCATGATCCCAAACATGTACAAAATCTCGGGAGAGTTGTTGCCAACAGTTTTCCATGTTAGCGCCAGGGCTTTGGCTGCTCACGCGTTGTCCATCTTTGGCGATCACAGCGATATTTATGCTGCCCGTCAAACCGGATTTGCTTTCTTAGGTGCAGGTTCAGTTCAGGAAGAGATGGATTTAGCTGGTGTTGCCCACCTTGCTACATTAAAATCGAGAGTACCATTCTGTGCATTCTTCGATGGTTTCCGTACTTCACACGAATTACAGAAAATTGAAGTAATTACCCAGGAACAAATCATGCCACTGGTTGACATGGAAACCATTCAGGCTTTCCGCGACAGAGCATTGAACCCTGAAAACCCACGGGAACGCGGTACCGCTCAAAACCCTGATATCTACTTCCAGGGAAGGGAAGCATCCAATAAATTCTACAACGCAGTTCCTGCCATTGTAGAAAATTATATGAACGAAATGGCCAAAATCACCGGCCGTCAATACCGTCTTTTCGATTATTACGGAGCTGAAGATGCAACCGATATTATCGTAGCAATGGGCTCGGTAACCGAAACGACCAAAGAGGTTATCGATTACTTAATGGCTCAGGGAAAGAAAGTTGGTTTGGTGGCAGTTCACCTTTACCGTCCTTTCTCAACCAAACACCTGATGCAAGCGCTGCCTGCTACGACCAAACGCATTGCTGTGCTTGACCGTACCAAAGAACCGGGATCGCTGGGCGAACCACTTTACCTCGATATCCGCAATGCCATTGGCGAAGCACTGGAAGCAGGAATTGCTCCATTCAAACAGTGGCCTGTCGTTGTGGGCGGACGTTACGGTTTGGGATCGAAAGATACCACTCCGGCTCAAATCCTCGCCGTTTACAAAAACCTCGAGATGAACGAACCAAAGAACAAGTTCACCATTGGTATTGTCGACGACGTTACATTTACTTCACTTCCGGTTCTTCCCGAAATCAAAGTTTCTCCAAACGACATTGTAGAAGCTAAATTCTATGGTTTGGGATCCGACGGTACTGTGGGTGCTAACAAAAACTCAATCAAAATTATCGGTAATGCTACCGACAAATATTGCCAGGGTTATTTCGAATACGACTCGAAAAAATCGGGCGGATTCACCTGCTCACACCTTCGTTTTGGTGACAGCAAGATCCGTTCAACCTATCTGGTAACCACAGCCGACTTCATTGCCTGCCACGTACCCGCTTACCTTCACATGTACGATGTGTTGAAAGGGTTGAAAAAAGGCGGTTCATTCCTTCTGAACTCCATCTGGGACGAAGAAGAAACCAAGAAACGTCTGCCAGACAATATGAAGAAATACATGGCCGAAAACCAGATCAATTTTTACATCATCAATGCAACCAAGCTTGCGGTTGAAATTGGTTTGGGCAACCGTACCAACACCATTCTTCAGAGTGCTTTCTTCAAAATTGCCAATGTTATTCCTTTCGAAGTAGCTGTTGCTGAAATGAAAAAAGCCGTCGACAAATCGTATGGCAAGAAAGGTGAAAACATTGTAAAAATGAACTATGCTGCAGTTGATGCCGGTGGGCTGAATGTGGTGAAAATTGAAGTTCCTGCCGAATGGGCCAATATCGAAGTGAAAAAACAGGCTGTTGATTCGAACCGTCCTGAATTCATTGTGAATGTTGCTGATGTAATGAATGCACAAAACGGAGGAAGCCTTCCTGTTTCAGCATTCAACAGTATTGAAGATGGGGAATTCCCTTCAGGGACTACAGCCTACGAAAAACGTGGTATCGCCATCGACGTACCCGAATGGCAAGCCGACAACTGTATCCAGTGTAACCAGTGTGCATACGTATGTCCTCATGCTGCGATCCGTCCGTTCCTGCTTACCAGCGAAGAAGCTGCAGCAGCTCCTGCCGGAACCGTTGTAAAACCTGCCACACCGGCAAAAATGTTTAACGGTTTGCAATTCAAGATTCAGGTTTCACCGCTCGATTGTACCGGTTGCAGCAACTGTGCCGACGTTTGCCCAGCAAAAGAAAAAGCACTCATCATGAAGCCGCTTGATTCACAAATGGCCGAAGTTGAACGCTTCAAATACATGGACGAAAAAGTAGGATACAAAGAAACCGTTGTTGAAAAGAGTAAAACCGTTAAAAATTCACAGTTTGCACAACCATTGTTTGAATTCTCAGGCGCTTGCGCAGGTTGCGGTGAAACTCCATACATTAAGCTTCTTACCCAACTGTTTGGTGAACAAATGATGGTTGGAAATGCGACCGGATGTACCTCTATCTATGGAGGATCTGCTCCTTCAACTCCCTATTGCAAAAGCAAAGTAAGCGGTCAGGGTGTAGCATGGGCCAACTCACTGTTCGAAGACAACGCTGAATATGCTTTCGGTATGAACGAAGGTGTAAGTGCTCAGCGCGAACGGATTGCCTTGGTTATGAACGAAGCCATTGCCAATGGCGCTTCCGAGGCCGAGAAAGATGCCTTTACCGAATGGTTGGCTGGCGCTGACAATGCTGAAGCATCGAAAGTTGCATCCGCAAAAGTGCTCGAAGCAATTAAAGGTTCAAACAGCGAAGCAGCTAAAATCATCACAGGCCTTAAACAATACCTGGTTAAGAAGTCAGTTTGGGCATTCGGTGGTGACGGCTGGGCTTACGACATCGGTTATGGTGGTCTCGACCACGTACTGGCCAGCGGCAAAGATGTGAACATCCTTGTTCTCGATACCGAAGTGTATTCAAACACCGGAGGTCAGTCATCCAAATCAACACCGGTAGGTGCTGTGGCTAAATTTGCTGCTTCGGGAAAACGGATCCGCAAGAAAGACCTTGGCGCCATGGCCATGACTTATGGTTACGTTTACGTTGCACAGGTTGCTATGGGTGCCAACAATTCACAGGTGTTGAAAGCCATGAGGGAAGCCGAGGCTTATCCCGGGCCATCACTGGTAATTGCTTATTCTCCATGTATCAACCACGGATTGCGTGCCGGAATGGGCAGAACACAGGCCGAAGAGGAAAAAGCGGTAGAATGCGGATACTGGCAACTCTACCGTTATAACCCACTGCTTGAAAATGAAGGCAAGAATCCGTTTACTCTCGACAGCAAAGAACCCGACTGGAGCAAATTCCAGGAATTCCTTGCCGGTGAAGTACGTTATACCTCGCTCAAAAAACAGTTCCCTGCCGAAGCCGATGAACTGTTCAACGCTGCTGAAGCCAACGCTAAATGGCGGTACAACTCCTACAAGAGGATGGCAGAACAGAAATGGGGCGAATAATTGATTATCTATAATTTGCGATTAATAATTGAACCGCTCTTCCGAAAGGAGGGGCGGTTTTTTCATGCTCAATCGTTGATATATACCTTTCTCAACTCTTCGATCTGCTGATCGTTGATCGGGACAAGTTTTCCGATCGGTTTGGCCATAACCAGCGACTGGGCACTAAACTCTGCCACCTCGAGCCGGTCGAATGTTTGCAGCAAGGATTCGCCGGTAACCACAACCGAATCATTCTGAATCAACACGGCCGGGATTTTCCGGGCTAAGAATGCACCTATTTCCGGAGCTCCGCTGAAATATGATTCATAACGAACCGAAGGTAAATCCTGTAAAAAGATCCAGCTCTCGGGGATCGTTCGCACATTCATGGATTGATGGGTGATGGCAAATGCCATCAGATAAGGTGTACGGGCCATGATTACCGCATGGATGCCCGGATTATTCCGGTAAATCTCCTCGTGCAGCCATACCGCATCGCCCGGAATTTTACCCGGTTCACGTTTCCCGTTTTTAATCAATACAATGTCTTCTTCTTTCAGATTCCAACGGGCTAAAGCGGATGGTGTGATCAGAAAATCATCCTTGTCCAATCGCAGTGACACGGTACCGAAAGAGCCAAACATCAATCCCTGATCACAACCCCGTTGCACAAAACGACAGATTTCAGCACGCTTTTCCATTTCTTCGGAAGAAGCCTCTTCCATTTCGGGCAAATAGTCTGATGAATGGGCTTTGTAATGATCGATTTGTTTCGGAGACAAAGTCTGTGGTTCCCCAATTGTTTTGCAATGAAGCGTGGTGCGGGCGGCAAATTCGATGGTTTCGAAACGGATGTAAGCATCGGTCATGTCGAAACCTCCCACCACAACCCCGTGATTCTCCATTACAATGGTGTAGAGCCCTTTTTGAAATTCAGCTGAAATTGTATCACCCAGCGCCTGGCTACCGGGAATCTCATAACAGACATAACCAATTTCCCCGCAGATCTCTTTCACCGGAGCAAGAATATCCGGATCAGGGATTTGATGAACCAGACTGAATGCAACCAATGACGACGGATGGGCATGGATAATGGCCCTGATATCGGGCCTGATTTGATAGATTGCACGGTGGAATGGCAACTCGGACGAAGGAATATGGTTCCCGACAACTGTTCCGTCACGCTTTATACAAACAATATCCGAAGTTTTCAACGACCCTTTATCAACCGCCGACGGGGTAATCCAAATGTCACCACGAGCATCCATAACGGAAATGTTTCCTCCGGAAGTCGTGGTCAATCCCCGCTGGTAGATCCGGCTTATTACGGTAACGATCTGCTCGCCCGGATGCATGGTTTGTGGTTCAATCAACATATTTTTTCTTTTTTATTTCTGAAGAAATTGCAGACTATTTTATTGCAACAACCTGAACAGACAGAAACCGGATCGACGGTTAACAGCAAGTACTGCTTGCACCTGTTCTCATTGGCAATAATGTTTTTGTAATATTACAAAAAGTAATGCAGTGTTGGAATAATGCCGATTGAAGAAACGGTTTTCCCAATTACTCACTCCCCGGAACCACAACCGTTGAAAAGCATTTATACTGGTTTTTCAGCATAAATATCCTGTATTTAAGAACGTTTTGGTTTCGTAAACTGAAATTATTCTTTTCGGGTAATAATGGGTGTTTTCGATTTCCGTGTTGGCAGGGTAATTGGAATATGCTCCACGGTGACCAGGCTTGAATCGAGTCCAAACGCATTAATATCGCTTAACCCAAGCTGTTTGATCCGGTAATACAGCTTAAGCGCCAGCCCGTCAAAGTAGGGAAGGTCTATTTGTTTCGCCACACTTCGGTCGATATGAACAAACCGGAACTCCGAAAGGATATTGTATTTTCTCAGTGACGGATGTGAACTTAGTAAATCAATCCTTCCTTCATCCGAAAGGTGTTTCAGAACCTGTTTAAAGTATTCATTGATCCTTGGCTGAACTTTAAATCCAAGGTAAAAATCGATCCGGATTACTTTCCCGGGCCACAATTCGGTTACCTTATACTCGAGCATGTAAGGGTTATCCACAATGTCGACATGCAGAAACCAGTAGTGATCGGCCCTTTTGGGATTGCGGTTGATAAGCGAATCAATAGCTTTTGCTTCCATGTCGGTGGTATAGTTGGCATGGGTTGTATAAACCAGGTTACCTGCGTATTTGGGAATCGTTTCATCATTACTCAGATCGGAAAGGATTGGCAAATAGGGTTTGATCTTGTGGTACGTAATAAACCGGTTTCTTACTTTTCGGCCATAATGCATGATTAACATGATTAACGACATCAGCGAACCAACCATAATGGTAAACCATCCGCCGTGCTCAAATTTATTGAAGTTCGATAGCAGGAAAGTTCCTTCGATCGAAAAGTAAACCAATCCAAAGATAGCCACCATCCAGATTGGTTTTTTCTTCATCAGCAGATAGAATATTACCAGGATGGTTGTCATCAGCATGGTGATGGTAATGGCCAGTCCGTATGCTGCTTCCAGAGCCGAAGAACTCTGGAACAACAGAATAACGAAAAGGCAACCAACGTATAAAGTCCAGCATACCGATGGCACGTACATTTGTCCCTTGGCGTGTGACGGATATTTGATTCTGATTTTGGGCCAGAAATTCAACGAGATGGCTTCGCTGATCAACGAGTAGGAGCCTGTAATCAACGACTGGCTGGCAATAATCGCAGCTAAGGTGGCCAGAATAACCCCTATCGGCAGGAACCACTGTGGCATGATGGCGTAAAAAGGATTTACCCCGTCGTACAGCTTGTCGATATTGCTGATAATCCAGGAACCTTGTCCCAGGTAGTTTAATATCAGAGCCACTTTAACAAAGGCCCAGCTGGTCCGTATGTTTTTGATACCACAATGCCCCAGATCAGCATAAAGAGCTTCGGCTCCGGTGGTACAAAGGAAAACGGCTCCCAGCAGAAGGAATCCTTCCGGGTGATGGGCCAACAGGTTATAGGCATAATACGGATTGAAAGCCCGTATTACTTCCGGATTATCAAGAATGTGAACAAGTCCGAGAACCCCAATGGTGGAGAACCATATGAACATGATTGGGCCAAAGGACTTACCAATAAAAGCAGTCCCAAATTGCTGGATGAAAAATAAAAAGGTAAGTATGATGATGGCAATGGTCAGAACCGGGATGTGATGATTGATCAGTTGCAACCCTTCAACGGCCGATAAGACGGTAATTGAAGGGGTGATGATTCCGTCGGCAAGCATGGTGCTGCCACCAATAATTGCAAAAATATAGAGCCAGCCACGTTTCCTTCGTAATAATGCAAACAGGGAAAAAATACCACCTTCACCGCGGTTGTCCGCTTTTAACGTGATCATTACATATTTTACGGTGGTTTGTAAGGTTAATGTCCAGATGATACAGGAAAGAATTCCCAGTGTAAGCTCCGAAGTAACGGTACCGGCCGATGAGACAAAGGCCTTCAATACGTAGAGGGGAGAGGTTCCGATGTCGCCAAAAACAATTCCCAATGAAATGACAACACCCGCTACACTTAACTTTTTCAATTTTTTTCCTGCGTCAGACAGCATACATTCCTTTTTAAAAAAAAGCAAACAAAAGTATCTGAATTCCAAATTGATTATTCAAATCTATAACTTTTTTTTTAATATTAAATTTGGATTAACAGAATGGGATGAATAGCCATATTAATCGTTTTTCCACCAGATTGTTACAATCGTTGATTTTCCGGCGTTTGTTCCTTTCGTTTTTTTTATTTCATGTTCGATGTTGGCAAACGGAAACCGGGTTCCGCACTGTCTGTCCGATCAGAGGAGGGGGCTGCCGTTTTGGGCAAAAAAAAGCGGTTCCTGTTTGAAACCGCTCTATCTTTTATTCGTTATCTCCTTTTATTCATGATGGGGATCTTCGATCGGCGGGTGGGAATTGTCAGCGGGATCCGTTCCACTACCACTTGGTTTGCTTCAAGTCCGTAAGCGTGAATGTCGCTTAATCCCAATCGTTTCATCAGATAATACATATTCAGTGTTAAACCATCGAAATAGGCCAGTTCGGTTTGCTTAATTACGGTCCGGTCAATATGTACAAAGGTAAACACCGACAGAATGTTGTGTTTTCTCAGTGAAGGATAGGTGCTCAGCAAATCAACGCTGCCCGCTAGCGAGAGATCTTCGAGAACCTGTTTGAAATATTCGTTGATCCGTGGCTGAACTTTGAAACCCAGATAAAAATCAATCCGCGTTATTTCGCCGGGCCACAACTCGGTCACTTTGTATTCCCTCAAATAGGGATCGTCCACAATATCTACGTGGAGGAACCAATAATGATCGGCTCGTTTGGGCGGGTTCCGGTTGATGATGGAATCGATGGTTTTTGCCTCCAGATCGGTCATCGAATTGGCATGGGTAGTATACACCAGGTGGCCGGCAAATTTGGGGATAGCCTCATCGTTTCTCATATCGGAAATAATGGGCAGATACGATTCAATCTTGTAGAACGAAATGAAACGGTTTCTTACTTTCCGGCCATGATACATGCAAAGCATCAGCAGGGTTAAGATGGAACCAACCGTGATGGTAAACCATCCGCCATGAGAGAATTTATTGAAATTAGAAATCAGAAATGAACCTTCAATGGTAAAATAGGTAAGTGCAAAGATCAAAACCATCCATATTGGTTTTTTTCGCATTAACAGGTAGAATACCACCAGCACCGAAGTCATCAGCATGGTAATGGTAATGGCCAATCCATAGGCGGCTTCCAGTGCGGAAGAGCTGCGGAAGGAGAGGATCACAAAAAGGCAGCAGGTATACAGGGCAATACACACCGACGGCACATACATCTGTCCTTTGGCATGGGAAGGATATTTGATCTTTATCTTGGGCCAGAAATTTAGTGAGATCGCTTCGCTGATCAGGGTATACGATCCGGTAATCGATGCCTGACTGGCGATAATGGCGGCCATGGTTGCCAGAATAACCCCAAACGGTAAGAACCATTGGGGCATGATGGCATAAAACGGATTGGTGGAGGAGGTGATATTTTCAATGTTCCGGATAATCCATGAACCCTGTCCCAGATAATTCAGTATCAGCATACATTTTACGAAAGCCCA
>Ga0116170_10002236_pt1 | contig 18823 bp, 11 predicted proteins | sample AD_JPNHW1_MetaG_FD_89797 | JGI IMG/M metagenome (GOLD analysis project Ga0116170, IMG submission 89797) | Active sludge microbial communities of municipal wastewater-treating anaerobic digesters from Japan - AD_JPNHW1_MetaG | ecosystem: Engineered > Bioreactor > Anaerobic > Digestate | place...
CGGTATTGCCGGTATTGCGCTGACGATCGGTATGGCGGTGGACACCAACGTGCTCATCTACGAGCGCATGCGTGAAGAACTGGAAAACGGGCGGACGCTGGCCACGGCCCTGCGCGCAGGATTTGACCGCGCGTTCGCGGTGATCTTCGACTCCCACTTGACGATCCTGCTCTCGGCCTTCTCGCTCCTGCAGTTCGGTCAGGGGTCCATTCAGGGTTTCGCCCTCACGATGGTGTTCGGTCTCGTCGCCAACCTCTTCACCGGTCTGACTGTGACGTTCGCGTTGTGCCTGATCTACTTCAACCTGCGCAAGACCCTGAGCCTGGGCAAACTGCACATCTTCCGCAACCCGACGCTCGACTTCATCAACCTGCGCAAGATCACCTTCCCCTTCTCCGGTTTTATGGTGGCGGCGGCGTTGCTCTTCCTGATCGTCCGCGGGGGGCCGGAAATGGCCGTGGACTTCAAGGGCGGGGTGGTGACGGAAGTGCGCCTCGAAATGGACGGAGACCAGACGGAAGCGATCAAGAAGGTTCTCTCCCAGCAGGGCGAAAGTCAGGCCCGTATCCAGAAAGTGATCAACGAGAACACTTACATCATCCGTTCGCCGCTTCTCAAGGTTCCCACGACCGATGTGGATGCCAACCGCTTCACGCAGGAGACCATCGAGGGGATGCTCAAGGCGGCCTATCCGGATGAGAAACAGATGAAGATTCTCAGCTCGACGTCGGTCAGTCCCGAAGTCGGTCAGCAGTTTACGGAAATCGCCATCATGGTGACCCTGGTGGCATCGTTGAGCATTCTGGCGTATCTCTGGTTCCGGTTCGAACTGGTCTTCGGTGTGGCGGCCGTTATCGCGCTTCTGCACGACTTGACCATCACGCTGGGTCTGATGACCTTGCTCGGGTTCCAGACGGACCTGGACATCATCTCGGCCCTCATGATTCTGCTCGGCTTCTCGGTGAACGACACGATCGTGATCTTCGACCGGGTGCGCGAGAACAGCCACACGATGTTCGGGCGCAGTTTCAAGGACATCTGCAACGCCGCCATGAACCGTTCGCTGGGCCGAACGATCATCACCTCGGGCACGGCCGTCCTGACGATGGTGGTCATGTTCTTTATCGGTGGGCGTAGTCTTCAGCCCTTCGCTCTGACGCTGATTATCGGCGGTATCGTGGGAACATATTCTTCGGACTTTATCGCCGCTCCGCTGGTGTTCTGGTGGAACGAGCGCGACAAGGGCAAACTGATGGAGCATCTGGGCCGCAAGGGAACGGGTCCGGTGACCACGGTTGAAGGCCAGCCGGCCGCCACAGCGGCCCTCGCGGCCGCCGCTACCTCCGATTCTCTGGCCCGCCGTCGCGGCCGCCGTTAAGTAGTTCTCGGAAGTAGTCTTTTGCATCACCCAATTTGATATCCGTGGGCGCCCTTGCGGCGCCCTGAGATAATCCTGTTCTCTTGCGTTGAATGCAGTAAGAGTCTTGGAACGTCCAAACGATATTCGGAAAGGGAGAGATGACAGTGAAAGAGTACCAATCCACCGATGTTCGCAACGTGGCTTTTCTGGGCCACAGCGGGTCAGGCAAGTCCACGTTGGCCGAGTCCATGCTCTTCAGTCTGGGGTGTCTGGACCGGATGGGCCGGACCGAGGATGGCAATCTGGCCTCCGACTACGATCCGGAAGAAATCAAGCGGCATATTTCCATCAACACGTCGGTTCTGCCGGTCGAATTGAAAGACGGCATCAAGATCAATCTCCTCGATTGTCCGGGGAATCGGGACTTTATCGGAGAAATCAAGGGCGCCCTGCACGTTGCGGAGGGCGCTCTTATTTTTGTGGACGCCACGTCCGGCGTGCAGGTGGGCACGGAACTCGCCCTCGAGTACGCCAACGAATGGAACCTTCCCGTTGCGGCCTTCGTCAATAAACTCGACAAGGAAAACGCAAATTTCGCCAAGACGGTCGAGGCGATCACCACCGTCTTCAACAAGAAAGCGGTTCCGCTGACCTGTCCCATTGGTTCCCAGGCCGATTTCAAGGGGGTTGTGGACCTCATGCGCATGAAAGCGGTTGAGGAGGCCAACGGCAAGGTCAAGTACGCCGACATTCCGGCCGATCTCATGGAGGAAGCCGAGACGCTGCGCGAGCAGCTGGTCGAAGCGGCCGCCGAGGGCGAGGAAGCCCTGATGGAGAAGTTCTTCGACGAGGGCGCGCTCAGTGAGGAAGAAGTGGCGCGGGGGTTGAAGGCGGCGTTCATCGAAGGGTCTTTCATCCCCGTCTTCTGCGGTTCGGCTCTCAAGGGGATCGGATTGAACCCGCTTTTCGATTTCTTCAAGAATTCCTTCCCCAACCCCCTCGAAGGGCCGGGGCTGGCGGTGGTCGAGGGCGAGACCGAAACCCCGCGCAAGATTGACCCGAATGGCCCGTTTGCGGCGTTTGTCTTCAAGACCGTCGCCGACGACTTCGCGGGGCGTCTGACCTATTTCAAGGTCGCCAGCGGGAAGATGACCCCGGCTACGCCGATGCAGAACAACAACCAGAACAAGTCGGAAAAGGCGGCCCATCTCCTCGTCTCGCGCGGGAAAAAGCAGGACGAGGTGGGGCACGTCCTGGCGGGTGACATCGGCGTGGTGGCCAAACTGACCGCCACGACGACCAACGACACGCTGGCCGACATCAAGAACCCGGTTATTTTTGCGCCCACGCGTTATCCGCAGCGCAGTTCCATCGTGGCCATCAGCGCCAAACAGTCCAAGGACGAAGACAAGGTCGGGATTGGCCTCCATGCGATGATGGAGCAGGATCCCACCCTGAATGTGGTCTGGGATCCCGAAATCAGCCAGAACCTCTTCTCCGGTATGGGAGATCAGCACCTCGACGTTGCGCTCGAACGCCTGCGCGCCAAGGCCAAGGTCGAGATCGAAATCAAGCCGCCGAAAATCCGCTACCGCGAGACGGTGACGAAAAAGGCGGAAGGTTTCCACCGTCACAAGAAACAGAGCGGGGGCCGCGGCCAGTTTGCCGAAGTCCATCTGCGTCTTTCTCCCTCGGCGGAGCAGGACTACGAATTCACCTGGTCGGTTTTCGGGGGAGCCATCCCGACCAACTACCAGTCGGCCATTGACAAGGGATCGCAGATGGCCCTCGAGAAGGGCATCCTGGCCGGGTACCACGTCAAGGGCATCCATGTGGACTGCTTCGACGGCAAGTACCACCCGGTGGACTCCTCGGATATGGCCTTCCAGATTGCCACCATGCAGGCGTTCAAGAAGATCGCCCTGGAAGCCGGTCCGATCATCCTCGAACCGATCTGCCTGGTGACGACCACCGTGCCCGAGCACTACATGGGCGATGTCATGGGGGACGTGAGCCAGCGCCGGGGCCGTATCCAGGGTTCCGAAAACGTCGGCAACAAGGTGGTCGTCAAGGCGATCATCCCGGAAGCCGAAATGGCCTCCTATGCGCAGAACCTGCGGTCCATCACGGGGGGACGCGGCAGCTTCGAACGCGAGTTCGCGCACTACGATCCGGTGCCGCGCGAAGTGCAGGAAAAGATCATCGCCGAGTCCGACAAGGTCAAGGCTGAAGAAGAAGAATAGGATGTGTGCGGGTGGTTCCTCCGGGAAATCACCCGCAAAACTCGACCGGCCGTGCGGGGAGCGAATCCTCCCCGCGCGGCCCCCGACTGTCCATCGGGGAGCGTCATGCGACGTCCGGTTGAGCCGGTGACCCAGAAGTGCCTCACAGGCCTTCGGCCAGCCGTGGGGATCGAAGATCCCCGCGGAATCTCCCAGCGATCGGGGCGTGCGCCCGCCGGGGCGCCCCCTCGTCCAGGATCTCGGTGCGTTTTCCTTGACGGTGTGGCTCCGATCCGTTAACCTCCCACTGACACACTCCCTCCTCTTTCCGGGGACAGGCGTGTGGAATGGGTCCGATCCCCCCGTACAGGTTGGTTTCAGTGATTTCTGCTGCCGCGCTTTCTCCCTCTTATATCAGCACTCCCGAGGGAGTGACTCATCTTGCGCAACGGTGCGCCCTGGCCGACCGCATCGCCGTGGATACCGAGGCCGACAGTCTGCACCACTACCGGGAAAAAGTCTGCCTCATTCAGATCTCCATGGAGGACGACCACTACCTTCTCGACCCGCTCGCCGCGCGCGATCTGACGCCCCTGCTCGAGGTCCTGGCCCACCGCCCCCTGATTTTCCACGGGGGGGATTACGATCTGCGGATGCTTTTTCTCGGTTATGGGTTCAAGGCGCAGGAACCGGTGTTCGACACCATGCTCGCCGCGCAGATTCTGGGACATGAAAAACTCGGACTGGCCGCTCTGGTGCTGGAATTCTTCGACGTCGAACTGCCCAAATACGGCCAGAAGTCCGACTGGTCCCAGCGCCCTCTGAGCCAGGATCTCCTCGATTACGCCATCAACGACACCCGGTATCTGGAAACCCTTCAGGACCGGCTTTCCGCGCAACTCGACGAACTGGGCCGGCTTCAGTGGCATCAGGAAAGCTGCGCCCGCATGGTCGAGACCGCCCTGCACCCCAACCACGAACGCGATCCGGAGCGCGAGTGGCGTATCAAAGGCGCCAGCGCCCTTCAGGGCCGTGCTCTGGCTCTGGTGCGCGCCCTCTGGTACTGGCGTGAGGAACAGGCCAGCCTGATTGATCGCCCTGCGTTCAAGGTCCTGAACAATTCCGCCCTGCTGGAACTGGCCCAGTGGGCGGACACCCACCCGGACGAAGACTTGAGTCAGGGGCCCCGATTGCCTCGCAATTTTGTCGGGCAACGTCTTGTCTCGCTCAAACAGGCCCTTGTTCAGGCCCTCCTGCTGGCGCCCCCGCAATGGCCGTCGCGCCGCCCGTCCCGGACTTTGACGCCGTTCGATCCGGACTCGGTGCGGCCCGATGACGCGTTGGTCCTGGCGCTTCAGGCCGAGCGCGACGAAGTGGCCAAAGAAATCAACCTGCCCCCCTCGGTCCTGGCGCCGCGTTCTATTCTTCTGACTCTGGCTTCCCGTCTCCCTGTCACTCTGGAAGAAATTCTGGCTTCCACCCGGCTCATGCGCTGGCAGGCCGCTCTGCTGGCCGAGCGGTTTCTTGTGGTGCTCAAGAAAGCCGCCAAAGCGAACGGACGTCCCGCAAACGGTCTGATGCCCGCTTCGCCCGCTCCCGGGGAATCCCCTTCGGACTCACTGTGATTTTACTCGGTTTTCAACCCAGAATCCGATCGTAGATCGTCATGATCCGGTCGGTGTGTTTTTCGATGGTGAACTCGGTCTCGACGCGTTGTTTTGCGGCCTGGCCCAGGCGTTCCACTTGGGTTCGGTCTTCCATCCATCCTGCCAGACACGTCGCCAGCGCCTCACCGTCGTCCTCGCCGCCCCCGATCAGGCTGCCCGTTTCCCCATCCACGATCAACTCGGGAATCCCCCCGATCCGGGTCCCGACACTGGGCACCCCCAGCGCTCCGGCCTCGATGATCGTGCGCCCGAACCCCTCGTCGTTCGAGATGAGCGCGTTGAGGTCGCACGCCTGGTACAGATCCAGAATGTCGTTCTGGAACGGGATGAACCGGACCCGGTCTTCCAGTTGTCCCTGTTTTACGATTTCGTGAAGTTGCTGCTCGTAGGGACCGTCGCTGCGGCCGCCACTCCCCACAATCAGCAGGCGCAGGCCGGGGTATCGGTCGCGCAGGCGCGCCGCCGCGCGCAGCAGCAGGTGCTGGCGCTTGCGCGGACTCAGCAGGCCGAACAGACCCACAATGAAGTGTTCCGGATCGCCCCACCCCAACTGCTCGCGCGCCTCCTGACGCGACAGCCGGGGACGAAAACCCGACAGGTCCACGCCGTTATAGACCACCTCGACGCGCTCGCGCCAGTCGGGCCAGACGTGGAAGTCACGGGCGGCGGCGTGCGAGACACACAGCACGCGGGTCGAACGGGCCAGGTCGTAATTGCGGATGCTGCGCGGGTCTATCGAGAGACGCATGTGCGTCACCACGGGCAGATCGCCCGCCTTGTGTGCCGCCCGCACGGCGTAGGGACAGGGAAAATGTTCGTTACAGTGGACCAGCGCCGCGCCCTCGGACCGCAGCAGGCGCGCCAGCTGCGCGATGCGCAGCGGGCGCATCAACATGTAACGGCCCTTGCGCCACCAGCCCAGAAACAGAATATGCGTTTCCACGCCCGCCTCACGCAGGGCCTCCACCAACCCGCCGTCCGATTGTGTGACGACGACGGGGCGATAACGCGCGGGGTCGAGGTTCGTTACCAGTTGGAGCAACGAACGCCGGGCGCCCAGAAGGCGTGAACTGGGGGTGAGATACACAACAGTACGGGGTTTCACGGGGTTTCCTGTTAGTAATAAAACTGTATTGCGTTCCTGAGGGCCCGGTTGATTCCAGAGGCGATAAAGCGCGTCGCGATTCCGATTGGGGGTGCCCATTTCGGTAATTCGGGAACGCGCGCACTCAAAGTTCAGCAACCTACCCTTTCCCCGCGCGATTGACAAGCGGAAATGTCGCGTCTCCCCACCGGCCTTTCCGGGAGAGATGAGAGAGGTGATGTTATCTTGTATGTTTCGAGCCTGAATGTACAAGATGTTGATTTGCTCAAAAAAGAAATCCTCACAAGTCGCTTTTTTTTCAAAAAAGAACTTGCGCCAAGTGTCGCAATGTGGGAAAAAAGGACACGAAAGTGGGGGGAAGTGTCAAGGAATCCCACTTCGGCGGCAAACTGGGTCTTCACCCCGATTCCGATTCGCAGTCCGAGTCCGTAAGGTCGAGAGCATGCCTCCTCTGGTTGGTTTCTTTGGACAGCACGACCTGAAAATCGACGCCAAGAGTCGAGTGACGATGCCCGCGCGTTTCAAGAGCATGCTGCGCGAACAGTACCCGCAGGACGACGAGCAGGTGGTGGTGCGTCTGAATGTGGACCGCAACCTGACGGTCGAGTCGGTCTCCAAGTTCGCCCAGGTGGTCGAGGATTTCGACCAGTATGACGAACTGGATGAGAACGCCCGCCGTTACAAGCAGTTGATGACCGCTCTGGCGACGGTGGAAAAGATCGACGCGGGCGGACGGATCCGTTTGAGTGGCGATCTGCGCCGGTTGGCGGGCATCGAGCACGACGTGATCGTCATCGGGCGGTCCAACTCGTGCGAGATCTGGGCGCGCGAGCGCTGGGAGGCCGAGCGCGACAAGGCGTTGGGCGATCTGCCGGAACTCTCCAGGCGGGTGCGTCAGGAACACATGAGTTCTATCACGCCGGTACGCTGATTCGGTTGAATCGGCGTCCAGGGCGATTATCCCTCCCTGCGGAGGGCCGCCGCAAGGCCAAATTCGGATTTCAGGGTTGAACGCCTCGTGCAATTCCATCAACCCGTTTTACTCAAGGAGGTGCGAGAACTTCTTCAGGCCCGGCCCGGAGACATTCTGGTTGATTGCAATCTGGGAACCGGGGGACATAGCCTCGCTTTGCTCGAAGACAGTGAAAGGGAGGGGCATCTGGTCGGTTTAGACTTGGACCATGACATGATCGAGCTGGCCCACCAGCGGTTCCGTTCCAGCGGATTGCCTTCCAGTTGTTACTCTCTCGTACACGCGGATCACGGCGAATTGGCCCGGGTTATGGGCGACCTGGGCCTGCCACAAGCAAACAAGATCCTTTTGGATCTCGGATGCTCTTCCCTTCACTTGGATCTTCCCGAGCGCGGGTTCTCCTTCACGGCCGACGGACCGCTCGACATGCGCTACGACCGTTCGGAAGGAAAACCCACCGCCGCTTCGATCGTGAACTCCTGGCCGGAGGCCGAACTGGCGCGGTTGTTTCGGGACAAGAGCGACGAGCGGTGGGCCGCGCGGATTGCGCGGCGGCTGGCGGAAAGGCGCGAAACCCGGCCTTTCACCACCACGGCGGATCTGGCGGCGGAAGTGGCCGCGGCGATCCCCCGCAAGGCTTGGCCGCCGAAGATTCACCCCGCCACGCGGGTGTTTCTGGCCCTCCGGGTCGAGGTCAATGGCGAGGATCGCGCGTTGCGATCCGCCCTCGAGGCCGCCCTCGAATTGCTGGCTCCGGCGGGCCGTCTGGCGGTCATCACGTTCCAGAGTCACGAGGACCAGGTGGTCAAGCGGCTCTTCCGGCAGGTGTGCCGGGACGTGATTGACGAGGTGGACCCCTACGGGCGGGTGATCGAACCGGCGCGGTTTCGCGATCTGACGCGTCACCCCGTGCAGGCAGGACCTGAAGAGGAGCGAGAGAACCCCCGCGCGCGCAGCGCCAAGCTGCGGGCGATCGAGAGGAAGTAGGACTGGCGAGTCAACGTCGAGCAGTTGCGTCACCGATCCCGTAGTTCTTGCAGAAGAGACGACTCATGACTCCTTTAACGCGATGCAAACGAATCAAACCCCGTCCCAGTCGCCACCTGCGGGTGGCGCTCCTCCTGCGCACCTTTTCGTTGCTGGTGGTGCTGGCCGGGCTGGCTGCGGTGCAGATTCACCTGCGGTTCCGCACGGGGGACTTGCGTATCGAGACGCGCAAGTTGCAGGAGTCGCGCGACAAACTCTCGAATATGCGGGTGGGGCTGGTCTCCGAGGTGGAACGTCTGAAGTGTTACAATCTGAAGTTCCGCGAGGCTTCCCAGGAATTGGGATTGCGCGAGTGTCACCCCGACAGCAGTTCGCGGGTGGTCGTCTCGGCCAGTGTGATCGAGAAGTGGTCGGGGTGGAGCGCTGAACCGGCCGATGAACCGCAGGAGGAACAGGATTCCTCGATCCGCAAGGCGGCTGAACTGGGCGAGCGGGTCTTGTCGTGGTCCACGCCCTCCATGGCGCGCGAGCCGCGCGTCAGAAAGAAGAACTGAGTGGCGCCGGTCGAGCGAATAAACCGCTCCACCGTTTTGAAAAGATTCTCTCCTGGCCAACCGGCGATGCAAAGCCGGGGTTGGAACCGCCCCGGTCAGGTCCTTGCAGTGCGCCTCTTGTGAGTTGGCTTGCTGGTTCCCGGACTCGAAATTCGAGTCCCCGGTGTTTCAGGGCACAGCGCCGGGTGTTCTTTCTCAACGTATTCGGGGGTTTTGAGCGCGCGGTCCTGCGTGCGAGACTTTCCGAATGCCTCATCATGCCAGATTTGACCAGGCCGGCGTTCGTTCCCATTCGAGCGATCGCAACCTCTCCTGCTGATACCCGCTGACCGTTCCTTTCCCTTTTCCCGTTGGCTCGCGCTGATTCCTCTTCCACTCTTCACGCTGATACGCCGCCGACTCCCGTTCTCGCTCTCTCTCAGCGACAGTTCCCGTGTAACGGTTCCCGCAGCCCGTACCCGAGCGAAAAAACAACTCCGCTTGGCTGCCCCCTCGCAAGAGTTTCCGCCGGCCTGGTCATTTTATTTGGCTTGATGTCCCCGAACGCAAAAAAATCGTCCACCGCCGGACGTTCCGGTTAAGTCCAGCCATTTCAGAGTCTCGTTGCGCCGGCGCAGGAGGTGTCCGAGCCGGACGGAGCGGCCCTCCATGCGGGGGGCGAAAGGGGGGCTTGACTAAACACGCGCGAGTTGCTTTAATCGAAGATTGAGGTGGGGGGGGACGCGCGCCAGACCCTCCTGGATGCACGCCGGACCCTGCAGTGTGGCCTTTTCCCCCCTTGAAAAATGATTGCGAAGCACGCCGCGACGGAGTTTGCAAGGCATGAAATCTGGGCGCTCTCTTTTCCTTCTTTCCAGTCTTATGAGTCTTTTTCTCAGCTTGTCCCCCCTTGGCGGGGCCGAGGAAACCGCCTATCGTCTGGCGGTCAACGACCGCCTGACCAGTCAGAGTCTCGCCCCGCTTTCGGGGGCCGGGCGGTGCGTCTCGGTTGAAGATTTTGCCCGCCTGACCGGTGTGCAGCTACGCCAGGAGGCCCAGACGACTCTCCTGAAATCGGGAGAACAGGAACTGAACCTCGACGCGGCGGACAATGCCAGCTTTCCCCACGTGGAGAACCGCCTCTTCGCCCCCGTCGCTTTCCTCTGTCTCCACCTGGGGTTTTCCTGCGACATCAACCCCCAGTATGGGTATGTGCGCATTTTGACCACGGATCAGGCCATGTCGCGCGATCAGTTCATCCGCCACTTCGGGGGGCCGCTGGAAACCGAACGGATACAGCGTTCGTTTGACAACCACCAGGTCACGCGGGGCATTCTGGTCGCCAACGATACGGTCGAGAGTGACGTGCTGACGATTCTGGTGTCGGAGAAATGTTTTGTTCCCCTGGTCGCTACCGCGCAAGCCCTTGGGGGATCGGTGGCGGCCACCAGCAGTCCATTGGCGCTTCGGGTCCAGTCGCCGAAGGTGAAACGCACCCTGATGCTGGACGCGAATCCGGTGGTCTGTCGTGGGTTCAAGATCCACGGTTCCGGCCCCGCGCTCGAGCATGAAGGCCTGATTTACGCGGAAGCGTCGTGGGTGGCGTCTGTGTTTGGGGCGCAGGTGAGCCGGTTTGCGCCGGGCAATGCCGTGCGTCTGGTGACGGTTCCCAACGCCAAACCGGGCGAGATGTTGTTGCTGCCCAGTCCCCGGCTCAATGCCGCGGTCGCCGCGGCGCAAAAGGCGAACCGGGCGATGAACAAGGTGGTCTATCTGACCTTCGACGATGGACCTTCGGCCAACAATACCCCCCAGGTCCTCGATATCCTCAAACAGAACAATGTCAAGGCGACCTTCTTCATTCTGGGGCGGTCGGCCAAAACCTACCCCGCACTGCTCAAGCGCATCCATGACGAGGGGCATTCCATCGGCAACCACTCCTATTCGCACGATTACAAGAAACTCTACTCGAGCGCGCAGGTCTTCATGGATGAGGTGCATCAGACCGACAACCTGTTTCAGGAACTGCTGGGAACCCGCAGCAAGATGCTCCGGGCGCCGGGGGGGACGGTGGGCCATTTCAAGGCCGACTTCTTCGACCGGGTTCACGCCGAGGGGTTCAAGGTGTACCAGTGGACGATTGACAGCGGCGACAGCAAGAGCCTGCACGTGCAGGCCGAGACGATCATTGCCACCGTCGAAGGGGAATTGAAGAAGTACAACGAAGCCATCATTCTGTTTCACGACAGTGACACGAAGAAGGAAACGGTACGCGCATTGCCCGTGGTGATCAACTATCTGCGTCAGGAGGGATATGACATCCGTCCGTTGACGCCGGACACACAGATCAACGGGTCACGCGTCATCCTGTGATGTCAGGCGGACCCCGCGGGTTCTGTTTCTGGAGCGAGTGACATGGCCGAACCTCATCCCATGGAAACCCGGTATCTGCATCGCACGATTCTGGTGGCGATGGGGTTCTCTTTGTTTTTCGGCCTGATTGTGGCGCGGCTGTGGTTCCTGCAGGTCTATGCGCACGACGATTACGTGAATCAGGCCCGCAAGCAACAGAATATCACCATTGATGTCGAACCGCGTCGCGCCAGCATTTACTCCTCCAATGGCGACCCCCTGGCGATCAGTGTGCCACGCAAGTCGGTGTATCTGGAGCCGGAGTACCTCGAAGAGAGCGAGGATCCGGCCTTCCCGGCCAATCTGGCGCGGGATCTGGCCCGGTGCGTTTATGGGGACGAGTTGAGCGAGGCGGAATTGCAGACTAAGGCGGACGCCTTCGCCACTCGAATGCGCCTGCAGAACGATCTGAAACTCAAAGGAACGGACGAGGCGAAAACGACGGAAACGGAAACCCTCCTCAAGGGGGTGGTGAATGGCCAGAGCCGGGCGTTCCTGCGGGGGAAAATTCTCGGTCAGGATGCCACGCTGAGTGGAGAGGTCAAGAACCTCAAGCCCATCACACTCCAGGGTAAAGTCGGGGGGAAGACCGAGGTCACCTTCAGTGGCGAAGCGATGAAGAACCGCTCGATCACCCTGACCGGCGAAGTGGAGGGGCGCACACTCGAACTCAAGGGGTTCCTGGCGTGGCGTCCCCGATTCCTCGTCGGGCGGCGTCTCGATGACGAAAAAGTCGAACAACTCGACCGCCTGATCAAGAAATATGAATTACCGGCGCAGACCATTCGTCCCCGGGAAGAATGGGAACGCAATTATCCCAATGGCTCGCTCGCGGCGCATGCCATCGGCCTGACGCGGTCCGACGACTATGGAGACAACATCGGCGCTTCCGGGGTGGAACGCCAGTTTTCCGAGGATCTTCAGGGAAACCTGTCCACCTACACGATGCAGGCCGCTTTCCGCCAGAGTCTGGCGCCGCTCGATGAGGCGGCCTACACCTCCGCCACGGGCAACCATGTCTATCTGACGCTCAACAAGGCGATCCAGCAATACGCCGAAGAGGCGCTGGCCCAGCGGATTGGGGATCCGGAGATCCGGGCCAAAGCGGGAGTCTGTCTGGTCCAGGAAATCGAAACCGGCGCGATCCTGGCGATGGCCTCCTATCCCACGTTCGACCTGAATGCCCCCCCCTCCGAAGTGCCCCGCAATCGCTGTATCGGCGATGCGATCCAGCCTGGATCGGTCATGAAGATCTTCACCTCGATGGCCCTTCTGGAAAACAACAAAATGTCCCCCTACGAGATCATTGATTGCGACAACAAGGTCCATGTCTTCGATGTGGGACGATCCAAGGGGTACCGGGTGGTGGACTCTCACTCGGTTGGGGTCGTGCCGGTCATGCGCGCCTTTGCCGAGTCGAGTAATATCGGATTCGTCAAACTGGGCTTGCGGCTCGAGAAGGACGAATTCTACCGCCAACTGCAACGCCTCCATTTCGGTGAACGGACGGGGATCGACCTCCCGGGCGAAAATCCGGGACGCCTCTATCCCGTTGACACCTGGACGATTTTCTCCCGCATTTCGGTCTCGTTCGGCTACGAACTCATGGTGACTCCCATTCAGGTGATTTCCGCCGTCTCGGCCATTGCGAACGGAGGGCATTACATGCGGCCCTACATCCTCAAGGAAGTCCGGTCGCCCAGGAACGAGATACTCCGGCGTCAGCAACCGGAAGACCTCGGCAAAATCTGTGAGCCGGAGACCGCCAAGATTCTCATGTCCATGATGGAACAGGTCGTCGTATCTGAGACGGGTTCCGGCAAGGGCGCCGCCGTGCCCGGCTATCATGTCGGCGGGAAGACGGGGACCACGCGCAAGGACGACAAGCCTGACGAAGATTCGCCCGAGAATCGCTACTACTCCTCCTTCACGGGGATCATTCCCCTCGACCACCCGAAAATCGCCATCTATTGCTGGCTCGACGAGCCACAGGGCAAGACAATCTACGGTGGCAAGGTCGCTGCGCCCGTCTTCCAGCGGGTCGCCGAGCATGCCATGCGGGTCTTGGCCATTCCGCCCGATCCGGTTTTGCTGGCCGAGGCCGTAGCCAAAAAAGAGAAGGAAAAGAAGAACGATACGGAGAAAGAGAGTCGGCCCCGCAAGAACAAGGCTACGGAAACGTCGCAAACGCTGACTGCCGGGATGGACTACCTGCCCAAGCCGATGCCCGTTCCGGAAGGGACCATGCCCGACCTGACCGGGCTGACTCTGGCCGAAGCGGTCGAGCGGGTTCAGGCGCTGGATCTGGATATGAAACTGAAAGGTACGGGGGTTGTCATGCAACAGGAACCGCTGCCGGGTACGCCGATCAAACCGGCCATGCAGGGACTGATTACGTTCGATAGTCCGGAAAAGTTGACGGGAAAGATGAGGAATCCGCAATGACAAGCAAGCATCCGGTTTTCGAGATTCCGGAAAGACTGGCGCGTGTCTGCGCTCCCTCGCTTGGGGTTCTGTTTGAACGGGCGGGTTTGGTGCTGCCGCCCGAAATAGATCCCGGCAATCCGATTTCCGGTTTCGAGGACGATTCGCGGGCCGTGCAGCCCGGTTTTGTGTTCATCGCGGTGCCGGGCGAGGCCGTGGATGGGCATCGTTTCATGGCCCAGGTCCTGCGCGCTGGAGCCGCGCTCGTCGTGGCGCAGCGCATCCCGGCGGACGTGGATGCGGCCCTGCTCGGTCTTGCCGAGTCTCCGGCGGTTTCCCTGGGCGACCTGCGGGCCGAATCGGGCCAGTCGCGCGCGGTGGGCCGCGTTCTGCTGGTCGAGGACACCCGCGCCCTTCTGGGGCATCTGGCGCAGGCCTACTGGGGCAATCCCTCGCGGCGCCTTCAGGTCATTGCGGTGACGGGTACCAACGGTAAAACCACGACGACCTATCTGGTGGAGGCGGCGCTTCGCAACCTGCGGCGCTTTCCCGCGCTCTTTGGAACGATCGAGTACCGGCTGGGCGGCCAGTCGAGCGAAGCGCCCAACACCACGCCCGGCGCGCTCGATCTGGCGCGCATGATGGCGCTGGCGCTGGACCGCGACGCGGACTCCGTGGTCATGGAAGTCAGCAGCCATGCCCTGGTCCAGAAGCGCGTCGAGGGGATTCAGTTCGCCGCCGCCGCGCTGACCAATGTCACGCAGGACCACCTGGACTTCCACCACACGATGGAAGAATATGCCGAGGCCAAGCGCCTGCTCTTCACCCAGTGCAAACCCCGCGTCGCGGTTTTCAATCTGGACGACCCGGTGGCGCGCCGGTTTGCCGCCGAACACGAGGGCGCGAAGATCACCTTCGGCCTGAACCGCGAGTACGACCCCGACCTTTGTCCCGAGAGCCTCGAGACCACTTCGTCGGGCATGCGGCTTTCGCTCCGCATTCGGTGCAAGGGCACCTGCAAGACCGTCTCGGTCACTTCCCCTCTGCAGGGCAGTTTCAACGCCTCGAATCTGCTCACCGCCGCCGGACTTTGTGCCGCGCTCGGCCTGGCGCCCGAACAGATTGCCGCCAGCCTCACCGGCGCCAAGGGCGCGCCCGGGCGGCTCGAACCGATCCTGCTCGGCCAGTCGTTTCAGATCTTCGTGGATTACGCCCACACGCCCGACGCCGTCGAGCGCCTCCTGGAAAATATCCGCCCCATCACCACCAAACGCGTGATTGTGATTCTCGGGTGCGGGGGAGACCGCGACCCGGGCAAGCGGCCCAAGATGGGCGCGGCCATGGGCCGGCTGGCCGACTACAGCATCGTCTCGACGGACAATCCCCGCACCGAAGACCCGGCCCTGATCGCGGCTGCCGTCGAGGAGGGGGTCCGTTCCACCGCCCAATCGGGCGCCTATGAAGTTTGTCTGGATCGCCGCGAGGCCATCCGACGCGCGTTGACGATGGCGGCTCCGGGGGATACGGTGGTCATTGCGGGCAAGGGACACGAAACCTATCAGGAAGTCCGGGGCGAGCGCCAGCATTTCGACGATCGCGAAACCGCCCGCGAACTCCTGCGTGAATTGAACCGGGTGTGAGGATCTGTCGAAACGATACCGGTAAGACCCATTGTACAGAAAAGAGACGTTAACCGAATTCCATGAAACTGACTGCTCCTGAAATCCAGAACGCCGCCTCGGGCCGATGGCTTCCCGCCATGCCGGATCGGACGTTCGAGTCCATCTCGACCGACACGCGCCAGCTGCGCCCGGGCGATCTCTTTGTGGCGTTGCGGGGCGAATCGTTCGACGCGCACGATTTTCTGCCCCGGGCCGTCGAGGCGGGCGCCGCCGCGCTGGTGATTGCGGCCTCCACGCCGCCCGAAAAACGCCCGGCTGCGATTCCGCTTCTGGAAGTTCCCGATACCCTGCGTGCGCTGGGCGATCTGGCGGTGGCCTGGCGCGGCAAGTGTCCGGCCCGGCGGATCGCCGTGGTGGGCAGCTCGGGCAAAACCACCACCAGGAACATGCTCGCCGCCATCCTGCGCGAGGCCGGTCCCACCCACGCCTCGGCGGGTAATTTCAACAACCTGATCGGCGTGCCGCTGAGTCTCTTCACGCTCGAGCCTTCGGCGCGCTGGAGTGTGCTCGAACTCGGCATGAATCTGCCCGGGGAATTGACCCGTCTGACCGCCATCGCCGATCCGGATCTGCTCCTTCTGCTCGGGATCGGGTCTGCGCATGTGGGGCAGTTCGGTTCCCAGGAAGCGTTGCTCGAGGCCAAGGGCGAGTCGGTCCGGGCGTTGCGACCGAATGTTCCGATTCTGTTCGACTCGGGAAACACCAACACGTGGCGGATCATCGAGCGCTGGGGGAACGACCACCCCCTCTCCACTTTTTCCACGGATGGACGGGAAGCCGGGGTCTGGAGCGACGCGATCGAACCCGCCGAGGGGCGGCAGGGCTACTGTTTCACGCTCCACCTTGAGGGAACCTCGCACCGGGTCCTGTTGCCCATGTTTGGCCGTCACAATGTCGCCAACGCCACGGCGGCGGCCGCCGCCGCACGGGCGCTGGGGGTGGCGCCCGAGGAGATCGTGCGGGCGCTTTCCAATTTTCAGGCCGCCTCCATGCGGTCGGAAATTCGCGAGGCGGGGGGGGTGACGTTTGTGGTGGACTGTTACAACGCCAATCCCGAATCCATGCGCGCCGCGCTCGAGTCGGTGTCCGATCTGCTTGCGCGTCACAAGCGCCTCTTCCTGGTACTGGGCGACATGCTCGAATTGGGGGAGGATGCCCGCCGGTGTCACCTGGCTCTGGCTGGACAGGCGGTCGCGCTGCCGTTCGAAGAATTGTGTCTGGTCGGACGCGAAACCCGGGTGATGGCCGAGGCGTTGGCCCATGCCGACAAGCGGGTGACGCACTTCGAGGATCTCGAGGCGCTTCGGGCGACCCTTGAATCTCGCCTGCAGCCGGGCGATCTGGTGCTTTTCAAAGCCTCGCGCGGCAACCGGCTGGAACGCGTGGCCGATCCTCTGATTCAAACTCTGTCCCAGAAAAAGGGTGTGAAAGACTAGTCCCCATGTTTTATGAACTTTTGAAATTTCTGTTTCCGAACCTCGCGATGGGGACTTATTTCCGAATCTTCGGTTACACTTCGGTTCGGGTGCCCTGCGCCCTGGCGTGTGCCTTCATCACCAGTCTGCTCATCGGACCGGCGATTATCCGGCGTCTCATCCGGCTCAAGGCCGGTCAACCGATCAAACAATTCAAGACGGCGGAGTTCAATATCCACCAGCACAAACATGGCACCCCCACGATGGGGGGGATCATTATCCTTTTTTCCACGACTCTGGCCGTGCTGCTCTTCTGCGACCCCGGAAATTCCTACGTCTGGATGACGTTGCTCATGATGCTGGGCGCCGGCGCCCTCGGGTTCGCGGACGACTATAAAAAGGTCGCTCTCAAAGACAACAAAGGGGTCTCGGCCAAAACCAAACTGATTGTCCAGACCCTGCTGGGATTGCTTCTGGGGGTGTTCCTGTACCTGGGACATTCGCACACGGCCTATGGCCCCCTGCTTCTGGAAAACGCCGACATTCTGAACCGCCCGGCTTTTGTGGCCGAAATGCAGAAAGGCAAGACGCCGCTGGGGGATACCCTGCGCGCGCAACTGCCGTTGAATCTCGTGCAACGTCTGGACGCTTTCGATGGGTCGCCCGAAGCGGCCAACCAGGTTCTTCCGGTTCTCCTCAAGGAACTCAACACGGTGATTCAGGGGAAAGCGCTGTACGATCCCCAACTGTATCAGGGGATCGCGCTCACCGACGAAGCGCGCGAGCGTCTCGAATCCTACCGCCTCGAACAACAGATGGAACCGGGCAAGGAACGGCCGGAATCCGGTCGTCTGGAACCGCCCGCCATCCCCAGCACCCGCTTGAACCGTTACCTGCTCGAGTCCGCTTACCCCACTCTGGTTGCCCACAACAAGGTTGTGCGGGGGGATGCCTACCTCCTGGTTCCCTTCTTCAAGAACGTCTATCCGTACATGGGGGTGCTGTTCATCTTCTGGGTGGCCTTCGTGCTGGTTTCCAGTTCCAACGCCGTCAACCTGACCGATGGTCTCGACGGCCTGGCCATCAGCACGGTCATCACCGTTTCGTTGCCTTATCTGATGATCGCCTATCTGGTCAGCCGTTTCGACTTCGCTTCCTATCTGTATGTGCCGCACATCCCGCAGGCGGGGGAATTGAGTGTCTTCATGGCCGCCATGCTCGGGTCGGCGCTCGGGTTCCTCTGGTTCAACTCGCACCCGGCCGAGGTCTTCATGGGCGATACCGGTTCGCTGGCCCTGGGCGCCGCCATCGGAGCGGTGGCCGTTCTCACCAAGCATGAAATCCTCCTGATTCTCATCGGGGGGATTTTCGTGATCGAAGCGTTCTCCGTGGTGCTTCAGATTGCGAGTTACCGCCTGCGCGGCAAGCGCATTCTGCTCATGTCGCCCCTGCACAACCACTTTGTTAAAAAAGGGGTGAATGAGGCCAAGATCATTTCGCGCTTTTTCATTTTTGCCACCATCCTGGCCATGGCCGGGCTCAGTACGCTGAAATTGAGGTGATCCCGATGAATAACAGCTCCTTCCTCCTCGACCACTCGTCCTTTCTCATCTTCGGCGCCGCCCGCAGTGGACTGGCCGCCGCCCGTCTCCTCCAGTCCTTCAACAAGCGGGTCGCCCTCTATGACGAGGCGCAGGGCGCCCGGGGCGAAGAAATCCGCCGCCTGGCCGAAGCCGAGGGATTGCCCCTGCTGACCCATCTGGACGGAGGCGAGATCGCCGAGCAGTGGGAGGTACTGGTGCTCAGCCCCGGCATCCCCACGACCCATCCACTGGTGGCGGCTGCCGAAGAGGGTGGCTGTGTGGTGCGTTCGGAGATCGAGATCGGCTACCAGGCTTGCCCGGCCCCGATTGCCGCCATCACGGGCACAAACGGCAAGACCACCGTCACGCACCTTCTGACCCACCTGCTCCAGCAGGCCGGACGGCCGGCGGTCATGGCGGGCAACGTGGGACGCGCGCTCTGCGACGCCGTGCTCGAAGA
>Ga0116170_10002237_pt1 | contig 18815 bp, 27 predicted proteins | sample AD_JPNHW1_MetaG_FD_89797 | JGI IMG/M metagenome (GOLD analysis project Ga0116170, IMG submission 89797) | Active sludge microbial communities of municipal wastewater-treating anaerobic digesters from Japan - AD_JPNHW1_MetaG | ecosystem: Engineered > Bioreactor > Anaerobic > Digestate | place...
TCTCTAGTCGTTTAGCTAGTTCATCAACTTTTTGCCGATATTCTTCATCACTAAGACCAACTGCTCGAACTAAAGCCTGAGTGGCCGTGTTATCAGAGGCCATCAAGCTCAGGTGCCATAAATCATCAATCGTTATCTCTTCGCCCGGATAAATATAGGCCACATTGCCGTAGCGCTGATCCTCATTTTTGAGAGTATATTTAGCCTGCCAATTCGGATTTTCTGCCAAAACCACTAAAGCAGTAATCATTTTGCTCAAACTAGCAATCGGTCGCAAGCGGCGACTATCCTGACTAACCAAAATCCCCTGATCTGGAGACCAAACAACCGTACTACTGGCTGGCCAAACTTTAAACTCAGGCCAAACATTACTCAAGGACGACTGAGTCGGCTGAGGTACATCAGTTTGGCTAGCTGACCAATAGAGCGAACCTAGCCAAAGAGTAAGATTGAATAATAAAATTATAACTAATCTCTGTTGAAGCATCGGTTAGCTTTTTACTGGCATAGCTTCAACAGTATTTTTAGGATCAGCCCAAATAGCTTGATCTAAACACTGCCAACCAGCTTGATGAGGCCATTTCTCAATACCAACACTACGAACACCTTCATCTTCTTGGTTACTAGTCCGCCAAGTAGCGCATAATTGATATTTACCATTTTCACCTGGCTTATATTCAATTTCTTGACCATCACTAGCTTTTAGCGATTTACGATCAAGAAAATATGGGCTAACAATTAATTCATCTAATTTGGCTGGCAATTTTTTATTTCTTTCAAAATAAACACTCAGAGCGCTATCAATCTGATAAAAATTACTAACCAAACGATCATCAAATCGACGATCACGAGCTTGTTTTGGGCTTTCAGCAATTAGTAATCCGCCGACAAATAGACCAGCTAGCACTACAATAATCGGCCAAGCAAACAACTTTAAATTTCGTCTATCCTTTTTGTCTTCTGGGTCACGGCGCAAATCATAACGATAAAACAAGAAAATTATCGCTGAAATAGCTATGGCTACGCCTGATTTAGCCAAGAATTGTCCAGTTAGTTCACCATCCAAATAGCGATAAAATAAAGCAATCAACCAGCCAAGCATCACCACGGCCGCCACTAGTAAGGTAAAATAAATCAACCAGCGGCGCAAATCAGCTTTGCGTGCCAATTCTTTTTTAGCTAAACCGCGATTGATTTGATGCATGGTCCAAAAATAAACCGGTACAGCAATTAACAAAGCCGATAAAGCAAATTTCAAGCTATCTGAAGTATAACTGGCCGTATAGCCAGTCAGTGGATCTGGTAGCCACTTGTTAATCAGCTGAAAAGCCACCATACCGGCTGGCAAAGCTGTAAACAGTAACGAAATCAAAGACAGCAAATAAAAGAAGCTGAACTTTGGTGATTGATTGAGCTCAGACATATTTTTAGTTAATAATAATCTTTTTCATCAAAGGATTGAGTCTAGTTATTATCTCATAACAACTAGTATCAAGCAAACTGGCAATTTCATCAGCCGTAATTTCTTGTTCCCCGTCTCGGCCAAGTAAAGTAACTGTCTGGCCAACCTGGGCATCGTCAATATCGGTGACATCAATAATAATCATATCCATCGAAACTCGCCCCACTACTCGCGCTCGCTGTCCTTTAATTAAAACATGACCAACACTAGATAGTTCGCGATCAAAGCCATGCCAATAACCAATTGGCACAATGGCTAGTCGGCCATTACGCCACATTTTTTCAACTCCGTCATAACCAATCGCTGTACCCTTGGGCACATCTTTGACTTCTGAAATCAAACTGCGCCAACTAAGCACTGGTTTTAAAGTTAGTCGTTCAGATAAAAATTCTTTAACCGCCAAAGCTGGCCAAAGACCGTAAAGACCAATGCCGTAGCGAACCATATCAAAATGCGATTCCTTAAAAAGCAAAGCTCCGGCAGTAGCGGCGGCATGACGAAGCGGCTGCTGACCATATTTCTGAGCCAACTGACAAGCTTGCTCAAAATTAGCTAACTGTTTTTGGGTATATTGAGGAAAAGCTGGATTTTTGGCTGATGAAAGATGAGTATAAAGACCTTCCAAAGAATTGTCGCCGGCTTGCTGTTGCCAGAAAGCAAAAACCTCTGGCCAATCTTTAGCCATAAAACCCTGGCGAGTCATGCCAGTATCTAATTTGAGGTGAACTTGCGGTCGTTCATTTTTTGGCAAATTAGCCCAAGCCCGTAAATTTTCCCAACTAGAAATAGTCACGCTACAATTTTGCTGTCTAGCCTCAACTAGCAGATTTGGCAAAGTATAGCCTAAAATCAAAATTGGCAGAGTAATACCGGCTCGACGAAGAGCCAGCCCCTCGGTAATTGAATCAACCCCGAGCCAATTAGCACCAAGCTCGACTAGTTGTTGAGAAAAATCAATCAAGCCGTGGCCATAGGCATTGGACTTAACAACTCCTAAAAACAAACAACCGGGCGTTAATTGCTGACGCAAAAGCTGAAAGTTGCTCGCCAAAGCTTTACGGTCCAATTCTAACCAAGTTCGGACCTCCATATTTTATGATTTTTTATCTTCTTTAAGATTCCAAATCAAATTCAAATCATCAAGCTGTTTTTGATCAACTGGACTAGGACTCTTCATGAGAAGATCACGACCTTGGCCATCTTTAGGGAAAGCGTAGATATCGCGGATAGAATCATAATCTTTGAGCACCATTAGCAAACGATCAATACCAGGCGCAATTCCAGCATGTGGTGGCGCACCATATTTAAACGCTTTAATCATAGCACCAAAACGACGGTCAACTTCTTCTTGTTCATAACCAACTAAACGAAAGGCTTCATACATAACTTCCGGTTGATGATTACGGATAGCACCACTAGCTGCTTCAAAACCATTGAGCACTAAGTCAAATTGGTGAGCAACAATTTTTAAAGGATCACTATTTTTTAAAGCCTCAAGACCACCCTTGGGCATCGAAAATGGATTGTGGGCAAAGTCAATACCAGTAGCTGTCTCACCAGCTTCAAAGAAAGGAAAATCAATCACCCAACACCAAGCAGCTAGTGTTTTATCTAGGAGGTCAAACCATTTAGCAATTTGGCTACGAGCAGCACCTAGTGCTTGGCAAACCTCTAGCCACTGACCAGCCGCTACCAAAACTGTCTGACCATTAGTTACACTATATTCAGATTGCAAACGCTGAAGTATTTCCGGCTCAGTATTTTTAGCTAGGCTTCCTTGCCAACCATCACTACCGGCAATTAAATAACCCAAGCCCCCTAGGCCCTTTTTCTTAGCTAGTTCGACTAATTCATCTAGCTGTTTGCGGCTTAGCTTGCAAGTTTCTGGCAAAATCAAACTATTAATAACTCCACCGGCCGCCAAAACATCTTTAAAAATCGACAGACCACTAGCTGACCAGAGATCGCTAGTCGGCTTGATACTCAAATCAAAACGCAAATCAGGCTTATCCGAACCGTATTTTTCCATGGCTTCATGCCAAGTAATCTTTAAGAAGCGATCGCCATCTAAACCAATTATCTTTTTATCACTAAATTCATTAGTCAGTTGAATCATGAGCGGTTCAATAATCTGCCAAATATCTTCTTCGCTATCAATAAAGCTCATTTCCAAATCCAACTGATAAAATTCACCATAGTGCCGATCGAGGCGAGTATCTTCATCACGAAAACAAGGCGCAATCTGAAAATAACGATCTAGTCCACCAATCATCAGTAGTTGTTTAAACTGTTGGGGTGCTTGTGGCAAGGCGTAACAATGACCAGGATACAGGCGAGACGGGATCAAAAAGTCACGAGCTCCTTCTGGTGAAGAATTGGCTAAAATCGGCGTTTGAATTTCAGTAAAATTATGATTTTGAAAATATTGGCGAAGCTGTCTGATGAGCTGATCCTTTGAGGCCAACATTTCCTGCAGGCTTGGCCGACGCAAATCAAGGAAACGATATTCTAGGCGCAAACTTTCACTAGCTAGAGCCACCTTGTCTTCAGCCAAACTAAATGGTAAAGGTAGCGAACGGCTCAAAATTTCTAATTCTTGAACAACTATTTCAATCTCACCGGTTGGCATGGCTTTATTAACCATATTTTCCGGACGCAAACTAACCTGACCACTAACTTTAATCACAAATTCATCACGGAGCTCTTGAGCCAAAGCAGCGATTTCTGGATGACTAGCTGGATCAATAAAAGCCTGAGTAACGCCGTAATGATCGCGCAAAGCAATAAAAATCAAACCGCCTAAATTGCGGCAAGACTGCACCCAGCCAGTCACAATAACTATCTGACCTTTATCGGCTGCCCGAAGTTCGCCTAAAGTATGTGTTCTTAACATATATTATAATCCAAAAAATTAAGCCACTGATTAAAAAAATCAGTTACCTGTTCTAAAATTGTAGGCGATGAGCTAAGTTTCGTCAATTCTAACCAATCGTCAGTCAGTGCCTGATCAAGTAACTGCCCAACTGAAGCCGTTACTTTAATTTGACTATCAGCTATTTGACCCGAGGATAAATCTGGTGCATAGCCGAAATAATTAGCCAAGCGCCACTGGGCGGCTTGGGCTGTCCAAGTTAGGGTAGCTAGACTTCGTGGCGACTCATTCCAATAAGAAAATAAATCTACCAAATCGTGCCAAGCTTCTGGCATAGCCTGCCCAACCAGACACCAATTTAAAAAACGATTAATAACTTGTCCTGCTAAAACTACCGCAGCCAACTGATCTTTTAAGCCAATAAACGACTGGCGACTGACAGTTGAGCTCAGTATTGGCCGATGGCTCCAAACAATTAAACCATCAACAATAGTTATTGGTTCTAAATGACCGGCTAATTTTGATTGAGGTTTAGCTAGCCCGCGAGCTAGTAAACTCAAACGACCCCGCTCAGGGCTAAAAGCAGTAATAATGGCATCGTGCTCATGATACTCGCGACGCTTCAAAATCAATAGCCGCTCACTAGTGGTTTGGCTCATATTGATCTAAAAAGCCTTGCAAAATAAGCATGGCAGCAATAGCATCCTGATCAGCCGCCGCTTTTTGATGATTAATCAATCGATCAGCCGCCTGAGTGCTCAATCGTTCGTCAACTAATTCAACTGGTAGCCCACTAGCTCGAGCCATTTTAACAAAATCAGTCCAGCCTTGATTGATTTTATCGTTTTTATCCAAGAGTCCCCTGGGCCAGCCAATCACTAAAAATTGGGCTTGTTCTTTGGCAATTACTGCCTGGGCTTCAGACCAACTAGCTACTCGGCCATAAGGCAAAGCTAATTTAGTCTGACTATCACCAATAGCTAAACCAATCTTACTCGCACCCCAATCAATACCTAAAAATATTAAGGGTTCGTTCATTCTGGTGAGGTTAAAATCTGATTGCCAGTAGCGGTAATAGCAATAGTATGTTCAAAATGGGCACTCCAGCTGTCGTCAATGGTTTCAAAAGAAAAACCATCGCGGCCAGCCTTAATTTCTGGGCTGCCCAAACTAATCATCGGTTCAATCGCAATCACCATGCCTGGTTTTAAGACGATGTCTTGTTCGCCATATTGATTGCAAACATAATGAGGAATCTGGGGGTCTTCATGAACACCAAGACCAACGCCGTGACCAACTAAATCACGAACCACGCTAAAACCGTTTTTTTCAGCTAGTGGCTGAATAGCTTGAGCAATTTGTAGTAAAGTATTACCTGGCCTAGCCTGTTCAATTGCTAAATCCAAACACTGACGAGTAACATTCACCAATTTTTGCACCTGGCGACTAACCTTACCAACTGTCACAGTTACAGCCATATCAGTAAAATAACCACCGTGTGGCGCAGACTTATTAACTGGCCAAGCTGGACTTTCTCCAGGCTTAACTATTGGATATTCCATACCAAGATCAAGACCAATAATATCACCCGACTTTAAAACCCTACCTGGCACAGCAGCACCATGAACAATTTGCTGATTGATGGAAGCACAAAGCGCGGTTGGAAAAGGTCGTCCTCGTTTACTGGAGCGATAACCCTTGAAAGCTGGAACACCGCCAGCTTCAGCAATTAATTTTAGCAACAATTCTTCCAAGTCAGCCGTAGTAATCCCCGGTTTAACCGCCGCGGCTAGCTTGGCGGTAATTTGACCGAGTTTACGGCCACCTTCACGAATTAAGGCAACCTGTTCGGGAGTTTTATAACGAATCATATAATTTCTGGTTTTAATTTGAGAAAACCATCCTCCTCCAAAGCTTCTAAAATATCATCATTAACTTGATCGATTTCTTTCTCACCTTTAATAATAATTAGCTCGCCCATTTGCCACCAAAGAGCCACTAACGGCCCCATGGTTCTTTGATAAAGACCCAGACGCTCTTTGATAATATCTTCAGTATCATCTGGTCGTTGCTCGAGTGCGGTTTGACATTTATCACAAATGCCTGGTTGCTGACTAGGCTTATAAAGCAAATGATAACCAGCGCCACATTGCGGACAAAATCTTCGACCAGCCAGACGATTGTAAATCTCCGGTTCGCTAACGCTTATTTCAATAGCACAGGCCTTGTCTTCTGACTTAATAATATTGTTATAAAAATATTCGAATTGAGTCTTGGTTCTAGGATAGCCGTCTAAAATAAAACCTTTCTCGGCATCAGCTTGACTAAGACGCTCAATTAAAAGATCATTGATTACTTCATCAGCCACTAATTGCCCTTCATTCATAGCTGATTTATATTCACCAGCCAACTGATTGTTACGACGAAGTAAATCACCGGTCGAAATGGCTGGTAAACCAAGTTGCTGAGCTAATTTTTCCGCTTGAGTTCCCTTACCCGAAGCTGGCGGTCCGAAAAAAAATAAAATCTTTCTAGCCATAACTATCTATTATAATTATGTAATAAATATACCACAAGCGCTGACAAAAATAAAACCAGCCCATTGCTGAGCTGGCTTTATTAAAATAACAAAAGTTTAGTAACCATCATATTGGCGCATGGTCATTTGCGCCTCAATCTGTTTAACACTTTCAATAACTACTGATACAACAATAAGTAGAGAAGTACCACCAACAGCTAAAGATTGCATACCAGTAGCTGATCGCATAACTAGAGGCAAAATAGCGATAACACCCAAGAACAAAGCACCAGCTAAAGTAATCTTGTGGGTAACATTGGCTAGATAACGGCTAGTTTGTTGACCTGGGCGAATACCAGGGATAAAACCACCTTGCTTTTGTAAATTCTCGGCCACCTGTTCTGGATGGAAAACAACTTCGGTATAAAAATAAGTAAAAGCAACTACTAGGACAAAATAGATAATGCCATAAATCAATTGGTTTTGCATGACACTAATCACCCAAGTTGAAGCACTGGCTAGCCAGGCAACTTTACTAGTGACAAAAAACTGAGCAATCATTGAAGGGAAAAGGACCACTGAAACAGCGAAAATAATTGGAATAACACCAGCCATATTGACTCTGAGTGGCAAATGGGTAGTGCTGCCGCCATAACTATGACCGCCATGCATTTGGCGAGCATATTGAACTGGAACATTGCGCTGACCTTCACTAATATAGATAACGCCAACAACTGTTAAAACAGCAATCACCAAAAAGCCAATCATCATGAATAGTTTGGAACTATCATAAGTGGCAATCATTTGTTGGACAGTCTGTGGCAAGCCAGCAATAATACCAGCAAAAATCAAAAGAGAAATACCATTACCAACTTTCTTTTCAGTAATAAGTTCACCAATCCACATCAAGAAAATAGTACCAGCGGTGATTGTGGTAATGATGGCCACATAATTTAGCCAATCAATTGACCCCAGTATCTGATAGCTGGAACGACGTAGCAAGGTAATCATGCCATAAGACTGCAAAACAGCTAATGGTACAGTGGCCCAACGAGTCCACATATTGATCTTTTTACGGCCAGCTTCTTCTTTATTCATTTCTTCAATTGACGGAAAAACCATACCAAGCAACTGGAAGATAATCGAAGCAGTAATATAAGGACCAACACCCATCATGACAATGGAAAAGTTCTGCATACCGCCACCAGAAAATAGATTCATTAAACCTAAAAACTGATTGGAGGCAAACAAATCGCGTAGAGCCTGAGCATTAACGCCAGGAACTGGGATATGGGCTGCCAGTCGGAAAATCACCAACATGGCGATGACAAACAAGATATTATTACGAAGTTCACGAGTACGCCAGATTTTCAGCAATTTTTCCATAAAGGTAGTTTATTCAGCCTTGCCGCCTAGCTTTTCCAACTGGGTTAAAGCAGTTGCGCTAAGCTTGAGACCTTTGATTTGCAAATTTTTAAGCTTTAATTCTCCATTAGCCAAGAGCTTGATATTGCCTTTTTCATTAACCAAGCCAACTTTAACTAATGATTCAGCAGTAACTATCGCTCCGTCCTTAAAGAATCCGTTTAGAGCTGATAAATTAACTACTTGATACTTTGGCTTATCAGATTGAAAACCGCGAAGTTTAGGAATCTGTAGCATTGCTTTCTTTAAAGCCATGCGTTTCAAACCACTAACACCGGAACGGGATTTCTGGCCTTTCATACCGCGGCAGCTATAATTACCATGGCCGGAACCGTTGCCCCGACCGACTCGCTTGCGCTGCTTGCTGGCACCAGACGCCGGTTGTAATGTATGGAGTGTCAACATATAAAAAATCTAAAAATAATTTAAACAATTAAGCTTGGGCTTCTGCTTTGACTTGTTTAGCTGGTCTTTCTGAACGAACCGGCTTTTTTAAGTTCTGCAGAGCTTTGATAACACACTTGGCATTATTAACTTTATTGTGAGAACCAAGCATTTTACTAGTAATATTATGAATACCAGCTAGTTCCAAAATAACACGGATAACACTGCCGGCAATAATACCACGACCTTGCTTAGCTGGTTTTAGTAAGATTCTGGCTGAATCTGACTTTTGCTCAATTTCATGAGGAATAGTCTTGTCAACCATTGGAACAGTAATCAAATTCTTCTTAGCTTGATTAACAGCCTTGTTAACAGCAATGGTAACATCCAAACCTTTGGCTAAACCGATAGCGACTCGTCCCTTACGATCACCAATAGCAACACAAGCGCGGAAACGCATTCTTTTACCACCGGCCATAACTCTAGTAACACGGGCAATATCAATAATCTTTTGATCAAATTCATCCTGGGTTGGACGATCACCACCGCGGCGATCACCACGACGCTGTCCACCACCTTGATTGCCACGACGACCGCGATTATCATTGCGGCCAGCTGGACGATTTGATTCAGTGGCTGGAGCTTCGTTAACTGGAGCTTTTGGCTCTTCAACGATAGTTGTATCTTTAGTCTCGCTCATAGTAAGTCCTAACTAACTAAAATTGCAAACCTGCCTGGCGAGCGCCTTCGGCAGCGGCCTGAACTCGGCCATGATAAGCATTTCCTCCACGATCGAAAACCACTTGATTGACTTTCTTAGCTACTAATCTTTCAGCTAGTAAAGCACCTAAAGCTTGGCTGATTTCGGTTTTAGTACCCTTAGTCTTGATTTCGCGACTATGAGCGCTAACCAAAGTCAAACCCTTGGTATCGTCAATAGCTTGCAAATACATGCCTCGATTGGATCGAAACACGCACAAGCGTGGACAATCAGCAGTTCCGCTGATTTTAGCTCTGACGCGGCGGTGGCGACGAATCTTGTTGTCTATTTTATTTCCACTACTCATATCATTCTAAAATTAGATGGTTTACTTAGCTGAGGTCTTACCAGCTTTACGGCGGATAACCTCATCAATATATTTAATACCTTTACCTTTATAAGGTTCTGGCTTTTTCTTGCGACGGATTTGAGCGGCAATTTCACCGACCAATTGTTTATCAATACCAGCAACAGTAATAACATTACCCTCAACTTGACCCTTGATACCTTCTGGTAAAATAAAATCAACTGGGTGAGAAAAACCAAGGTTCATAGTTAATTTTTGACCAGACAGACTGGCGCGATAACCGACTCCGTTGATTTCTAACTTCTTTTCATAACCTTGGCTAACACCAATAACCATGTTGCTGACCAATTTATGGAAAAGTCCCCAGAAAGCTCGTTGCTGGCGATCTTCTTTGTCATTGACGCTGACCAAAATTTGGCCTTCTTCAACCACTACATTAACTAACTGATGGATTGCCTGTTCCAATTTACCTTTTGGACCGGTAACTGACAAAACATTCTTATTTAAAACAGCAGAGGTGCCGGCTGGCAAAACGACTGGTATTTTTCCTAATCTTGACATATGCTTAACCGCTAACTAAACGAATTAAAAAATACTGCACAAAACCTCGCCGCCTAAACCTTTTTGGCGAGCTTCTTTGTTGGTTAATAAACCAGCGGAAGTCGAAATAATAGCAATACCGAAGTTATTGACGACGACTGGTAATTTGTCCTTACCAGCATAAACTCGGCGGCCAGAGCTACTAACGCGTTTGACTGCAGTGATAACTGATTGACCGTTTGCATTATATTTCAAAGTTAAACGCAATTCAGCAAAAGCGGCAGTCTTGTTTTTGGCTGAAGGTTCATTAATTACCTCCACGCCAGCCAAGAAACCTTCCCGCTCCAGGATTTTGGCGATATTATATTTCAACTTGCTCATCGGCAGGACAACTTGCGCCTTTTTAACGGCGGCAGCATTCCTGATACGAGTCAGCATGTCGGAAATTGGATCTGTCATAATAAGGTGGACTTAGGAATTTGTAAAAATATATAATCTTACCAACTGGATTTAGTAACGCCCGGAAGATCGCCATTACTGGCTAATTCTCGGAAACAAATGCGGCAGATTCCAAAATCCCGCATATAGCCATGGTTACGACCACAACGCCAGCAGCGGCGAACAATCCGGCTGGAGAATTTTGGGGTCTTTCTGGCTTTTACAATCAACGCTCTTCTTGCCATAATCTTCTTCTAGTAGTTAATAAGCTTATTCAGCTCGAAAAGGAAAACCCATCAATTTAAAGAGGGCAACTCCTTCTTCGCGCTGTTTAGCGGTAGTTGTTAAACAAATCTCCAAACCGTGAGATTTTTCAATTTCATCGGCACGGATTTCTGGAAAACAGGAACTTTCTTTCAAACCGATACTCATATTGCCATGGTTATCGACCAATTTGGCACTAATACCACGAAAGTCGCGGATTCTCGGTAAAGAAATGGAAACTAACTTTTCAACAAAATCGTACATTCTCTGACCGCGTAAAGTAACAGAAACTCCGACAATCATACCTTCACGAACTTTAAAAGCAGAAATAGACTTACGCGCTGGATTCATCATTGGCTGTTGTCCACTGATTTTCAGTAATGTTTCTTTGACATTGTCTAAATAGGCTTTGTCTTTAGAAAAACGACCAACACCAACATTAATAACGACCTTGGTCAATTTTGGAATGTCAAACTTGTTGGCATATTTAAATTGACTTTGTAGGGCTGGTACGATTTCCTTATTGTATTTTTCTTTCAATCGCATAGATATAGTATTAACTAGTCAACCAATTGTTGGCAACGGCGGCACAAACGAACCTTTTTGGCTTTAGTTTTGTCACCTTCTTTGACTTCTAAATATTTATAACCAACGCGAGTTGGCTTACCACATTGAGGGCAAACTAACTGTAAATTGGAAACATGTAGTGGAGCTGGGAATTCAATTCTTTGACCGACCTCACCACGACGCTGTGGGCGAATATGCTTGATTAGCAAATTAACACCTTCAACACTGATGCGTTGATCGTTAGGGAAAACCTGTAAAACCTTACCGATTTTGCCCCGGTCTTTACCGGCCAAAACAATCACTTTGTCATTCTTTTTAATCTTCATAGTAATTGATTATTACAAAACCTCAGGGGCTAATGAGGCAATCTTAATAAAACCGGCACGGCGCACTTCGCGAGGTACTGGACCGAAAATACGGCTACCGCGTGGTTCGTGATTCTTTTTATCAACAATAACGCAGGCATTTTCATCAAAACGGACATAACTTCCATCAGCTCGACGAATCTCCTTGGTAGTGCGGACAATAACCGCTGGTAAAACATCACTCTTTTTAACAGCAGCATGTGGAGTAGCTTCCTTAACAGCAACAATAATCATATCACCAACACTGGCATAATGACGCTTGTAACCATTCATCAAACGGATACACTGAACCTTCTTGGCACCGGAATTATCAGCTACTTTTAAAATTGTTTGTACTTGTATCATAAAGGTGGCAACTAATTAACAAAAGATTTAGCGGCCATTAGCCAAAACGCGCCAGCGCTTATCTTTGGACAGAGGGCGGCATTCGACAAAAGTTACATGATCACCAATCTGATGAGCATTGTCTTCATCGTGAACTTTATAATTCTGGCTGGTCGTGTAGCGCTTGTGGTACTTTGGATGAACCTTAACGCGTTCGACTTTAACAACGATGGTCTTGTCCATCTTGTTGCTGACAACGACGCCGCTGAATTTCTTGCGGATGGCCTCGGTAGAAGCAACAGCCTGATTCTGCTTAGTCATACTTATTTCTGTCGATTATTTAATAAAGTAAGGACGCGAGCAATCAACTGGCGGACAGTTCTGATACTGCGGACCGCTTTCAATTGGTTACTAGCACTCTTGAAGCGCAAATCTTTCAATTCGACACGCTTTTCAGCCAGCATCAAATGCAATTCGTGCTCGCTCTTGTTTTGTAAATCTCGATATTCCATATATCTTAACAATAATACGATTAGTTAAGCTGATCGCGACCAACGAATTGGCATTTAACCGGCAATTTATAGGCAGCCAAGTTCATAGCTTCGCGAGCTCTCTGTTCATCGATACCTTCAATTTCAAACATAATAACACCTGGACGAATTGGAACAATATAATGATCAACTGAACCTTTACCTTTACCCATTGGAATTTCACCGCCTTTGACAGTAACTGGTCGATCAGGGAAAACTCTAATCCAAAGTTTACCAGTACGCTGAACATAACGAGTGATAACACGACGAGCGGCTTCAATCTGACGAGCAGTAACCCAGCAAGCAGTAGTGGCTTTTAGACCGTAGCTGCCAAAGCTGATAGTATTGCCGCGAGAAGCAGTTCCGCCTCTTTTAGCCTTATGGGATTTGCGATATTTAGTTTTCTTGGGCATTAACATACGAGTGTCTGCTTAACTTTTATAAACTAGCGCAGCCGTTGGCCAACAACTTCTCCTTTGACCTCTTCGGCATTTTCAAAAACTTCTCCACGATAGACCCAAACTTTGATACCAATAGTACCAAAAGTAGTATAGGCAGTACCGCGAGCATAATCGATATCAGCGCGTAAAGTATGCAAAGGAACTTTACCAGAAGTTAAAACTTCAGTACGAGCAATTTCAGCACCATTTAAACGACCAGAAACCATAACTTTGACACCCAAAGCACCGGATCGTTCAGCACGATTGATGGTTTGTTTCATTGATTTACGGAAAGGTGCGCGTTGTTCTAATTCCAAAGCCATGGTTTGAGCTAAAACTTGAGCGCTCAAATTAGGGCGGCTAACTTCGCTAATATTTAAACTGATATCATTTAAACGGAAATTCTTTAAAAAATTGGTGTGCAGCTTTTTCTTTAAATCTTCAGCTCCAGAACCGCCATGACCAATAACTAAACCTGGCTTAGCGACAAATAAACTGATAGCAACCTTATTGGCACTTCGCTCAACTTCAACTCGGTCTAGGCCAGCTGCTCGTAAATTCTTGAATAAGAAATCGCGCAACTTAACATCTTGCTGTAAGTTTTTGATATATTGGCTGCCTTCTTTGAACCATTTAGAAGGCCAAGTCTTAATGATGCCAATGCGGAAAATTTTTGGATTAACTTTGTGTCCCATAAGAATAATTTAATTAACCGGCTTTGCGCTGAAAAACCTTCTTAGCAAAACCAACCTTTGAGCCGCTATCGGTCTTAGTCTTGGTTTCATGATTTTCAACTTTGGCGGCAGCTTGAGTTTCACCTTGTTTAGCTAAATCGCCCAATTTAACTGGAGCGCTAGCTTCAACATGACGAGCTTCTTTAACGCCGCTATCTTTAATTTCACCTAAAACAATAGTAATGTGGCTGGTCATCTTGCTGAGTGGAGTAGCCCGGCCATGAGCCTTAGGCATCCAACGATGAAAAGTTGCACCTTTGCCAACCCAAATTTGTTTAATCAACAAATTATCTTCAGACAAGCTGTAGTTGTGTTTAGCATTAGCAATTGCTGACTTGAGCAATTTACTAACAAAACGGCCAGCTTTCTTGTTGACGAATTGCAATTGAGCCAAGGCTTTCTTGACCTCAAGACCACGAACCAACCCGACGACTAGACCGGCTTTTCGTGGTGACACGCGGACATATTTGGCTTGTGCGGTAATCTCCATATACTGAACTCAATTAATAACTAAATTACTTGCCCTTGGATTGAGCCTTAGCCATCTTACCTCCGTGGCTAATAAACTTGCGAGTTGGTGAAAATTCACCTAACTTGTGGCCAACCATATTTTCATTGATTAAAACTGGAGTATGTTGACGACCATTATGGACACCCAAAACGAAACCAATCATTTCAGGAGTAATGGTACAGGAACGATCCCAAGTCTTAACAACAGTCTTGTCGCCAACTGCCATTTTTTTGATTTTGGCAATTAAGCGTTCATTGATGTATGGGCCTTTCTTTAAACTTCTTGACATATATAGGTCAATTAATTAACAAATTTAGCGCTTCTTCTTGCGGCGTTGAATAATCAAAGAATTGCTGGCCGCCTTTGGATTGCGAGTGCGAACACCTAAAGCATGTTTGCCCCAAGGAGTCTTTGGATATTTCAAACCAATTGGCTGATTGCCTTCACCACCACCGTGTGGATGATCTTTTGGATTCATCGCTGTACCACGAACAGTTGGACGAATGCCCAAGTGACGAGTACGACCGGCTTTACCTAAATTGATACGGGCGATATCAGGATTACTAACCTGACCGACAGTACAAAGACAAGCTTTGCTAACCAAACGGATTTCGCCGGATGGCATACGCAATTGAGCGTATTTCTTGTCGATACCCATAACATAAATGGCATTGCCAGCTGAACGAGCGATCTTACCACCAAAACCAGGACGAAGTTCAACATTATAAACAGGAACACCAGCTGGGATATATTCTAAAGGCAAAGCATTGCCAGATTTGATTTCAATCAACTTATTTGAACTCATGATTTCTTCACCGACTTTCAAATCAACTGGAGCAACGATATAGCGTTTCTCACCATCGGCATAGCAAACCAAAGCGATGCGGGCATTGCGATTTGGATCATATTCGATCGTCATTACTTTGCCAGGTACATCAAACTTATCACGCTTGAAGTCAACAATTCTAATATAGCGTTTATGTCCGCCGCCACGATGGCGTACGGTAATCTTACCCTGATTGTTGCGACCACTCTGCTGTTTGCGAACAATTAGCAAACGGCGTTCTGGGGTGGTGCTGGTAATATCGCTAAAGTTATCAAAACTAGCGCCACGCAAGCCAGGAGTTATCGATTTAGCTTTTCTGATAGCCATACTCTTCGCTTAACTTATGTAAATTACACACCTTCGTAAATCTGGATGGTCTTGCCAGCCGGTAAGGTGACGATCGCCTTTTTCCAATCGTTTCTTTGGCCTTTAACACGGCCACGAGAAACTTTTTTGCCAAGAACATTAATGATATTGACGGCAATTGGTTCGATACCATAAAAAACTTTAACAGCCTTAGCCACATCAATTTTGTTAGCCTTGTCAGCGACACGGAAAACATATTGATTGAGCTGATTGGCCATAGCGGCTTTTTCAGTAACGACCGGTTTGACTAAAATATTGGCTAGTTGACCACGGCGTAAAACTTGGCGGTCAGCTTGGGCAATTTTTTCATCAACAACCGGAGTATTATTATTTTGCTTTTCCATACTGATATCTTAACGAATTGGCTTATTGAGCAGCTTCAGCGCCGTAACGCTTCTGCAAATCATTGACGGCTTGCTGGCTGATAATAATCTTATTAGCTCTAAGCAAACTGACAACATTAATATTTTGGTTGTTCAAAACTTGAACTCGGTCTAGGTTTCGTCCAGCTAACTTAACTGATTCAAGACTTGGACCAGTTAAAACGACAGTTCTTGGTCGAGCAACTTTGGTTCCGCTAATTTCAGCAGCTAGCAAGCTATCAACCATAACTTTCATTTCTTTGGTCTTGCTTTCTTTAACTTCCAAATCATCAACAATAATCATATCATGGCTAGCTACGCGATCACTAAAGATCATACAAATAGCTTTAGCTAACATTTTCTTGTTAATCTTTTGGCTGAAATTACGATCACTCGTTGGACCAAAAGTGACACCACCACCAATCCATAAAGGACTGCGGCTAGAACCGGCACGAGCTCGGCCAGTACCCTTTTGCTTCCAAGGTTTTTTACCGCCGCCACTAACTTCACTGCGATCTTTGGTATCAGCCAAAACATCACGAGAGTTAGCCAACTGAGCAACCATTGCCTGGTGAACCAGGGTCTGATTAACAGTCAAACCAAAAACCTTTTCAGTCAACTGTTGTTCGCCGACGACTTCGGCTTGCTGATTGTAGACTTTATATTTAATCATAACGGTAAATTTAGTTTGCTGATTGTTCAGTTTCAGCTGGAGTCTCTTCGACTGGAGCTTCTTCAACTTGTGGAGCTTCTTCAACCTGAGTTTCTTCAGCTACCACTTCTTCAACTGGTTTTTCTTCTTCAACTGGAGCGACTTCAGCAACTTCTTTTGCTTCACCGGCTTGAGCAATAACTAGATCGCCTTCGCCAACAACTGAAACCCAACAGGTACGCCAGCCAGGAACAGCTCCTTTGACAAAAAGATAACCATTTTGTTCATCAATTTCAACAACTTCCAAATTCTTGATAGTCACCTGCTCACCGCCCATACGACCCGCCATGCGAGTACCTTTGAAAATGTGAGCTGGACCAGTAGCACCAACAGAACCTGGCATTCTTTGTTGATCTTTTACACCATGGGTACGGCCTTGGCCATGAAAACCATGTCGTTTAACACCACCTTGGAAACCTCGGCCCTTGCTGGTAGAAGTTACCTGAATGCGATCACCTGGAACAAAAGTGCTCAAAGCAATCTGTTGACCAGCCTGCAAACTGGCTTCTGGTTGACCTTTTTCTTGGTCTAGATTGAATTCGCGCAGGTATTGAAAATTTCCCCATTCACCAAAATGACCTTGTTGTGGCTTGGCGATGTTTTTGACTTTACGGGTGCCAGTGGCAACCTGAACAGCACGATAACCATCGCGGGCAACGGTTTTGACTTGAGTGACGATACACGGTTCTACCTGAATACGGGTCACCGGAACGACAACATCATTGCGCCAAATCTGGGTCATGGACAATTTTTTGCCTAGAATAAACTTCATAACCGAATCACCTTAAAAAATAAAAACTGGTTTTCGGCAAAACCAGAACTTCAAAATAAAGCTGCAGCTAAACGGCTGACTCTAAATTTTGTTGGACTGTATCTTGCGGAAAATTTCTCCTATCGAATAGTCGACGGTTTAGAGACTTCTTGCTAGTAATCCTAGAAGGTTTCCTAAACCCTAACTGTTTCGAAAAATTATCTAAAAAACCAAATACTTGGTATTTTTACATCTTAATTTCTAAATCAACACCGGCTGGCAAGCTCAAATTCATCAAAGATTCTACGGTCTTGCTAGCTGGATCAATGATATCCAGTAAACGCTTGTGAATACGCATTTCATACTGATCGCGAGCATTCTTGTGAACAAAAGTCGAACTGTTGACAGTGTACTTTTTCTTCTCAGTTGGTAATGGTATTGGGCCATAAATTTTGGCACCAGTACGCTGAACAGTATCAATGATAGTCTTGGTTGACTGGTCAATGATTTTGTGATCAAACGCACGAATTTTGATTCTGATCCTCTGCTTGTAATCGGCAGGTACGGCTTTTTTTTCTGTCATGTTTTTAGCTTTTTATTGTTCTATAAAAAACAGAACAATCCCGCCACCGGAGGCGGCGGGACTATCTATCTTCTATTTGACGATCTTAGTAACGACACCACAACCAACTGTACGGCCGCCTTCGCGAATAGCGAAACGCATCTTTTCTTCCATAGCAATTGGAGCGATCAACTTAACTTTAACAGTGACGGTATCACCAGGCATAACCATTTCGGTTCCTTCTGGTAATTCGATTTCACCGGTAACATCAGTGGTGCGGATATAGAACTGTGGTTTGTAACCTTTGAAGAAAGGTTTATGGCGACCACCTTCTTCCTTAGTCAAGACATACATTTCAGTCTCGAATTCAGTATGAGGAGTGATGCTGCCAACCTTGGCCATAACCTGACCGCGTTCAACTTCATCCTTCTTGATACCGCGAAGTAAGATACCAGCATTATCACCAGCCATACCTTGGTCTAATGATTTGTTGAACATTTCAACGCCAGTAACGACAGTCTTACGAGTATCGCCTAAACCGACTAATTCAACTTCATCACCAACCTTAACGATACCGCGTTCGATTCTACCAGTAACAACAGTACCACGACCTTCGATAGAGAAAATATCTTCAATAGGCATTAAGAAATCTTTGTCAATTTCACGAGCTGGTTCTGGGATGTAGCTATCCAAAGTCTTAACTAATTCTAGAACTGAATTAGCATATTCACCAGTTGGATTATTTAAAGCCTGTAAGGCAGAACCGCGGATGATTGGAGTAGTATCTCCAGGGAA
>Ga0116170_10002239_pt1 | contig 18804 bp, 12 predicted proteins | sample AD_JPNHW1_MetaG_FD_89797 | JGI IMG/M metagenome (GOLD analysis project Ga0116170, IMG submission 89797) | Active sludge microbial communities of municipal wastewater-treating anaerobic digesters from Japan - AD_JPNHW1_MetaG | ecosystem: Engineered > Bioreactor > Anaerobic > Digestate | place...
AAGCTGAACACAAAGAGATGCAGATAATCCTCGACCGTGTTAAGGCATGCGTTAAAAAGTACCCGGCAAGATGGACAGAGAATGTTAAAAAGATACGTGGAGTATCTGAAGAGACTACTACCGGTGTTCATCGGCTCTACCAGATGGAGAAAAACGGCGAGCTTCTTTTCCCTGCGATAAACGTTAATGATTCTGTTACGAAGTCCAAATTTGATAATCTTTACGGCTGCCGTGAATCTCTTGCTGACGGAATCAAGAGAGCTACAGATATTATGGTTGCGGGAAAAGTCGTAGTTGTTGCCGGATACGGTGACGTCGGAAAAGGGTCCGCACAGTCAATGAGATGGTTTGGTGCGAGAGTTCTTATTACAGAGATCGACCCGATCTGTGCTCTCCAGGCTGCAATGGAAGGGTACGAGGTTACTACTATGGAGAAGGCCGCGCCTCTTGGTGATATTTTTGTTACTACAACAGGGAACAAGGACGTTATAACAGGCGCCCATATGGAAAAGATGAAGGATAACGCCATTGTATGCAACATAGGCCACTTCGACAGTGAGATTGCAATGCATTATCTTGAGACAAATACAAAATGCAGAAAAGTTACAATCAAACCGCAGGTCGACAGGTGGACTCTTGAATCAGGCAGATCAATCATCGTTCTTGCAGAAGGAAGGCTTGTAAACCTGGGATGCGCTACAGGACATCCAAGCTTTGTAATGAGCAACAGCTTTACAAATCAGACACTTGCACAGATTGAACTCGCAGGTAAAAAGCATGAGAACAAAGTTTTTACATTGCCGAAAATACTTGATGAGGAAGTTGCACGGCTCCATCTTGAAAAACTTGGAGTAAAACTTACCAAGCTCACAAAGGAGCAGGCCGCATATATAGATGTTCCGGTAAACGGGCCGTACAAGCCGGATCATTACAGATACTAGAAGTGTTTCTTTTCTATTCCTTCCCCATCTTTAATGGGGAAGGTGCTCAACGGGCGGATGGGGAGGCAGTGTGGTAATCTCTCGGTATTTATAAATGCTGGTTGTATAATAAATTTTACCTCCCCATCTGTCGCAGGAGCGACATCTCCCCCATAAAAGATGCGGGAGACAAATTGATGCTCTCAGTAAAACTTTATCTCCTTATCTGCGATAAAAAGCCTGGAAATTGCGCTCTCTCCGCTTTCCGAAATGGATACTTCAACAGAAACATCTTTCAGGCTCTCTTCAATAATTTTTCCCTCTTTCTGCGGGACAAAATAGTTTTCAACTCCGTAACGGATCTGTAATGTGCTGCCGGCGTATTCAACTCTTCCTTTGATTATAAGCGGGTAACGTTTTTTAAGCTCATCAATGTTTTCTGATATCTCTGCAGCTCCGTGGTATTTGCCGTCCGGTTTGAGTTTAAGCGCTACAAAAATATCCTTCTTTTCCGGATTGCCGCTGTTTTTAATTCCCGATTTTGAAACGATATCTTCTCCAATCAGTGAAATTTCATAATTAAGAACCACGTAATCCCCGCTAAAGAGAGACCGCGGATCGATGGGCTGGCATTTTAGCATTACCTTTGTTCCGCGTGCGAGAAGCAGTTCCTGTTTTGTTATCATGAATCCGAGTACCGCAATCTGTGCAGCGACAATTACAGGGAATAAAATTTTCTGATATAGTTTCATCTATTTCACACTCTCCTGATTTTCTATTGCGTCTTCGGATGTTTTAATCATCTCTGTTAAATTTTTTCTTTTCTTCTCCAGAATATAGCCCCCTGCAAGCCCGAGAATTCCGGTTATGATAAACAGCAGCGATCCGGAAAACATGTCCCAGAAGAGATCGAAGTAGCGGGTGAATACGTGAAGGATAATTCCTGCAGTGGCGAAGTTCAGTATTTTTCTGGATTGAATGACAGTACTGTAATACATATACACTGAGGATGTGATAAAAAGAAGAAGATTAAATGTTACAGAATATATCTCCCAGGGAATGTCCGGTCCAGCGGTGAACAGTGTTATCCCTGATGAAATAAAGATTATGAGCGAGAGGTAAAGTATAACCCTCTCCCCCCTGACTTTTTTGAATAACATGAGATAGAGCATCACTGACAGTGCAATGAATATGATTGTCATTTTTATTACAATAGATTCGGCAGTGAATATCGATTTTTGGGATTCGATTCGAAATGAAGCCAGGTACACCGAGAGCCATACGGCGACGGCGCATACCGCGTCTATTACTCTTACCGGAAAATCTTTTCCCCGGGCATAGAGCATTTCATAAACCAGTCTGTTCAGAAGAAAGCATACTGTTACAAATAGAATAAATCCTATCAGATACGCCAGCTTGAATTCTTCATCAATTTCCGAGTACGAAATAAAGCCTGTTCCTTTTATTACTATGAGACTTATTGAAAAAATATATGTGAAGAATCTTTCAAATGATTTGTCTTCGTAAATGGAATATGAATAATAGAGGAACAGGAAAATGAAGGCGACAGCCGCCAGGTGCAGTGTTATCATTCTTGTTGCTGTATGGTTAAATGGAAGAAAAAATACTATAAGGGTAAAAAGAATTACAGGGAAAATCATTTTAAGATTTTCTTTCCGTTTATAAAGAAGATACAGTCCGGTTAGTGAAGCCAGTGAAAGAACAATGTATCCGGCAGAATGAATTTTTACCGCGCCGAAATTCATGAGCAGCGGAAGGTTCTGCATGTCAATGGGCCATGAGATCGCGGCAAATGGTATAAGAAAAGAAAACCATCCTGCGACGGTGAAGACCCTTCCTGCGCTTTTAAGTATTGTATGGCCGCTGAGTATTCCTCCCGCCGCAATCAGAAACGCAGCAAATGGAAACTGCAGCATTACTATCAGATATGACTGCACACCTTGAGATGCACCATCAGGTATCAGGTTTATAACAGGAATATAGTAATAATATATAAGCGAGACAGCGGATATCGCAATACCTGTGTCATCCTTTTCAATGTAGAATAGAACTGAAAGTATCATAACAGGGATTATATATCCGTATGCAGGAGATTGGGACGTCACGCTCCAGATAAAGAAAAGGACAGCAGAGATGTAGTATCCTTTTTTATCATGCAGGATTGCTGAAACCGCAAGTATCGCGGAAGCCCAGATGATGAGGCACCATGATGTCTCAGGCTGAAGATGGCCGATCATAAAAAGCGGGAGAGTATATGCAGCCCATCCTGTAAAGAAAAGTACAGAGCTGGTGTGATTAAGCAACGGCATTTTGTTTAAGTATTCCCCTCCTTTCTGCATGATGGCTCCAACAATTATGAAACCTGTTATCATCAGATATCCGGCGTGGCCGTCAGTTGAATAGTGTTCTATCCAGTAAAATGCAATCTGCAGAAACCAGCATGCGAGAAGAAAAGCGGACACGGTAATTCCTTTATCCTCTTTTTCTCTGTAGCTTATCCAGCCCATGATAATTACAGGCAAACCGAAAAAGTAACCGGGATTTCCAAAGTATGAATACTCCCAGATATCCCAGATTGTAAACAGAACCATCGAGAGAAAAATGCCGTATTTTTCGCGCATAAGAATTGAAATTGCAAAGGCCCCGATCCCCCATGCAAGCAGGCCGTTAGTCGGGTGTGAACTTATATGGTAGATCTGCGCGACAAGCATTATGCCGGTACCGTACGAGATCATTCCCAGAAGGAGAAGTGATCTTCCCACTAAAGAGAATTTTCTCTCCGTCTGAAGAAACCAGTAAGCGCCGCCATAGAGAGTTATGATCAGTAGAAATACCTGGACAAGTTTAAGTACAGGGGGCATTTTCCGCCAGTTTGACGCGTAAAAAATTATTATGCCGGCTGCAATGCATAAGGTCGCCAGGCCGATTATTACTCTGGAGAGATTTATATTTTCTTTAACGTGAGATTTTTCGTTTTTTAAATCTTTATACTCCGGAGTTTTTTCAGCGGCAGGCGAAACCGGAGCGGTATAAAAGTTCTCTATCCGGTTTTTCTGGTCGGATGTAATTATTCCAAGATCGACCCACTCTGTTAATTCTTTAAAAAGCTGCTGTATAAAACGGGCGTTTTTTATCATAGATAATCTGCTCCGGAATTATTTTTATAAACACTGTTTAATATATCTGAAAGTTTTCTGTCTGTCATACCGGCTGAAGTGGAACGGAATTCCGGTATCTGATAATTCAGATTTTATAAATCTCTTTCTAAATAAAGTCAGATTTTAAGAAAAGTCAATAAGATTATTGCTCCATCTGTTTCGGGTATAAATCATCACATAGAGCATGGGCCGGCAACCACTTGTCCGGTGGAGTTTATAAAGCTCTTCTAAAGAGATTATCGCAGAGCTAATAATTATTGACAGAAATATCAGTATGTACATTGGTGATTCACTATGGAAATTAAAACATCTCAAAAAACGTCCGTATTAAGAAAGCTTCCGATATTCTACGGTTTATCAGATAATGACCTTTGTCTGATTGCACCGATTCTGAAACTTATAACTTTTAAATCCGGAGAATCTGTCATTTATGAAGGAGATAAAGGGGACTCCCTTTTTATAATTCGAAATGGTTCTGTTGAAGTATTTAAAACCAACGGTGTAGGAGAAGAGGTGAGTCTTGGAGTTCTGGAAGAAGGTTCATTCTTCGGAGAACTCTCGCTTTTCGACGACCATCCGCGTTCGGCAACAGTAAAGACGCTTGAGTATACAGATTTTTTTACACTCTCGCGGAAAGATCTTTACAGTACTCTGGATGGCCATCATGAAATTGAAAACATTCTTTACCGGAATACAATTATGGAAACATTCAGCCGGTTCAGGAAAGTGATTACTAATTTTACTTTTTCACAGCATCACCTCAGTTCCAGAGATGAAATTATTAGTGAAATAAACAGGGACCTGAAAACTGCGACTGAAATCCAGGAATATTTTATCCGCGCTGAAGATGATAATAATATAAATTTAAAACATGGTATAAGCCGTTCTTTTATCTATCTTCCTTCAAAAGCGATAGGAGGGGATTTTATCAGCACAATGAATGACAGGAATGGAAATATCTGCGCGATTATTGCTGATGTGGAAGGGCACGGCATCAGCGCGTCGCTTGTTACCGGTGTTCTCAAAAGCGCTTTTTCTTTTCTTGCACCGGAATACGGGAACAGGCCGGATATTTTTATGGCACACCTGAACAGGCACCTTTGCAGCATGCTCAACAGGCTGTATGCCACATGTTATTACGCGTATATAAATGTTAGTGACAATACCATCAGTTTTGCCAAAGCCGGACATCATCACCCTTTGTTCTGGAGGTCTGCAGAAAAGTCCTTCGAGTCAATCGATGTTCCCGGTCCGCTCCTTGGGCTGCTTCAGGAGGCGGAGTTTGGTACTGAAACCTATAAATTAAATCCCGGGGATAAAATACTTTTTTATACAGATGGTATTATTGAAGAAAGGGATGAAAGGTCGCAAATGTTCGGCATTGAGCGGCTTGAAGAGATGTTCAGAAACGCAATTGCCGAAAAGAGCATCAACCTGATAGATCATATCATAGTTGAGCTTAACAGCCATGTCAATAAAGATACCTATGAAGACGATATAACTCTTCTTCTTTATGAATTTAATCAACCTGCATTATCCTGACAATGAATTATTGCTGCGCAGATATAATGTTTTCATACAGGACGGGCTGCGGCCTGTCATGCCGCTAACATCTACCCACATTTAAGGTAGTAATCAAATATTCGCACAAAGCCTTTAAGCCCCCGCACCCCCGGAGGGGGCAAGGCACTTTGGACGGCTGACTTAAAGATATTATCATCAGACATATTTATTTAAAAACAAAATTTTAATACTTTTCTTTGCCCCATTCGGGGGTGCGGGGGCTTAAAGATCCAGTTTTTAAAACATTTTATATTATTCTAAAAATGTAGGTAGATGTTAGGTCATGCAGAGTATCCTGTACATTACCTTATATCCTACGATCATTAAATTTTAAAATTTTGATGAAATTGAAATATGTCAGGTCAGATCGTGACCTGTTACGTAATCCCCCGATTTAAAATTTTATAAATTCCGGATTTTTTTGTTTTTGTTTAAAAAATGGAGTATTATATTTAATAAATGGGTTATTTAAGTGCACACCGTTGCGTGACAAGTTTGCGTAATAGAAGTTTTACTGATTATATTTATGGGAAGATATGGAAGAACTATAAAAATCTGATTAGTTCAGCAAAATGTGGTTCTTTGGATTTATTTAAGTAGTGTATCTGCTACTATATGGAGGTGGATATATGTTGAAGTTAAAAGAGTTCTTTTCAGAATTTAATTTAACTCTATGGCCGGGCAAAACCGGACTGAAGGTATTCTGTGCAGTCTTTTTAGTAATTGTATCTTTATCGTACTGCTTCCGGGAAAATGTTCTGCAGAAAGTTGAAGTATATAACGCTGAAGTCACGGCAGTAGAACCATACTACATCGGGATTTCGTCTGTGTTGCCGGCGGATGGAACAGCGGATGTATCACTTAACTACCACATTGACGTAGTGTTCAATGATAATATAGATATGCTTACTGTTAATGATACCACAACATTTATTGTTGATGACGGGACCGGTCCTGTAAGCGGGTCTTTCCTTTATGATACAGCACTGAAAAATATTATATTTACTCCCGTCGGAGGCTTTGCAGCCGCTACTACATATACAGTGACCTTGACAACAGGGATAAAAAACATGGTCGGTGAATCCATGGCTGCAGACTATTCATGGTCTTTTGCCACTGTTGCCGCAGCGCAGCCTGAAATTTATGTATTTTCTCCTCTTGCGGAAATTTTTACAGGCGACGCTTACGACTTCGGGAGTCTGACAACTCCGGTGAACTTCACTATAGGCAATAGTGGTAATGCCGGTCTTAATATTTCCAGTATAGCTCTATCTTCAGGAACCGATTTTAATATTGCGGTTACTCCGGCAGCTCCAAAAATTATAGCAGCAGGTACTTCTGAAGCTAATTCATTTACGATAACTTTTAATCCGTCATCAGCCGGAATCAAAAATGATATTCTGACAATAACAAGTAATGATGCAGATGAATCATCATTCTCCATAAATCTTACAGCGGAATCTCTGGCGGCTCCTGCACCTGAAATTCAGGTTACAAATGGCGGAATTATACTTGTTACAGGGGTAACCACTGTAGATTTCGGGACTGTATCCGCCGGCAGTACAGGATCTATAACTCTTGTGATGTATAATATAGGTTCAGATGATCTTCTTGTTACAGGTATTATCGAGGGTGGAAATAATCCTGAATTTTTTGCAACGGATTTTGCGCCTGTTCCTTCTACAATTACAGCGGGCAGCACTAAGATTTTTAATATTACATTTTCACCCTCCGGAAATGGCAACAAGAAAGCAGATATAATATTTCAAAACACGGATTTGGATGAAGCATCTTTTATAATTAAAGTCAAAGGAAGAGGCGTTTGAGTTATGGTATTATTATTTCTGTTTATAAAGGGGAACTTTATGAAATCAGTATATTTTAATGAATCAGTCTCCGGCGTGAGTTATTATACTATCCGGAGTGTCCCCTGATGGCACCTGATGATAAAGTCATAGAAAAGAAAAAAAAATTATTCCCCATCAGCCTTAAACTGATAATAATGATTTCGGTCATAGTTCTTGTTTCGCTTCTTGCCGTGACAGTTGCAGCGACTTATTTCTTCCGGACGGATAATAAACTCCGCGCTATGGAGGATACTCTGAACTACTCCTCTCTTATATCAAAAAAAGTAAACACAGACTTAACTTCGATAGCCGAAAAAGCCAAACTTGCGGCAATAAATCTTCAGCATGGGAGCACATATGACAAGGGAAGTGTAAAAGCTTTTACCGAAATGATGTTTTCGCGGGACCCTGACATGATATTTATCGGTGTTATGGAAAAAGGAAATATCGGCTCTCTCCGATTTATGCAGAATAATAATTTTTTCCAGAGCAAAGGCATAAAACCCGATTTCATTTCTGTAATACAATCTGAATATGAAACAATTTCAAGGTCATTTGCAAGGGAGGAGGTTGTCTTTAATCCTTCATTTTATTTCAATGAGCCGGTTATAGGAATTGCTTTTCCTTATGATCCGGAGGTCAGTACTTCTGTAATTGTTGTTTTTTATTCCATGAATAAAATACTGGAGTCTATCAGTACCGGAAGTGTTATTAACAGTTTTATTGTGTCAGGCAACGGTGATCTTATAGCACATCGTGACCGGGGACTGGTGAAGTCAAAGACTAATTATGCTTCAATGCCAGTTATAAGCATGATGATGACAAACCCTAATCCCAACGCGCAGACTGCTTATAAGGACGAGAATGGCGACCGGTATCTCGGAGCATTCAACAGGGTGGGATTTTCAGATACTGCAGTTATATCATATGTAAAAGAGGAAATTGCTTTTGCCATGGTTTACAAAATCCAGCGGATAGTGATGTGGCTGACCGGCCTGGTATTGGCCGCTTCGCTTCTTGTAAATTTTTTCTTCTCCAGGTCGTTAAGCAATCCCATTATGAAATTAACAGATGCTTCGCACCAGATTCAGGAGGGGCACTATGACATTGATATTGCATCTGTTTCACACGACGAGATCGGAGAACTGACTGATTCGTTTAAAGAGATGGCCCATGGACTCGCGGAGAGGGAGAATATCAAGACAGCGTTTGGAAAATTTGTCAATAAGCAGATAGCGGAACTTGTTATGAATAACGAAATTAAGCTCGGCGGTGAAAGAAAAGATGTCGTAGTATTTTTTTCAGATATCCGTTCATTTACCGGTATATCGGAATCATTGGAACCGGAGGAGGTCGTTGAATTTTTAAATCAGTATATGACAAAAATGGTTCACTGTATAACGAAAGCTAAAGGTGTTGTAGATAAATATATAGGGGACGCGATAATGGCAGTATGGGGAGCTCCCATGAGTTCAGGGAACGATGCTTTTAACGCGGTGAATGCATCACTTATGATGCGTGATGAACTTTTAAAATTCAATATGGGCAGGGGCGATAAAAAAAAGCCTGTTATCCAGATCGGGTGCGGCATTCATTGCGGGCCTGTCCTTGCAGGGCAGATAGGTTCAGAAGACAGGATGGAGTATACTGTAATCGGTGATACCGTTAACATCGCCTCGCGTATTGAAGCATTGAATAAGGCTTTTGCAACGGATATCCTGATCTCCGAAGAGACTGCGGAGCGGATTAAAGACAAATTCAGGCTGGTGCCTATGCAGAAAATTAAGGTCAAAGGCAAAAGTGAACCTCTTCAGATATATGCTGTTCTTGGACGTTACGCGAATTTTGATTCACCGAAGACTTTAATTGAACTCCGGAAACTTATAGGCACTGAAAAAATGTATAGAGAATCAGGCGGTGACGGACGAAATCCTGATAAAGAAGTGAAATATGAAGTACTGGACTAAAAGCCCGATCTTTTTATCTGTCGTATTCATGGTGCTCTGCTCCTATTTTCTTTATAGAGAGTTAACGGAGCGTATTGATAAAACAGAGGGAGAAGTGATTGGAACTATCACCTTCAAAAAAAGAAGCGCGTCAAGAAGATATTCGGATAATGTTATATGGGAGGAGATTGAACAGGAATCAGATATCTATAATTACGACGCAATCCGGACGCAGGAGTATTCATCCGCAGTAGTTTCTCTAAAGGACGGGACCAGAATAGAACTTGATCAGAATACTCTGCTTGTGGTAATTTTAAGCGACAAGGGCCTAAATATTAATTTTGATAAGGGCGGAGTGTCCGCTCAGAGCGGCTCCGGTGCGAATGTTCCTATCACTCTTAAGTCAAAGGATGCGACGATTGCCCTTGATAAGGGGAATATTTCGGTGAACAGCAGTGATGCCGGAATGAACATTCATGTGAACTCGGGCAGTGCCAAGGTTGCAGCTCAGGGTAAAGAGTTAAATATTACATCAGCAGAGACTGCAACTCTAAAGGATGGAGTTGCTGAATCTAAAAAAGGTTCTCTCTTCCCGGAATTTCCGGAACATAATTCCAACCTTATTGCATTCGGCAAATTCCGTGCCGTAAAACTTTCATGGAGAAGTGAACCTCAAGGTGAAGTGAGTGTGGAAATTTCTCACAGCAGTGACTTTAAAAATATTGTGAAGAGTTACAAGTCCGGAAAGTCATCCCTTGAGATAAATCTTCCTTCAGGGGACTATTACTGGAGAATAACAAGAGGCAATATTACCAGTCACCCGGTAAAGTTTTCAATCCTTTCTGATAGAAAACCTGATCTGATCACACCTCATATGAATCAGAAAATATCGGTAACGGAGGGAGCGGAAATTGTTACTTTCCGGTGGGGAAAGTCCGAATATGCTTCGGCGTATGAGCTTGTTGCGGCACGGGACAGTAAACTGTCCGATGTGGTGCTGACGCTCATGTCGAAGATCAATATCATATCTACACCGAAGCTTGATGCGGGTAAATATTACTGGGCGGTCCGGAACATATATCCTTCCGGTATAATCTCCGATCCATCATTGTCCGGCCCGTCCGTCTTTGATGTGGAAAAACTGAAATTTGTTCAGACAAAACCTGTTCCGCTTGATCAGGGCCCTGTCACAACTGCGGGGCCATTTAATCTGAACTGGAAGGGGGTGCAGGGATCTAAAGGCTATAAAGTCGATCTGTCATCAGATCAGGACTTTAACAATATTCTCGTTACAAAAAATTCAGGCAACACTTTTGTGAAGATAGAAAATAAGCTGCCGGAAGGAAAATATTTCTGGAGGGTAAGCGCGTTAAGCGGTGAGAAGGTCTCCGCGACATCCATAACTGCTATCCTTACACTGATAAGGCCTGTCCAGATAATTGCTCTTAGTCCTCAACCCGGAGCCGTTCTTTTTGATAAACCCGATAATGTGAAATTTACCTGGAGAGACCCGAACAATGGAGATAAGTATGTCCTTGAAGTATCCGACAGGAGCGACTTCAGAAATGTTAAGCAGAGTTATTTGAGCAGTATCCCTGAGGCGGATTTAAAAACTCCCGGTGAAGGTGATCATTTCTGGAGGGTAATGCTGAAAGATAATTCAGGAAATATCATTGCCCGGAGTTCTGTGAATGAATTTTCCATACCGGGTGATTTGAGAATTCCTGTTCAGATAATTCCAAAAGATAATGAAAAAATTATTCCGGGACTTAAAAAGCGGATGAGATTCGAATGGGTAAAAATTGCAGGTGCAAATGAATATGAAATTGAGATTTTTCAGCGTGTTGCCGGGGTAGAAAAACCATTTATGATTTATTCTTCAAAATTAAATTATATCGAATTAACGAATCAGTCAATGTTTAATACCGGTACATACAGCTGGCTCGTAAGGGCAAAGGAGGTACATAAAGGTATGGTGGCTGCCTCTAAAGAATCTAAAAAATTTCATTTTGAGGTGGAACAGGTTATGCTGCTTCCGGCTCCGGTAGTAAAAAATCCCGGTGTAATATTTAAATGAGAGCTGAATAATGAAATCAAAGCTGATAATGATTCTGGTTTTTTTTATTTCTGTTTCTCTTTACTCTGCCCCGGAACGGAGATTGACATGGGAACCGGTCACAGCGGCATGGGGCTACAATATTGAAATAAGGGATTCCCGTAACAATATTGTTATAGATACGGCAGTCACAGAAACTTTCTTTGTCGTATCTCACCTTGAGCCGGGGGCATACTCTTTCAGAGTATCAACACTGAATATTCTCAAGCAGAAAGGGGAGTCAACACCGTGGATCGATTTTGTTATCGAGAAACTTTATATTCCTGAATTAAAATCAGTATCTAACCGGCAGCTGCTTAGTTCACTCTCAAATAAAAATATTGTTGTAACAGGAAGGAACCTGAAGCCCGGATGCAGGCTGTTACTGCGGGGAAACGGTAAAGAGATAGAAATAACTGACATCACCGTAGATTCCGACAATGAAGTTATGTTCAGCTTTAAACCTGATTCGTCATTGAAAGGGAAATACGATCTGGTAATAATTAACAGGGGCGACGCTGAAGCGGTTCTAAAAGATGCATTCGATATAGTTGAACCGGAAGCGGCAGAGACGATCTGTTATGCCGGAGCAGGGTATTCGGTGAGTATACCTTTCGGGATATGGTCAGATTACTACGCATTTTCGTACACGGGCGTTACCGCTTTTTTCCAGTTTTCCGGAAGAAATTACGGATTCGACAACAATCTATTTGAAGTCAAGCTTGACGCAGTCCGCTACAGCAATGTGGATTCATTGAAAAAAAGCACGCTCTCTTACGCCTCACTGGGGACAGGTTCAGGATACTACTATCCCGTGATCGTTAATTCTCTGGAAATATTCTTTAAACTTATGGGAGGAGTTGTATACACTTCAGTGACTCTGGATGAAAATGTCACAGACAAAAAAGTTTCATCAGTTGACCTGTATTCCATGGCTGGAGCCGGGGTCAGAGCATATTTGAGTGAGAGTGTTTTTGCCGACTCGGCCTGCAACTGGAAAACCATTTTTTATGCGGGAGAGTTCCTTCATGAGGCAGGAATATCTCTCAGCTGCGGAATCAGCTTTTGATATCTTACCCGATTTTTAAACCGGAGACAAAAAGATAGCCCCGAAGGGCCAGGTATAGAATATGAATACAATTTTTCAGATTGGAAAATTATAATTATAATGTGTGGTTGCAGAATGAAAAAAACGATTCAAGTCCAGCGAGTTCAATGCAGCGATACATATGGGAATTACAGTTTTTTATAAGGAGTTCCCTATGGGAAAGTGACAATTCTCTCCTTATCCTTATAAGAGCTGCAAGCAGCAGTGAAGAAACGGCTTCCTGTTCCTTGAGGTCAATAACCACATGGCGGCTATCTGACCTGATGAACTCTTCTACACTTTCTTCAAACATGCGGAGATCTGAACCAATGTTGCTGCATTTTATTACATAAATTCTTTCGGAGGCGCTGTCTATTGCTTCGAACATACTGCTTTTCTCCCGCCTGCTCCATATATAAACCTTTTACATATTTATATAACACCACAGAAATAAAAAGTGCAAGTCATCCGCTGACCAGTCAGAAAATGACTATAGGAAATATGGTTTTTTTAAAGATTTTTCGTGAAATTCTTAACTCTGCAGGTTTATTTGTTGTTTTATAACTGGATCAAAATGAGGGAATTTTTGTTATCATAATCTGCAGGACAGGATTCAGAAATTTCGAGAATTTAAACAGGTTAATTAGGGTTACCTTAATAGCTTCGTAAATTCTATCCGGAGGTGTTCTGCTTTTACTTGATACTGAATTTGATGTACCGTCAGATAATAATTTCTGAAACGTATTCCGCAATGGCAAGGCATGAAGTGAGCCCGGGCGATTCTATACCTATGAGGTTTATGAAATTCTTCAGTCCTGAATTATTTTCGTTTTTTATTACGAAGTCCCGGAATTTTTCACCTTCTTTCTGAAGTTTTGGCCTTATTCCGCAGTCGTATGGATAGAGATCTGAAATATCTGTTTTCATAAATAGCGAAAGTGAATAGATAAACTCATCCCTATGGCTTTCATTCATGGAGTAGTCTGTGATGTTTTCTTTCAGGTAGTATGCATTCGGCCCGAAGGCTACAGTCCCGTCTGTAAAGAGCCTGTTATGTATTCCAAGAGACCTGCCGTCGGGAGATGGCACAGGATAGATGAGCATGTTCATCTTTTTAACATTCTCTGATTTGTAATATTCACCTTTACAGAAACTTAAATTGTACCCTGAACTTTCTGTGTTAATTCCGGCAATAGATGCAACTTTATCCGAGAATAATCCCGCGCAGTTTATAACTATGTCCGTATGAATTGAATAACCGTCTTCCGACTCAATGATATAGCCTGAACTTTTTTTCTCTATTCTGTACACTGCTGTTCTGTATGCGAAAAGTACTCCGTTATCTTTGGCGAGAGTCTCAAGCCTCTTCATCAGTTCGTATGAGTTCATGATTCCGGCTGTGGGGACATGGACTCCGGCAATTGCCTTAACCTGCGGTTCACGTTCCTCTATCTCGCTTCCTTCGGCGATTCTGATTCCCGGGACGCCGTTTCTGATTCCGTTTGCGTGGAGCCGTTCCATTTCTGGTATTTCATCCTGTGATGAGGCTATAATGTACTTTCCGCAGTTCATGAAAGTGATATTGTTATCTTCCATGAACCTGTATAAAAGCCTGTTTCCTTTAAGACACAGCTTTGCCTTCAGTGTTCCCGCCGGGTAGTATATGCCGGAGTGGACAGTTTCACTGTTACGGCTGCTTGTGTGTTTTCCGAATGAGTCCTCTTTTTCAAAAACTATAATGTTTCTGAACTTTTTTGAAAGCTCATGAGCTGCGGCAAGCCCCACAGCTCCGGCACCGATTATTGCGGCATCGCATCTCTCCATAAAAAGATATGTTACTTCTCAAACGGGAAACGGTACTGGCTTAAACCCGTTGCGTCCCTCATCTGGATTATCTCTTTCTGAAGCTCTACGCCTACCGGAACTCCTTTCCCCTCTCTCGCAAGGCGCGCGATATGTTCTTTTTCACCGGCAGTATAAATTCTTTCGGCACCTGGCATCTTTTCTGACGAACGGAGCTGTCTCAATATATTTCCGGCTATTTTTTTGAAATCAGCAACTTCAGTAAAGTGTGATATATTTATTGCTATAAAGAAATGCCCCAGCCTGTACGGAACTTTTTTACCGTTTTCAATACCTGTCAGCATCTTTAAATAATTTCCGCCCTGAAGAGCAGCTGAAAGAATTTCAACAACAGTAGCATAACCGTAGCCTTTAAAACCGGCGCCGTCTTCACCAATTCCGCCGAGCGGAGTAAGAGCCGCAGTCCCTTTGATGAGGTCATTTAAAGCCTGAATTGAATCTGTTGTTGATTCACCTTTTCTGTCAATTACCCAGCCTTCAGGCATATTCTTTCCAGTCCTGGCATAAACTTCAATTTTTCCACGCTGGCTGACTGAAGTCGCGCAGTCCAGCACAAAGGGGAATTCTTCATCTGTCGGGATTCCGAATACAAGAGGATTTGTTCCAAGCATGTTTTCAATACCAAAAGTCGGCGCTATTGAAGGCCTGGCGTTTGTTCCGGTAATACCAATCATGTTTCGTTCGGACGCCATTGTCGCGTAGTACCCTGCTATACCGTAGTGAGTGGAGTTCCGTACTGCGACCATTCCCAGGCCGAATTTTTCAGCTTTTTCTATAGCCATCTCCATGGCCCGTTTTCCAATAACGTGCCCCATTCCATTGTGCCCGTCAACAACGGCTGTGGCAAGGTTGTCTTTTACTATTTCAAAATTAGTAACAGCTTCCTGGATACCTTCCTTAATGCGGTCAAAGTAGATCGGCTTCATCCGGTTAAGCCCGTGGGAATCTATTCCGCGTTTGTCCGATTCAATGAGTACATCGGCACATATTGCCGCGTCATTTTCGGGAACTCCGATCTTAATAAATACATCTCTCATGAAATTACGTACAAGATCAAAATCGAGCCAGGTTATATTGTTTTCCATTTTTAATACTCTCCATGGTTTTATTATCATATGATGCAACAGGTTTCTATCAATCGGTACAGCAGATTTTTACACTGAAATACTACATGTTTAAATGTCAAGATTAAGTTGGCCGTTGTTTGTTTTTTTAAGGAGGATGGGATTTGATTATTAATTTTTGAAGAGAAATAATGCCTGAACCGCTGATTGTACCTGGTTTAAGTGATTGACTATGATTAAAAGAATAAAAAATTATAAGCACAGTCAGATAAATCAGCTTAATCAACGGTTCAGAAGTATAAGGTAAAAGTAAATCTGGTTAAGCGGGCTCCTTCTTCTTTTTTCCGAATTTTAAGAGAATTCCCCCTGCGAGTGAAAGAACAAAAAATACACCTGTAATCGGCGCGAAGAGATGCAGCGCTGTGGTAAATGCGACTTTATCAAAAAACGCTGAATTTACAGGATCATTTATTATTTGCGGTATCATAAGCCCAGGTTTTAAAGAAGCGATAATTATAGCGATTCCGGCGATTACAATTATAACCGACGGATATTTAAGAACAAAGCCGGACACCTTCATGCCTGATTTTTTGTCCGGGGCGGCTATGATGAGAAGAATAACAAAAAGAAGCACAGCTCCGCCGGCGGCCGCGGGAGTATATTTTGCAGCGGAGAATACCATCATTATCTTTTCGAAATTTTCGGCCTTCTCTCCCGATAATATTATGGCATCAGATTTTATTAATCCATCAGCCATAGTTAATCCGGTTCCTTTAAGAATTGTGTTCCCCGCTGTTTCGGCAATCCATGAATCGGAGAGCTTGAATATCCGGGTCAGAACCCACGGGCTCTTTAAGCCGGGAGTCTCCCTTATCTTTTCTACGAATACTTCACTTAAAAGATTTTTTTCATTTTCAATTCCATTTTCATTTACTTTAACTTTGAGGCTTATGGCAAGAGGAGGGATGCTTATTTTTTTTACATTTTCGATCATGCCGGATTCAACATTAAGCCTGCTTTCATAAATATTTCCGGATTCCTTCTGCCTCTGCCATGTGGTCATAAAGTTCAGGTAATTTTTTATTACTGATTTAAGCTCTTTTTCTATGAAGAGCCTGTTCAGTTCTTCAGTGAGAGCAGGTTCAACCTTTGAGATGTCGGAGTACATTTCATTCATAAAATCACCTCTGCGTGATTCAATGATATCTTTAGCATCCTCTTCCTTGTCTTTCAGTTCATCATCAGCATCGTCAAATTTATCTTTAGCGTCCTCCATCGCATTTTCTATTTTATCTATCTGATCATCATTTTTACTGCGGTATTCTTTGATATCTTTTAACGCGTTTTTAAGATCAGTCATTTTCAGTTTTTTAAAACGGTCAAAGTCATCTTCATCTTTAAACTCATCGGAGGATTTCTCCCATTTAAGGTCATCAAGTTCATCTATCTGTTTTTCTATCTTATCGAATTCCTCGTTTTTATTGATACTCGTATAAGCGATGAGTTTGTCTTCATAATCCTTCCGTAAAGATTCGTACCTGGGTTTGAACTGGGACATCCCGGTTTTTTTTTCGATTTCTTTTTTTATATCTTTTTCAATCTGAACATTCTTTGTCTCAATGAAAGTCTCGACCAGATTTAGACTCTCAATTACACTGATATAAAAGTTTTCGTTTACTGCAAGTGTCAGAAGTATTGAAGCTGTAATAGCGACGGGTATTATTATAATTGAGATAATCGACAGAATATAAAGAAATATTTTTCTCATATGATGAAACCTCTTTTGAAATTTGATGATAGACTATTGTGCTCATCACCCCGCACCACCGGAGCGCAGGGCTTGAAGTAGAGTGTTTTCTCAAAATCTGTAACTTACTGAATACACATCTCTTAATAAAAATCAATAATAAAAATTAACGGCAGTTCATTTTAAATTGTAAAACAGAAGCCCTATATATTCCTTGAGCCCTTTATACACATCATTTAGTTCGCTTGTCTTTGGTATAAAACTCGTAGCGTTGTATCCCGAGTGGTCTATCCGGTAATCGGTTGGTGCCGCGATGCATGCTACGCCCGCTCTACCGAATGAGTATAGTGACCGTTTCATGTGATACGCTGAAGTAACGAGAATTATTTTTCCGGGATTAAATGTGTTTTTAATATACTCCGCGTTTTCAAAAGTAGTGCGGCTGCGGTCTTCTTTTATTAATTTAATTTTGCCGGATGCTGAACGGTTCATCAGCCTCAATGCAATATCCGCTTCACTCTCGGACTGCCGGTCAGAGAGCCTCCCTCCGGAAAAAATTACCGGTACCCGGTATATACCGGCAAGGTAAACTCCGTATAACGCTCTCTTCATTGCGTCCGGAGAGAGGCTTCCTTTGCCGTATTCTTCGGGAGATGAATCTATTGTCCCGCCTCCAAGTACAACGATATAATCCGGAGTATGCTTTTCATTCAGATTTATTGGAGCGGAACAGTTTTCCAGAGGGGATAGTATAAAATTTTTAACTGGTTCAATGGAGAGTGAGTAAATAAGAATAATATCTGTAATTATCAGGACTATTGTTTTTGTACGGCTCTTAGTGATGAAATAAAGAGCAATAATCAGAATTATTATAAAGATTGAAGGGGGAAAAATTATATAGTTAAAAATTTTTAATAAAGTAAACATAGTTTTATTTCCTGTTTAATAATGACGATTGTAAAATTATACTTCCGTCCGGCGGAGGGTGGATGTATAAATAGTTAATGTGCAGATAAAGACATTATTTATAAAAATTACTATTATAAAAAATTAGTAACGGTAATTTTTTTCTGTCTACATGTCTTTCTTTTATAGAAAACAGCTGATGAGTGATTAGAAAAATATTTCATTACAACTTTATTGACAAGGCATCCCGTATCTGGTTATATTATAGCAATAAATGATCAGGCCGGCATTCATTGTGCCGTTGTGAACCGGTCCGGTTTCTCGGGTTAGATTTTTTTAATAATCAGGATTTACCGTCCGCAATTTGTATGGTAATAAAGTTTTCTTATAGCGTTCATTCGGGATGACAGTAATATTCATTTATAAACTGATATTTGTGTGGCTTAAACCTGGAGATTTATAATGGGGAAGGATTCAATTGAAGTACAACTGAAAAGTATTAAGAGATGGCAGTTTGTCCCGAATAAAAATAAAATCCTTCCTGTCTTTAAATCGTTTCTGGGCAGTGATGAGTATATTGTTGATGT
>Ga0116170_10002242_pt1 | contig 18790 bp, 17 predicted proteins | sample AD_JPNHW1_MetaG_FD_89797 | JGI IMG/M metagenome (GOLD analysis project Ga0116170, IMG submission 89797) | Active sludge microbial communities of municipal wastewater-treating anaerobic digesters from Japan - AD_JPNHW1_MetaG | ecosystem: Engineered > Bioreactor > Anaerobic > Digestate | place...
ATCAGGAATTCCTCTTCCAGATGAATCAGCAGAAACTTACCCCGACGCTCAATCCCGCGGACGGTCTTCCCGGAAATTCGCTCGGCAAGCTCCCGGGGGGATGGGGACGCGATGCTTCTCTCCCACAGGATAGAAACAGACGCCGCGCGCTGCCCCAGCAAAGGCGGCGTGGACGCATCCCCCGTAAGCAGTCCCCGGCGAATGGTTTCAACCTCCGGCAATTCTGGCACAGCGTGAGGTCCTGGTTTGAGCTCTTACTCGTTAAACATCGCGCCTACGCTGGAGCCTTCGTTGGCGCGCTTAATGACCTCGCCAAGCAGGGATCCGATGCTCAGGATTGTGAGCCGGTCGCCGAAAAGCGCTTTTGCCTCAGCAGATATCGGGATGGTATTGGTGGTGATGAACTGCCTGACAGGCAGGTTGGACAGCCTTTCCACCGCGTTGGCGGAAAGCACCGGATGAACAAAAACCACGTATATTTCTCCGGCGCCGTACTGCTTGGCCAGATTGACGGCTTCGCAGATGGAACCGCCGGTATCGATTTCGTCATCAATCAGGATGACATCCCGGCCGGAAACCTGGCCAATGATGGAAAGGGCTTCGGTATGGTCCTCGTTATCCACGCGGCGTTTTTCAATGAATGCCAGCGGAATATTCAGGGCTTGGGCGTAGCGCCGCCCGCGCTTGGCGAAGCCGAGGTCAGCTGTCAGCATGACCGGCCGATTCATGTTGGGCAGCAAGTCCATGAGGTAGGGCTTGATGATGTGATAACCGGAGAGGACGTCCCCAGGGATGGAAAAGAAACCCTGGATTTGGCCGGCATGCAGGTCCATCGTGATGTAGCGGTCAGCGCCGGCGACCTGGATCATATCCGCCACCAGGCGCGCCGTAATCGGCACGCGCGGCTGGTCTTTGCGGTCGGAGCGGCCGTAACACATGTAAGGGACGACCACGGTAATGCGGCCGGCGGAGTCCAGACGCAAGGTTTGGGTCATGATGAGCAGTTCCATGAGATTGCGGTGCACGGGGATGGAAGTCGTCTGAATAATATAGCAGTCCTGACCGCGGACGGATGCGTGCAGCTTCACGAACAAATTTTCGTTGGTGAATTCGATGACATCTCTTCCGCATAGTGGGGTTCCGAGGTAGTCCGAAATTTCCTGCGCGAGTTCCGGGGTAGACGTGCCTGCAAACAGACGAATATTTCCATACAAAAGGTCGTGCCGCATATTCGGGGAAGTCATTTATTCACCTTTCACTAAGTATTGCGAATCCCATTCCTGACGCAGAATGCTCATCAGGATTATGTCGTGATACTTACCTGCCTGATAATGGCCTTCCCGGTAGATTCCCTCCCGGCGGAAACCTGCCTTTTCATACGCCCGCATGCCGCGCTGATTGTTCGCGTAAACTTGCAGCCAGATGCGGTGCAGGTTCAGCGTCTCAAAACCGTGGCGCAGCATCGTGCGCATGGTTTCCGTGCCGTAACCTTTGTTCCACCAGGACTTTTCACCCAGCATGATACCGATTTCCGCGCAGCGGTCAATTTCCAGAATGGAAATGAAGGACGTATTCCCGATCGGCAGCCACTGGGCTTCAGCGCCGGCTTCTGACGGTGGGATTCTTGCTTCAATCACGTAGACATGTTCGGCAGCCGGGCGTGCAATCATGTTTTCAAACCAGATTTCTTCTTCCGCCAAAGACATCGGCAGCCGCAGAAGCAAATGCTCGGTGACTTCCGGGTCGCTAATCCAGCGGATGAACATAGGGATATCCGCTTTTTCCGCCGCGCGCAGGCGTAATCTTTCGCTGGTAATCGAGGGCATCGTGAACTCCTATGGTTCCAGGCGGTTAGGACCTCTGAACAGATAGACAGCTTCGCGAATGTTGGGCAAATCCAACATAACCATCAGCAGGCGGCTGAGACCCAGCCCAAGCCCGCCGTGGGGAGGGCAGCCGTAGCGGAAGTAATTCAGGTAGTTCTGGATCGGAGGCAAAGTCAGACCCTTGTCCAAGGCCTGATTCTTCAGCACTTCGTAGCGGTGCTCGCGCTGCGCTCCGGTGGTAATTTCAAGTCCGCGCCCGAGCAAGTCAAAACTTTTGGTCAGCGCGGGGTTGTCTTCGTAGACCATATGGTAAAACGGTCGGACAGAGAAGGGCCAATCTTTGACGAAGACGAAGTCGCTGCCGGTTTTTTCTTTAATGTAAGCGCCCAGGGCGCGCTCAGCGCCGGGGTCCAGGTCGCCCTTGCGTTCCGGAGGGAGCTTGTAGCCCTGGTCCTTGAGAATCTGGTAGGCTTCCGCCATGGTCAGGCGCGGAAAAGGAACTTCGGGCACCTGCAGGTCGACTCCGAACACGTTTTTTATTGCTTCGCCGTGCTTCTCCTGCACGCGTTTGTACGTGTGCGCCAGCCAGCGTTCGGAGAAGGACATCACATCCTCGTGGCTCTCAATCCAGGAAATTTCAAAGTCCACGCCGGTGAATTCGGTCATGTGGCGGGAAGTAAATGATGGGTCGGCGCGAAAAACCGGACCAATCTCGAAGACCTTCTCGTAGCCGGCTGCCATGGCCATCTGCTTGTAGAACTGAGGCGACTGCGCGAGGTAGGCGGTCGTCTCGAAATACTTCAGGCTGAAGAGTTCAGCGCCGCTTTCGCTGGGCGCGCCCATAAGCTTGGGAGAATGCATTTCGATGAAGCCGTTCTCCAGCCAATATTCGCGCATGGCGGCTTCGAGGGTGGTTTCTACTTCAAAAATCAGGCGGTTGCGCTCGCGCCGCAGGTCCAGAAAACGCCAATCCAAGCGGTAATCCTGATCCGGCAGCGTCTCCGCGAAGGGGTCAAAGGGCAGGGGATTCTCCGCGTTGTTCTCGACCGTCAGGCTTTCGAGCTGAACTTCAATCCCGCCCAGTTTGACGACTTCGTTTTCCACGACCTTACCTGTCACGCTCAGCGCGGCTTCTGTGCTGAGGGTGGAAACCAAAGCTGCCAGCTCAGGGCTGCCTTTTTTCCAGTTGGTTATCTGGACGAGACCCGTCCGGTCACGCAGAATGAGAAACTGCATGCTCTTCTGGTCGCGTAAGGTTTGCAGCCAGCCTTGCAGCTTGACGACTTCTCCGATATGCGCTTTCAGGTCTCTGATCGGTGTTTTTTCCATGAATTTGCTCCAATAAAAACAAAGTTTCCTTATTATGAATTATACGCCAGGAGCGCGCGCGCCGCGGCACGCGGCGACATTTTCCGTGCGCTGACGGCTTGCAGCGTGGTTTCATAAAGCCCTGACGGCAGCTTCTTCTTCCAGTTTCCGATAAGCTCATCGGTAATTAATTTGTCGATGGTCTGTTGGATGGCGCTGCTTTCTTTGGTATGCCAGGCGCCAGACGCCTTCAAGTATGCCCGGTGCCGCTGGATGGCCTGTTCCAGCTCGGGGATACCCTGCGCGGTAATCGCGGTCGTTCTCAGGACGGGCGGCAGCCAGCCTGCATGGTCGGGCGTCTGTGCTTCCGGCGCTTCGGAGAGCCGATGGTGCCCGCCGTTAATGCCGCCGGAACCGCGGTAGCCCATTTCTATCATGGAGACGAGATTGCGGTAGGTCTGGTCCGCGCCGGGTAGTTCCGCTTTGTTCACGACCAGGATGTCAGCGATTTCCAGGATGCCGGCTTTGATGGTCTGGATGTCATCCCCCATGCCGGGCGTATCCACCACGATGGTCGTATGGGCGAGGTTGACGATATCCACTTCCGCCTGCCCCGCGCCGACCGTTTCGATAAGCACAGTATCATATCCGGCGGCGTCGAACACCTGGCTGAGCGCAAGCGTGGCTTCGGCCAGGCCGCCCAGCGCGCCGCGCGTGGCCATGGAGCGGATAAAGACCCCGGTGTCGTTCTGCAAGTCCGGCATGCGCACGCGGTCTCCCAGGATGGCGCCGCCGGTGAAGGGGCTGGTCGGGTCCACCGCGATAATCGCGACGCGCGAATCCGGGAAAGTACGGCGCAGGTAGTGCGCCAGCGCGTTCACCAGGCTGCTTTTCCCGGAGCCCGGCGCGCCGGTGACGCCAATTTTGTGCGCGTGGCCTGTAAAGGCAAACAGCGCGTCCAAGGCAGCGCGTCCGTCTTCGTCATCCGCTTCCACGCGGCTTAATACACGAGAAAGGGCAAGTTTATCGCCCTTTCTGACAGCTTCCACGGAAAAATCGGTCATGGTTCAGGCGCGCTCTGCCAGCGCCGCGCGAATATCCTGGCAGACGACACGGGTATCCGTGCCGGGTCCGTACACTTTGGTGACGCCCTCAGCGAGCAGACCGGGAATATCGCGTTCCGGGATGATACCGCCCAGAAAAACGAAGACGTCATCCTGGCCGTTTTCTTTCAGTTTCTCAAGAACCTGGGGGACGAGAGCGTTGTGCGCGCCGGAGAGAATGGAAAGCCCGACCACGTCCACGTCTTCCTGCAGGGCGGCTTCGGCAATCATCTGGGGGGTCTGGCGCAGCCCGGTGTAGATAACTTCCATTCCGTCGTCCCGCAGCGCCCGGGCAATCACCTTCGCGCCGCGGTCGTGACCGTCCAGGCCGGGTTTGGCGATAAGCACACGTATCTTCTTTTCAGGCATCCCTTTACCTCCGCGTTGATACTGACATTATACTGCCAAAAAGGCTTGCGACCGGGCTGGTTAATCAGCAGGGCGGGCTGCCGCGCTTCAGGCTGCGAGAAACCCGGGCTCAGCGCGAACAGCCACCATTTCCCCGTAGTACATACGGTGGAAGTCTTTCAGCGGATAATGGCGCCCGATGCTGGGGTCCAAAAAGCAGCTTGGATCCAGGTCCGCCCGGTAAATCTTTTTGCACTCAATCACCAATTCCGCCTCGGCAAAGCTGGGCGCGCTGACCGCCTGGGAAGCCTGCGGGGTGAGCCTGGTGCGGCTGAGTTTATCTTCATTCCGGCCGGAGTGCGTGCCCAGGAAAAGCACGTCCTCTTTGTATGCCTCCGGAAAGGCGCAGAGCGTAAAGTCCGGCGCGTTCTCGATGAAGTTGTAGGTGTAGCGCGTGGGGCGGACCGGCACAATCACGCAGGGTCTGTTCCACATGCAGCCGAGAAACCCCCAGCCAATGACCATCGCGTTGAAGTTCCGCTGAGCGAAGCTGCCGCTGGTGAGGACAAGTGTCTGACGCTCAATCAGGTCATAGGGTTTTACGAGGAGTTCTTTTGGCGAGATTGTCTGAAGGGTCATGTTTTCCTCCGCTGTGGGGCTGGTTGGCGCAATTTTATCGCATTTGGCGGGCAGCACCCCGGCTGCAGTATAATACTCGCGGAATTAAACCCACATCGCTATGAAAAAAGACACGAAAATCAACTGGAACCTCATCATCCGCTGGGCTGGCACGCTTTTGTCGATCGGCATCCTGATTTACCTGTTCAGGCAGATTGGGGCGGAGGAAACCTGGGCGGCTGTGCAAAAAATCAGCGGGCGGCGGATTGCGGAGGTGCTGGTATTGGTGTTCGTCTCGCGCTTGGCGACCTGGGGCCGCTGGCACACGCTTTTACAGGTGCAAGCGCTGCGCGTGCGCTGGCAGGACAGTTTGCGCCTGACCTTCGCGGGTTTGTTTGCTTCTAATGTGCTGCCGACCACCATCGGCGGCGACGTTGTGCGTTTGGCCGGGGCGGTGCGGCTCGGAATCGACGCTGCGCTGGCGGCGGCTTCACTGGTTGCCGACCGTTTGGTGGGTATGACCGGTATGGCGCTGGCGCTGCCCTTCGCCATCCCCGCGCTTTCAAGCTACTTGAAGGCTCAGGCTTCCTCCGGCGCAGCTCAAACCACCGGGGCGGCGGCTTTGTTCCCCGCTTTTTTCCGGAAAATCCAGCAAGCCATAAAAAAAGTTTTCTCGAATTTTCGCTTTTGGCTCAAGCACCCGCTTATCCTGGCTCAGGCGCTGGGCTTCACCTTCATCCACATGCTGGCGACCTTTCTCATCGTCCAAATTCTGGTGCAGGGAATGGGCGAAAGTATCTCTTTCACAAAGACAGCCGGGCTGTGGAGCCTGACCTATTTCATTTCGCTAATCCCGGTCTCGATTAATGGGCTCGGGCTGCAGGAACTGACCATTACCAACCTGTTCTCGGCTCTGGGCGGACTGCAGCCATCCACCAGCATCAGCCTGGCTGTCATCCTGCGCGTGGTTTGGATGATTGGCAGCCTGCCTGGCGCTTTCTTCATCGGCGGCATCCTGGGGGGCAAACGTCCTTCTGAAGCAGGAGGGGAAAAACAAAATGGAAACACGCAGGATTAAGGCTTTCCTGAACCAGTTCCTGGCGGTCAGCCTGGGTTTGGCGGCGATATTCCTGGTCCAGAATCGGGCTGAACGCGGGCGATCTTACTGGGCGGCAGCCGCGCTTATGCCGGTGTTGGCGCTTGGGGTTTTCCTGATGCAGCGGCTCATCCAGACTCCTGAGAAGTTAAAGCACAAAGTTCCGCGCTGGTTGGCGTACGGCATCAGCGCGCTGCTGCAAATTGGTTTGCTGGCAGTTTTGCTCACGCAGGACTTTCAGCTTATCCATTCCACGATTGGCAGGCTGTTTTTGTCAGTCCTGGCAGCTGGCGGTGCGGCGCTGCTGTTTCTCACGACGGAAAAGCCCGGCTCCCCACAGCGCAGCTTCATCACCGCGCTGCTGGTTTTCGGAGCGCTCTACCGCGCAGCCGCCTTCCTGCCTGAGCTTCAACCGGGTCCGTTCGCCTTGGGTTGGTCCGAGGGCAGCCGCTTTTACAACGCCTCATTGTTCTTGTCCGGGCGCATTTATGGGCAGAAACTGCCGCTGCCGGTTTTGCATCCTTCCCGCTACCTGCTGCAAGCCTTTCCTTTCCTGCTTGGGATCAAGTCCATCCTGGCGCACCGCGTATGGCAGGTACTGCTCTGGCTTGGGATGAGCGCCTGGGGGGCAGCCCTCTTCGCCAGGCGTCTGGGAAAGGATCAAGGCATCTCGTTCGGCCTGCTGACGATTTGGGCAGCTTTGTTTTTTTTCCAGGGCGCGGTTTATTACCACCTGATGGGTTGCGTCATCCTGGTGCTGCTTGGCTACCGCAAAGACAAAATCTGGCGCACACTTGCTTTTGTAATTCTGGCTTCGCTCTGGGCGGGCATCAGCCGCGTGAACTGGATGCCGTTACCAGGCTTGCTGGCAGGCGCGCTGTATCTGTTGGATGAACCGCTCGGGCAGAAAAAATGGCTGAAATATCTCGCGCCGGTTCTTTTGTGGGCTGTGTTGGGCTTCGCTTCCGCCTGGCTGGCGCAGCAGGGCTATATCCGCATTTCCGGGGAGGACCCCGCGCTGTTTAATTCCGCCTTCAGTTCCGCGCTCATCTGGAACCGCTTGCTGCCAAACCCGACTTTCGGGCTGGGCATTCTTCCGGCAATTCTGTTGGTTTGTTTGCCCGGGATGGGCTTGCTGGCTCAGCGCGTGTTTGCCAGGCAAGCGCCGGCTCTGCATTGGCTGCGCTGGCTGGGGCTGGCGGGGATTTTGGGAGCGTTCTTCCTGGGCGGCCTGTTGGTCAGCCTGAAAATTGGCGGCGGGGGAGACCTGCACAATCTGGACGGCTTCCTGGTCTTTTGGGTGCTAATCGCAGGTAGTTTGCTGGCAGGCGCTTATGGGGCGGAAACCCCTCAAAACGCGCCGGCTCCAGGCATAAGGCCTGCTTTTTCCTGGTTGATTCTCGCGGCATTGATTCCGCTCTACTTCGCGCTTTCACACTCTGCTGTGTGGGGCTTCACACCCGCGGCCGACCAACGGGTGGAAGTGGCGCGCATGCAGGCTGCCCTGGACCTGTTGAAAGACGAACCTGGCGAGGTGTTATTCATTTCCGAACGCCAGCTGCTCAGTTTTAACGAAATCCAGGGCGTGCGCGTGGTGCCTGAGTATGAAAAAGTTTTCCTGATGGAAATGGCGATGGGCAACAACCAGCCTTACCTGCAGGCTTTTTACGCCGATTTGACAGGTCGGCGTTTTAAGGCGATTATCACCGACACGATTTCGACCCGCATCCAAGGGGACGGCAAGTCTTTTGGCGTGGAAAACGATGCCTGGGTACAAAAGGTTTTGGAGCCGATGCTGCAAACCTACGAACCAGTGCTGAGCTGGAACAACGCCAGCGCGCACCTGCTGATACCTCAGGGGCAGGACGCGCTCAAACAGGCGCTGCTCGAACTGCAGCCGTAAACCTTTCTACTTCTCCTGCTGCTTGCCCCCGGCGATGATTTCGCGGATATCGTAGGTGCGTTTGTCTTGCGATTCGTAGTAGGTGCGCATCAGCAGCTCGGCAATCAAACCCAGCAGGATGGAAATGAATCCAAGGATGAAGGACATCACGCTGATTTGAAACCAGGGCGAACCGAGCACCGGCGTTCCGACCGCGATGCGGCGAATTGCCAGCCATAACAGCACGACAAAGCTGCCTGCCATCAGACTCAGGCCGCCGCCGCCGAACAGATAAATCGGCTTCTTGGCGTAGCTGAGCAGAAATTTTATGGTGATTAAGTCCAGGATGACCTTAAAAGTGCGCTCCAGACCGTAATTGGCTTTGCCGTGGATGCGCGGGTGGTGGTGCACGACCACCTCGCTGATTTTTCCGCCGGCTTCCGCAGCGTACACCGGGATAAAGCGGTGCATTTCGCCGTAAAGGTTGATTTTATCCAGGATTTCGCGCCGGTACGCCTTGAGCGTGCAGCCATAATCATGTAGGTGCACGCCGGTCACGCTGGAAATCAGGCCGTTGGCAATTCTGGAGGGGATGGTGCGGGTAAGTTTGTTGTCCTGCCGGTCTTTGCGCCAGCCGCTGACCACGTCATAACCTTTGTCCAGCTCTTCCAGCAGCAGCGGGATATCGGCGGGGTCGTTTTGCAGGTCGGCATCCAGCAGGATGACAATATCTCCGTCCGAATGGTCAATGCCGGCGGTAATGGCGGAGGTCTGTCCGTAGTTGCGGTTGAGAATGACCGCGCGCACGTGCTCCGGGTCGTCCGCAGCCATCTGCCTCTGGACCGCGGCGCTCCTGTCCTTGCTGCCGTCGTCCACCAAGGTGACGTCCCAGTCCATTTCCAGCGGCGCAACCGCCTCGTAAATGCGCGGGAGCAGTTCGGGCAGGTTTTCCTCCTCGTTATACACGGGCACGACCAGCGATAATTTCATTCAGCCTCCAAAGCAGGGGAAGACCCCAGCATATCATCTATTTTCCCAATTATACTCATCCTTGCCGTACCCGCATCCAGCGCAGACAGCGACCATCCGGAGCTAAAGCCGCCTGTCCGGGCAGCTTTGAGAGCAGAAAACGGGTATAATTCCGGCAATGAGCGCGAAAGATAATGACAGCATACTCGCGGGGCGCAGACAGCCGGATGACCCTGCTGATATCGCACTGCGTCCGACGAGCCTGGGGGAGCTGATTGGTCAGGAGCAGGTGAAACAGAACCTGCAAATCCAGATTAGCGCCGCCAAACAGCGCGGCGAAGCCTTGGAGCACGTCTTGTTTTACGGCCCGCCCGGGCTCGGGAAAACCACGCTAGCGCATATTCTGGCCTCAGAAATGGGCGTTCATATCAAAGTGACTTCCGGCCCTGCGGTGGAACGCGCTGGCGACCTGGCGGCTATCCTGACCAACCTGCACGCCGGCGATATCCTCTTCATCGACGAAGTGCACCGCCTGGGGCGCAACGTGGAAGAAATCCTTTACCCGGCCATGGAAGACTTCGCGCTGGATATCATCATCGGGAAAGGTCCCGCGGCCAAATCCGTGCGCCTGAAGCTGCCGCGCTTCACCGTGGTCGGCGCAACTACGCGTCTGGCGCTGCTGACCGCTCCGCTGCGCGCGCGTTTTGGCGCGGTTTACCGTCTGGACTATTATGACGAGGCAGCGCTCGCGCAAATTATCCGGCGCGGCGCGGACCTGCTGCATGTGCCCTTCGACCAGGACGGCATCCTGGAAATCGCGCGCCGCTCGCGCGGGACACCGAGAATCGCGCTGCGCATCCTGCGTCGCGTGCGGGATTTTGCGGAGGTCAAAGCTGACGGCTGCATCACAGCAGATGTTGCGGTGGAGAGCCTGGAAATGATGAACATCGACGGGATGGGTCTGGACGAGCTGGACCGGCGCGTATTGCTGTGCATCATTGAGAAATACAGCGGGGGGCCGGTAGGGTTGAACACTGTGGCGGCTTCGGTCAGCGAAGAAGCCGATACGATCAATGATGTGGTGGAGCCCTACCTTATGCAGCTCGGTTTCCTGGAACGCACGGGGCAGGGCAGGGTGGCAACTCCGCTGGCGCACGCCCATCTTGGCAAGCCCTACAACGGTTCCCGCGAGCAGCCGACCCTGTTTAATCAGGGCGGCTGATTTCCCTGGTAGAAAATGAGAACTGACGATTTTGACTATCTTCTGCCGCCTGAGTTCATCGCTCAGACGCCGGTTGAACCGCGCGACCATTCGCGCTTGCTGGTGCTGGAACGCTCGTCCGGAAGGATCCGCCACGACGCCTTCTATAACATCGGCAGCTACCTGAATGCCGGCGACTTGCTGGTCGTAAACCGCACCCGGGTCATCCCGGCGCGGCTGTTTGCCCGGAAAATCCCGGGCGGCGGGCAGGTGGAGGTGCTGCTGCTGCGCCGGATAGATGACCGAAACTGGGAATGCCTGGTGGGGGGCAAAGGCCTGCGCGAAGGCGCGCTCATCCGCATCGAGAATGGACCGGGCGCGCGCGTGGCCGCGGTATTGGAAGGCTCCAAGCGCGTGGTCTGTTTTGACGAGGCGATAGAGCCTTTTTACGCATCGGCGGGGCATGTACCGCTGCCGCCCTACATTCACAATGAGTTGGTAGACCCGGAACGCTATCAGACTGTCTACAGCCAGACGCCCGGTTCGGCGGCAGCGCCTACCGCCGGGCTGCACTTCACCCGGGAATTGCTTGCGGAGCTTGCCGCAGCCGGCATACAAATCGCGGAAATCACCCTGCACGTCGGGTTGGATACCTTCGCGCCGGTGACGGAAGCAGACCCCGGCACACATAAAATCCACCAGGAATGGTGTGAACTTTCAGCGGAAACCGCCGGGAGAATCAACGCAGTGAAGGCAGACGGGGGAAAAGTGGTCGCGGTCGGAACGACTTCAGTGCGCACTTTGGAGAGCGCGGCGGCAAACTCGGGGGATGGCAGGGTAGCAGCGTTTTGTGGTCAAACCGGATTGTTCATCCTACCTGGCTACCCATTCAGGGCGGTGGACGCGATGATTACCAATTTTCATCTGCCTAAATCCACGCTCATCATGCTCGTCAGCGCTTTTGCCGGGCGCGAGCAAATCCTTCATGTTTATGAAATCGCGAAAAATGAGGGCTATCGCTTTTATTCTTTCGGCGACGCGATGCTCATCCTCTAACGTTAATTCAATTCTTACGCCTGGCGGTTAAACTATATGCTGGAACAAGTATTGCAACAGAACTTGTACGGAAAATAACATTTAAGGACATATACCTATGATGCGTTTTGATAAATTTTCTGAAAGAGCGCAGGATGTGGCCGCGCGCGCCGCGGAAATCATCCAGCGTTATGGACACACGCAGATAGATACGGAGCATATCATGCTGGCGCTGATTGAGCAGCCGGAAGGCATGGTCTCTCAGATTCTGGACATGCTCAAGCTGGACGCGGGGCAATTAGCCGATAGCATCGACCACCTTTTGCGGACGACCCCCAAGGCCAACATCTTTGGCGGAGCTTCGGGCCAGATTTTCATGACCCCGCGCGTGAAATTGGCGGTTGACCTTGCCAAAAATGAAGCCAGCCGCTTTGGGGATGAATATATCTCGACGGAGCACCTGTTTCTTGCCATCCTGGCGGAACGAAACACCGCCCTGGCGCGCATTCTGGAGAACCACGGAGTAATTCGCGAGAAAGTGATGGACGCCATCCTGGAAATCCGCGGAGGGAGTAAGCGTTCCGAAACCCACAGCGAGACCCAGTACAAAACGCTGGACAAATTCTCGCGCAACCTTACCCAGGCAGCCCGGGAAGGCAAGCTGGATCCGATTTACGGACGCGAAGAGGAAATTTCCCGTCTTATCCAGATCCTCTGCCGCCGCACCAAGAACAACCCCGTGCTGATAGGCGAAGCTGGCGTTGGGAAAACCGCCATTGTGGAAGGCCTGGCGCAAAAAATTGCGAACAACGACGTGCCGGAAATCCTGGAAGATAAACGCGTGGTCGCGCTCGACTTGGGCGCGATGATTGCCGGCACCCGCTTCCGCGGCGAGTTTGAGGAGCGTTTAAAAGCTGCCATCGACGAGATTCAAAAATCAAACGGAGAAGTCATCCTGTTTATTGACGAACTGCACACCGTAGTCGGAGCCGGCGCTGCGCAAGGCGCTATGGATGCTTCCAATATGCTCAAGCCTGCCCTGGCACGGGGCGACCTGCAGTGCATCGGCGCGACCACCCTGGATGAATACCATAAGTTCATCGAGAAGGATGCCGCGCTGGAACGCCGCTTTGCGCCGATTTTTGTGGAGGAGCCCAGCATCGACGATACCATCCTGATGCTGCGCAGTCTGCGCGACCGCTATGAGGCGCACCATAAGGTGACAATCTCAGATGAAGCCCTCAGCGCCGCGGCCAAGCTCTCGTCCCGTTACATGACTGAACGGAAACTGCCGGATAAGGCCATCGACTTGATGGACGAAGCCGCTGCCAAGCTGCGCGTCGCCTTGTACTCCATGCCTGAGGCGCTGCGCGACCAGAAGCGGGAGATAGAACGCCTGGCGGCGGAGGAAGAGCAGGCCAGCGTGGAACGCGACTATGAACGCGCGGTGAAAATGAAAGCCGACCGGCTGCGCCTGGAGCAGGAGTTCAATGCCCAGCGCGAAAAGTGGGAGGTCGAACAAAAACTGGATGAAGTGGTGGACGTGAACGACATTGCCGACGTCATCCACCAATGGACAGGCATTCCGCTGACCCAACTGATGGAAAGCGAAGCCCAGAAGCTGCTGCACATGGAAGACCGTCTGCACGAACGTATCATCGGACAGGACGAAGCAATCAAGGCAATTTCGGATGCCATCCGGCGGGCGCGCTCGGGCATGAAAGACCCGCGCCGGCCAAGCGGCTCGTTTATCTTCATCGGGCCTTCCGGCGTGGGAAAGACTGAACTGGCTAAGGCGCTGGCGGAATTCCTGTTTGACGATGAAGACGCTTTGGTGCGCATAGATATGAGTGAATACCGCGAACAACACACCGTTTCGCGCTTGTTCGGCGCGCCTCCCGGTTACGTCGGATACGAAGAAGGCGGGCAATTGACCGAAGCTGTGCGGCGCAGACCATACCGCGTGGTGCTCTTCGATGAAATCGAGAAAGCCCATCCGGAAGTCTGGAACGCGCTGCTGCAGATACTGGACGACGGCCGCCTGACCGATGGACAGGGGCACATCGTGGACTTCCGCAACACGGTGTTGATTATGACCAGCAACCTGGGCACCGAGTTTGTGAAAAAGGGCGGCGCGTTGGGTTTCGTGGATTCCAACGACGGCGAGGATATCAAATCGTCGCACGAGAAGATTCAAAAGGCCTTGAAGAGCGCCTTCCGGCCGGAATTCCTGAACCGCATCGATGACATCATCATGTTCTCGCCGCTGACGCACGAAGACGTGATGGGAATCGTCACCCTGCAGTTGGCGGAGCTCCAGGGCCGCCTGGATGAATACGGCGTGAAGATGGAAGTGAGCAGCGCCGCGCGCTCGTGGCTGGCGGACCAAGGTTATGACCCGCTCATGGGCGCGAGACCGCTGAAAAGGGCGATGCAGAAATTCCTGGAAAGCCCATTGGCAACCCAACTCCTGGCCAGCGGTTTTCAAGCGGGGGACGTCGTCCTTGTGGATAAAGACCCCGAAGGAGGGCTGACCTTTGCTAAAAAGGAAGCGGCTAACCCTGCGGCTGCTCCGCTTGAGGCGTAAATAACGATAGATGAGAAGGCTGCCCGTGAAAGCGGGCAGCCGAATTTCAGAAAATGCGGCAGGGCTGTGGATGAGACTGCTGCGTGGATAATCGAAAATGCCCGCTGAAAACACCGCATTGAAAGAATTGCTGTACGCGCATCCGTTCTTCAGCCTCGTGGATGAGGAGCTGCTGCGCGCGCTTTCTTCCGGGGCGGAGCTTATCACATTGGAAGCGGGAAGCTTACTGTACAGCGCCGGCACAAACGCGAATGCCGCTTTTCTCCTGGCCGCGGGGAAAATTGAACGCGGTGACCCGGAAAACCCTGCTGAGAACCGGATTATTCTGGAAGGGGAACTGGCAGGCGACGAACCTTTGGACGGGCTGGAAAACTACACCTGCAGCGCCCGAACGCTGACCGACTGCTCCATCTGGCAAATTCCCGCGCAGCAGCTGCGCGAAGCGCTCCTCAGCTCTCCCAGGGCGCTACGCGCCCGCGCGGTGCTGTGGCAAAGCCGGCGCCTGGCCGAAAGAATCCGCATGAGCTGGCTCGAAAAAGATGAGCAGGCGCTTTTCATCACCCGCAAGCATCCATTCTTTCTGCTGATGAGCTTTCTGCTGCCTGTGCTGGGTTTTGCCGTGCTGGTGGTGGCCGGGGTTTTGTTTGGGGCAGCCAGACCGGACTTGACGGTGTTTGCCATGGCGGCGGGTTTTGTCTTCTGCGCGCTCTGGCTGGCTTGGAACCATCACAACTGGGCTAATGATTACTATATCATCACTAACCACCGGATGGTTTGGGTGGAAAAAGTATCGGGGTTCTACGAGTCGCGCCAGGAAGCACCCCTGGGAATGGTGACTTCGGTTGGGGTGCAAAGCACTCAGCCGGGCAGAATCCTGGGATACGCGGATGTGGTGGTGCGTACAATTATCGGCAACTTGCGTTTCAACCGGGTGGCAGACTCGGATGTGATTGAGCATCTGGTGGAAGTGTTCTGGCGGCGCAGACAGTCTGAACAGGCAGCCTTTGAAGAAGAAAAAATGCGGGCGGCGCTGCGCCAAAAGCTGGCAGGAACTGGAGCCACACAGCCGGTTCAACCCAAGGAAGGGGAAAGCCTTCCTCTGGAAAGTGATCTGCCGCTCTTGCGCGAGAAAAGCTTTTTTGCCTGGTTGTTCGGGGATTTCCTGAAGGTGCGCTACGAGATAGGCGGGGTGACCACGTACCGCAAGCACTGGTTCGTGCTGCTGGGGAAGGCGCTGCTGCCGACGCTTGTTTTGGCATGTGGAATTGTGCTCTTGGCAGCTACACTCACCTGGAATTTCAAGCTGCTGCCGTACAATCTGTCGGTTTTTCTGGGCGTGCTGCTCGTGATTGCCGCGCTCATCTGGCTGGTGTACAACTACGCAGACTGGCGCAACGATATTTACCGCCTAACCCCCGACCAGGTGATTGATATTGACCGGAAACCGCTTGGGCGTGAATCCAGGCGCACCGCGCCGCTGGAAAAAATCCTGGCAGTGGAATACGAACGCCGGGGGCTCATCCCGATGCTGCTGAATTTTGGCACCGTCTTCATCCGGGTGTCCACCGAAGTGCTGACTTTTGACAACGTGTACCAACCCTCAAAAGTTCAGGAAGATATCTTCCGCAGGATGCAGGCCGCGGCTGCCGCCGCGCGCGAACGAGATATCGACGAGGAACGCGAGCGCGTCGCGCGCTGGTTCAGCGTTTACCACGCCCAAACCCAAGACACTACAAAAAGATTGAACCCGCCACCTCTCTAAGGTAGAATTAGTCCGAAAGAATTCGAATGGAGATAAAGTGGCTGTACGCGAGATTGTAAAATTCCCTGTGCCTTCACTTCGGTTGAAGGCGAAACCTGTCCAGGTTTTTGATAAAGAGCTGCAAAGACTGATCGACGACATGTTCGAGACCATGCAGGCTGCGCCGGGCGTCGGTTTGGCCGCTCCGCAAATTGGCGAGTCCCTGCGCGTGGTGGTCGTGGAATACACGGACGACGAAGGCGAGAACGCGAAGCCCAAAAAATATGTTCTGGTTAACCCGGAATTTGTGCATAAATCCGAGGAAACCGTCACGGATGTGGAGGCCTGCCTCTCCGTGCCGGGTCTGGCAGGTGAGGTTGAACGCCATGAGGCAGTAACCATCCGGGCGAAGAACCGCTTTGGGAAGCCCATCCGCCTGAAAGCCAGCGGATGGCTGGCGCGCATTTTCCAGCATGAGATTGACCACCTGGACGGCGTGCTCTACATTGACCGCGCGACGCAGGTGTTCCAGCCCACAGCGGAAGAGCTGGAGCAAGTCAAGGATTAATGCATCTCACCCGGCTCGCGCTGACTAATTTCAGGATTTTTTCCCGGCTGGACTTACAGCTTCCCCGGAAGGTCATTCTTTTGGCTGGCTCGAATGCCCAGGGAAAAACGACAATCCTCGAAGCAGCAGCCTACCTGGCGAATTTCTCCTCTTTTTATGCCGCGACTGACCGGCAGCTCCTGAATTTCAATCTGCAGCCCGAGCCTGTTTTGGTGGGCCGCATCGTGGGCGAATATCAGACCAGACTAAAAACCCATACTCTCGAAGTCCGCTTCATCCAGGAATACAACGGCAATCCCAACGCGCCGAGGTTCCGCAAAGAAGTGCTGCTGGACGGCGTGAAAAAGAAGCTGGGCGAAGTGTATGGGCAATTCAACGCGGTCAGCTTTCTGCCGCAGATGTCGCGCATCCTGGAGGGCTCGCCCTCCGACCGGCGGCAGTACCTGGACGAAGCGCTTTCGCAAGCGCAGCAAGGTTATGCCCGCCACTGCGCGGATTACGCCAAGGCCTTGAACCAGCGCAACGCCCTGCTCAAGATTCTTTCGGAACGCGGCGGCGACACCCGCCAGTTGGAAGCCTGGGATGAAATGCTGGCGAGCCACGGCGCGGAGCTGATGCACGCGCGCATCCACTTGCTGAAGGAGCTGGAAGAACAGGCTGGTCCGATTCACCAGCAGCTTACCCGCGGTACAGAAATATTACGGCTGCAGTACAAGCCTTCTTACGAACCCTTACCCGCGCCCAAAGGTCAGCTCTCTCTGCCGGTGCAGACCGCTGTGGACCGTTCGCCGCTCAGCGCGCTGGAGATTGAGGCCGGCTTGCGCAAAGCGCTGCACGCGGCTTACCGCGAGGATATCAGCCGCGGCATGACCACGCTGGGTCCGCACCGGGATGAGTTCCGCTTCATTGGCAGCGGAATCGACCTGGGCGATTACGGCTCCAGGGGGCAGGCGCGCACCGCGCTGCTCTCGCTCAAGTTCGCGGAAGTGCAGTGGATGCGGACCAAGACTGGCGAATGGCCGGTGCTTCTGCTCGATGAAATTATGGCGGAATTGGACCCTGAACGGCGCGCGGATTTGCTGGCTGTCCTTACTCAGGTGGAACAGGCTCTTTTGACTTCGACCGACCCGGACATGTTCCCGCCTGAATTCACGCACAACCATGAAATTTGGCATGTGCGCGACGGCATGGTTTACCAGAACTAAACCCAAGGCAGGCACAAGATGAAATCGAACCCGGAATCAAAGGATAGGACGAGGAATTGGATTGCCCGGGCGCTGATTGCAGTGGTGCTGACGCTAAACTTACAGGCAGCCTTGCAATATATGATAGCCCCGCAGGCGTTCAGCGCAGGGTTTGAGCTGAGCGGCACTCCGGGTGCGACTGCGGTGGCGGGTGTCGGGATTCTGTACCTCATGTGGCAGGTGCCCTACGTCTTTGCCCTGACCAACCCGATTTCACACAAGATTTCCCTGATTGAGGCGCTCCTGATGCAGGCTATCGGCTTACTGGGTGAAAGCTGGCTCTTGAGCACGATTGACCCGAACCATGCAGCGCTGCGCTCAAGCATCGTGCGTTACATTATCTTCGACGCGGGGGGATTAGTACTGCTCGCCTGCGCATATGGCGCGGCGCACTGCCGCCGTCTCTTATTCAAGAAAGGTGAAACCCATGTTTAGAGATTTGGTTCTGAAAAGCCGCAGTTACCGCCGCTTTGACGAGTCCGTCCGCATCCCGCGCGAGACGCTGGTGGAATTGGTTGACTTGGCGAGGCACGCTCCCTGTTCCGCCAATTTGCAGGGGCTCAAATTCAGCCTGATTACAGAGAAAGCCCAGACTGACCATGTCTTTCCGCTGGTTAAGTTTGCCGGCTACCTGAAGAATTGGGGCGGACCCGCTGAGGGGGAAAGGCCGGCAGCCTACATTGTGGTGCTGGGGGACGAACGCATAAAACGGCAGTATGACCTGGACACCGGCATTGCCGCGCAAACGATGATGCTGGGCGCGGTCGAGAAAGGTTTTGGCGGTTGCATGATGAGCTCCGTGAAGCGTGAGGACCTGGCGGCCTTGCTGGAACTGCCCGCTTACCTGGAGATTGTGCTGGTGTTGGCGCTGGGAAAACCCGCGGAGATGGTCGTGATTGAACCCGTGGGCGCTGATGGCGATCTCAAGTATTACCGGGATGAACAGGGCGTCCACCATGTGCCCAAGCGCGCGCTCGAAGACCTGATTTACGATTAAGAGGAATTTCCACACTCCCGGGGCTTTCCCGCGCGGCAGGCGGCGCGGCTTAGCCGGATAAGCAGGCATCTTGCATGCCGAAAAGGCGGGCTGTTCAAAAAGAAGGGGTTTTCCTTTTTGGACAGCCCAAAGTGGGAGATCGTGCCTGGCTTAGCCTTCGTTTTGAGAGCGCAAATCCGCAAACGACCATAGAAACGGGCACGGAGCGGGAAATCAAAAAGGGCCGTCCGGCTTGTGGACAGCCCATTTCGTTTCCTTCTTCGGAGG
>Ga0116170_10002243_pt1 | contig 18788 bp, 17 predicted proteins | sample AD_JPNHW1_MetaG_FD_89797 | JGI IMG/M metagenome (GOLD analysis project Ga0116170, IMG submission 89797) | Active sludge microbial communities of municipal wastewater-treating anaerobic digesters from Japan - AD_JPNHW1_MetaG | ecosystem: Engineered > Bioreactor > Anaerobic > Digestate | place...
CCTCGGGCGATAAGTTGTTCAGTGACAAATCGTACGAGCAGGCCCTTACGGAATACCGGAAGGCATTGGATCTCAAACCACAGGAGCAATACCCGAAAGACCGGATAGCGATGGTGGAAAAAGCCGTTGAGGAGCTTATTGGTAAACAGAAAGTGTTTGATAATCTGTTGGCTGAGGGAGAAATTCTATTGAAAGACAGAGATTACAGTAAGGCCAGGGAGACATTTCAAAAAGCTTCCCGTATGTTTCCTGAAAATCCCCTTCCAAAAGAACGTCTGAATCTGATCAATTCCAGGATTGACAGCCTGTACAGAGCGAATAAATCGTTATATGATAAAGCAATCGCAGATGGTGATCGCTATTATAACTCTTATGAGTTTGATAAAGCAATTGATGCCTTCACAGATGCGATGAATTTCCTTCCGATGGAATCATATCCCCGGGAAATGATAAACAAAATAAAGCGTACCATTGCGGAAAATGCAATATCTGATGTATTGAACACGCCTGTAATCATAAAGGCTGATAATACCCGTCAATTTTCATTTTCTCCGGTAAATATTGCTTCACGAAAAAACAACTTTGTCTATATTCGGATTAGAAACTTATCGAATAAGCCTTTTAATGTTTTGATGAAGTATGGGAAAGATAAACAACCCAATGGAGGAGTAGTAATACGGAATATTCCTGCCAATGAAAAAATCAATGAAAGGTTGATCAGTGTCAGGGACCAGGATTTGTGGTCGCGCGAAGATAACAACTGGATCAGTCTCTATCCCCAGGGAGGCGACATTGAGGTGTCGTTTATTCAGGTTTCAAGGGCGAAGTGACCTGATGCAGCATTTTTTCAATTAAATCCAGGATGGCGTTTTTTGAAAATGGCTTGGCAAGATATTCTGTGCACCCGCCCTGAATTAACTGATCCCTGTCGCCGAACATCGTATAACCTGTGAGAGCAACAATGGGAACGTTCTCATAACCTGATATCTTTCGTATCTGTTGTGTAGCTTGCAAACCATCCATTCCCGGACCAAGATTTATATCCATCAGAATCAAGCTGTATTTTTGAATCCTTACTTTTTCAAGCGCTTCAGCTGCATCTGCTGCCCAATCAAGATGATGCTGTCCCTTGATATAAGCCAGAGTTAGTTGGGCATTGACTTCGTTGTCTTCCACAAGGAGTATCTTATGTCGGACAGAATTGGTTTCATTATGAGGCACAAATGAAACCTGTTCTCCTTCATCCGTTCTTGCCTTTAAAATACCTTCGTCATTGTTTTCAGGGAAAGGCAACAGTACTTTAAACACGGATCCTTTTCCAATGCTGCTATCAACCATGATAATCCCACCGAGGAGGTTGATCATTTTTTTCGCAATGGTAAGTCCAAGACCTGTTCCTTCAAAACTTCTGTTCTGACCTTCGCTTGCTTGTCTGAATTCTTCAAAGATCATTTTCTGGTGATCAACGGAGATTCCAATCCCGGTATCCTCGATTTGAATTGATAAAAACCGTCGCCCTTCCTGTTTAATTGTTCCGGCATCAAATGAAATCCCACCTGAATTAGTAAACTTTACGGCATTTTCGATGATATTTGAAATGGATTGAGAAAAGAAAAAAGTATCTATATGACCTTCGATATCCGGTAGGCTCCGTATTTCGAAATACAAGCCCTTATTCCTTGCCTGGATTGAAAAGCCATCCAGGATTGGCTTTAAGTAGCAGGCAATAGATATCTTTTCATTGTGAATTGCCTTTGTTCCTGATTCCAGTTGGGATAACTGCATGATGGAATCCAGGGTCTTCATTAACCTTTTCCCTGAATTATTGATATGAGTTGCCATTTCAACATATTCCTGATCCAGCAGTTCATTACTCATGATCTCCGAAAAACCAAGAATCCCGTTCAAAGGCGTTCTCAGTTCATGGCTCATGTTATTCAACAGCGTTGACTTTAACCTTGATGACTCCTCTGCAATTTCTTTTGCATGAATTAACTCCGATTGCAAGATTTTTCGATCAGTAATGTTACGCGAAATGCATAAGACCTGATTCTCATTGACCGGGGTAAAACGCGCCTCATAATAGTGCTGACTACTTGTCCTGTCTATTTTGTACTCAAAAGTCTGGACCGCTTTTTTTTCTAAACAATTTTTTATTGATAGTAAGGTCAATTCAGCTATTTCAACCGGAAAAAATTCATCAACTTTTTTTCCGATCAATTCTTCAGGTGGCGCTACTAATTCATTTGTGCTCGAGGCATAACATTCAAGATAAAATCCTTGTTCATCGAAAAGGAACATTAAATCGGGTAATGCCTCTATAATAGCATGATTTCTCTGGTTCAGTATCTGGAACTCCTGCTCCATTAATTTTTGTCGCGTTATATCACGGGCACTGCCTACGGTACCAATAATATTCCCTTCCGAATCAAAAATTGGAGCTTTTTGTACATCAAGATAAACAAATTGACCCATTACATGACCAAATTCGTCGAACTTTCCGGCAGCTTTTTGATGAAGGGTCAGGTCATCTGAATTGATGCAGGTTTCTCCGAATGTGTGCCATTCAGGATCTCCGGGGTGCCTTTCACGCTCACGTTTTGCAAAGTAAAGATCTGTTTTACCAATCGGTTCCTCAGTGTCAACCGCATTGAGGAGCTTTTCACATGTGGCTTTGTTTGCAAAAAGATAACGCTTCCTTAAATCTTTTGCCCAAAGCGGATCCGGTATGTTGTCAACCATCAGTCGGAACATATCATACATGTACTTGTACTTTGTCCGGCTTTCGAAAAGATCCTGCTCATTCTTCCGCTCATTGGTAATGTCATACGCCAACCCGATAACCCCATAAGGATTACCATCATTATCTTTCAATAAAACTTTACGGGTGGCAAAATTCCTTACTTCATCATTGATTTTGATCTCTTCTTCAAACTCATCCATAACCCCGTCAGATTTCAATAGTTCCTGATCGGTATCACGGTACTTTATGGCTCTTGATTCCTCATAAAAATCAAAGTCGGTCCTCCCGATAATATCCTCCTGGGTAGTGTGCAGTTGCTTGCAAAACATTTCATTCGCTGCAATATATTTACCCTGCAGGTCTTTATAAAACACCATTGCCGGAACATTATTAATAATCGTATTGAGTACCCGTTTGTCCTCCAATGAGCGAACATTCTCCATGTTATTCAAAGATTTCTGATAAAAGATCGATCAATTCTTGTTGACTGAATGGTTTGCCGAGATAATGTGTACATCCGCCGGCCAGAATTTTTTCACGGTCTCCCGACATGGTGTAGCCTGTAATTGCAATAATGGGAATATTGTGATATTCGTTGATTTGTCTGATTGCTTTGGCTGCCTTTAATCCATCCATTCCGGCACCCAGATTTATATCCATCAGGATCCCTGAAAAGTGTTTCTCCTTGACCATTTTTATGGCCGTACTGGCATCAGGAGCCCTATCTGTAAAGAATCGTCCCTTGACATAAAGTTTGATGATCTCAGCGTTGTCGTCGTTGTCTTCAACCACCAACAATCTGGGAAGTTCTTCGGGAGGTTTAAGCTTGAAGACACGCGATGGGGATTTTTCGAATGAATCCTTTGATTTGACAAATCTATCTGATTTATTGCACTCTGAAACAGGGAGCCACAGCGAAAAAATAGAACCCAGACCAAGTTCACTTTCAACAGTGATCTTCCCCTCAAGCATTTCAGCCATTTTTAAAGCCAGAGTCAACCCGAGTCCGGTACCTTCATAACTTCTGTTATAGCCTTCACTGATCTGTCTGAACTCATGGAAAATCATCTCAAATTGATCATCCGGGATTCCGATTCCCGTGTCTTTGATTCGAATGACGCACGCGTGTTCATTATCTGAATTGTCGATGTCTGTTTCGATGGTAATACCACCTTTACGGGTGAATTTTATCGCGTTATCAATCAAATTGTTTAATATAAGTTGAAGAAGTACCTCATCCGCTTTTACATATAAACCCTCAGTATATTCCGTGATCAAATAAAGCCCCTTTTCGCTGGCTGTTGGAGAAAAATGCTGAAGACAGTCATTGATAAAATTTTCAATAAAAATATCCTGAATTTTTATTTTTGATCGGGTTGCTTCTAAATCAGCAAGATCCAGAATCGCTTTTAATGTACCCATAAGCCGGTGTCCGGAGGTGTGAATTTTCCTTGCGAAGAACGCTATGTCAGGATCATTCGATTCATTGGCAATCAAATCAGAAAATCCAAGAATGGCATTCATCGGTGTGCGAAATTCATGACTCATGTTGGCCAGTAAAGAGGTTTTCATCCGGTCGGATTCTTCCGTTTTTACTTTGGCTAACTTTATTGCCTCCTCATCCTTTTTACGGTCGGTGATATCCATCAACATTCCAAAAATCATATCATTATCGAGAAATGCATTTAAAAGGACCATCCGCGGATTGCCTTTTTTCGTTATCAGATGCATCTCCATGTTCCTGATCGTTTTTTGTTTTAAGAGCCTGGTAACGAAATCTTGTCGGTCGTCGGGATTGGGATACAACTGTTCAACGGAATAGTTAAGGATGTCATCTGGATTATCAAACTCAAACAATTCGATCATCGCCTGGTTCGTATAAATAAATTCACCTTTCAGATTTGAGTGATAAATTGCAACCAGCGAATTTTCAATGATTTTCCGATATTTTTCTTCAGATGACTTTAAAGCTTTTTCAGTTTTTTTCAGTTTGTCGGTGTGAATAAAGGATGAAATAAATCCGGATATCGAGGTTGTAAAATCAATATCCTCCTGGGTCCACATACGTTTTTCTCCCACCGTCTCACAACATAAAACCCCTGCTAACATCCCTTCTGACCTGACAGGTATATCAAGCAGTGAGATGACATTCAATGGACCCAGATAAAGATCTAAAAATTCGGATGTGCGCCGGTCAGTTTGTGCATCGCTTGCATCGACGTATCTGGATTGCCGGAGCGCCTCAAAATAGACCGGAAAATTATCCTCAAAGAGTATGTTTCCGGGAATATGTTTCTTCTGTTCCCGGATATAAAGATCCTCGCACTGAAGTGTTCGCAGTCCGGAGTTATAGGTCCAAAAACTGGTCCGGCTGATTTTAAGCAAATCTCCGATTTGCCCTGTTATCATCCTGTAAACTTCCTCTAATCCGGATGGGGCTAACTTTGATATTTCAAGAAGGACATCAGCCCGAAGCTGGTCTCTTTCTCTGGAATGGATGGATATTTCGGATTCAGATGGCATAGTAACAATAATTCAAATGCAATGATAACCTCGAGATTTTTAATATTGGGTCAATTTACATATTTTTTCAATGTTTCCTGAAACACCAGCGCCTGATTTTTTCAATGTAAACACTGTGATTTCAGGATCAATACCGATTCTACCAGCGTAAGCAACTGTTCCAAGGCCTTGGTTTACATATAGATATTGGGATGAGGTTCCATCATTTGTTTTGTATAACCCACACCAATATTTCTGCATTAGCAATGCAGGGCCCCACCTAAACTCTTTCCATTCAAAACCAATCTGACCACCATGAGTATGACCCGAAAATGTCACATCAATATCCTTAAATTGTTTACTTACAATGTATTCCCAATGTGTCGGATCGTGGGTTAACAGCAATTTTATTTTTATCTTTTCGATACCCTTTTGGGCCATCCCGACATCGCCGAACCTTTGAAACCGCTTTGTGATTCCCCAGTTCTCCACACCGATCACAGCAATGCTGTCATTCCTTCTGTGCAAGATCTGATGATCATTACGTAACAAATTCCATTTCAACATCTTGAAAAACTGTTCAAGATCCGTCATGTTCTTTCGCTTCACTAAAGTGTCTTTCCAATTCAAATAATCCCCATAATCATGATTACCCATTACGTAATAGATCCCCTCCTTAGCCCGTAGCATTTTTAAAACCTTGAAATACCGGTCACCATCCGCCGTACAAAATGTAAAAAGATCACCGGTTATAAACAACAGATCCGGCTTCTCGTCGTTCACTCGCAGAACCGCATCACGGAGTCTTTTCTCTGAGGACCAGGACCCGAGATGAACATCGGAAACCTGAACAATCCTGAGTCCGTCAAAACTTGCAGGCAATTCATTGATAATCAAATCTATTTTCGTTGTTTTAAACCGGAATTGACCGTAAATGCTGCCTGCTAAAAGCAGGATAAAGGTGATACCGCCAAGAATCCATCCCAGGTTCAGCAATCCCTTGATTCGAACGGGATGTAGGGTCCATCTTGGATTCTCAGGAAATATCAGATGAAACGAAACTTCGAGCCAACGGATCAGATCCGAAAGAAGCAACGTGAAAATGGGGAAAACCTTAGCGATAAAAAATGTCAGAACAAGGCTTTGAGAATATATCCTTAAAAAAAGGTTCCAATGCAGAAATGAATGCAAATACCCATATACAACCAATCCGGTTAATAATCCCAAAGGGAGCCAGTAAAGCAGCGCCAACAGCCCGCGAATGAAAGGGTTCTTATTGATGATACTGCCTTTGACCGACCACCACAGGTAAACATCAAACAATAAGAAAAAGAGAAAATAACGCAAAAATTCAGCGTTCTTGGGAAAGAATTCCCGAAGAATAAGAAATAGTACGACTACCAGTAATGCATATAAAAATGCATAAAGGAACCTTTTCATTTATTTTTTACATAGTTCACAAGTCCCTTTGCATTGAAGATTTCCATCAGCTTGTCGGGAAGCGGAACAAACGGATATTTAACAGAATCTATGACAACCAATCCGTGTTCAAAATCAATTTCAACAGGTTTACCTGCCTTGTAAGATGAAATTGCCTCGGGAACAAGAATAATTGGAAGACCCTGGTTCACGGCCGACCGGTAAAAGATTCGGTTTACAGATTTACAGATTACGGCTTTGACGCCCGCGAATGCAAGCCCTACCGATGGGTGCTCCCGAGAGCTGCCACACCCGAAATTAGCTCCGGCAAGGATGATATCGCCTTGTTTTACCCGTTCAGCGAAACTGTTATCAAACCCCTTGAATAAATGGGGCATGATCTTTTCGGGTTCTGAACTTTGAACATTATAAGTGAGGTTACCGGCGAACATTTGATCCGTGTTCAGATTATCCACATCGGTATAATTCCAAACCCCGTGTGCATAACGGTCATCACCTTCTCGAATATCTACAGTTGGACTTTGAGGCGCTTGATATGCAAATACATCCTGCGATACAATCCCCCTCGGATCAGTAATTTCACCCCGGAGCGCTGAAGCAGCTACGGTCGCTGGTGAGGCAAGATAAATGCTTGCTGCTCCATTGCCCATGCGTCCCTTGAAATTCCTGTTTGCAGTAGAGATAACACAATGATTGTCAGCCGGGATTCCCTGGCCTGTGCCTAAACAGGGGCCACAAGAAGAGGACAGGACATTGGCTCCTGCTGACATGAAGATTTCGATTAATCCCTCCTTCATAGCCTGCATGAAGATTTCCTTGGAAGCAGGAATAATTTGTAATTGCATGAACTTTGGTACTTTTTTGCCTTGGAGGATAATTGCTGCTTCTCTGAGGTCCTGAAGTCTGCCATTGGTGCATGTGCCGATCAACGCCTGTTGTATTTTTGTGCCCTGAACTTGTGACACTGCCTTGACATTGTCGACGTGATGGGGGGCGGCTACTACAGGGAAAAGCCGATCCAGTTCAATGGTGATCTCCCGGATGTAGGCAGCATCGGCATCTGCCCATAAACCCTCAACAGTTTCACCAAGGTGCATTGCCAATACCTCATCCGCCGGGAACACTGCATTTTTTGCACCCATTTCGGAAGCGAGATTTGAAAGTACCATCCGGTCAGAGATGGTGAGTGTCTTAACTCCTTCACCATGATATTCGATCGACATGTAATCAGCCCCGCTCGAACCAATCATTCCGATAATCCAAAGCGCCAGATCCTTTGCATAAACCCCTTCCGGAAGTTTTCCGGTAAGATTTATCCGGATGGATTCAGGAACACGGAACCATGTTTCACCCTGTTTCCATAATCCTGCAGTTTCAGTGCGGTCAATACCGGCAGCAAAAGCATTGAAGGCGCCTGCAGTACTTGTATGACTGTCGCTTCCGACGATGATCATTTTTGGCCGGGCATACAATGACATCAATTGATGACAGATTCCGTCACCAACGTCATGAAATTTCCGGATGCCAAACTTTTCAACAAAATCCCGGATGACCTGATAGTCATTGGCTAATTTTGAATTGGTCGGGGGCGCATTGTGATCAAGGGTTATCAGCAAGGCATCGGGATTTAACGGCGCTGTTCCTCCCATTTTTTTGAAAGTACTGTAAATACTTGAAGTATTGTCATGCGATAAAATAATATCGGGTTTAGCAAAAACAATCGATCCTTTTTTTGCCCCGAAGACTTTCTCTGCAAATGTCAATCCGCTCATAATTAATGAATTTTGTTGTGTCAAATGGTTTAATTACCTCGATTCAAAAATAACAAAATTCACGCATCAGAAAAGTTATATTCCCGACAAATTAATTTTGTTTGAATGCAGGGAATTGCTAATTTTGCAGCCCTGATTCAAAAACCAATCTCCCGGTGTGAATCCTGATATATGGAGAGGTGGGTGAGTGGCTGAAACCAACAGTTTGCTAAACTGTCGTACGGGAAACTGTACCGGGGGTTCGAATCCCCCCTTCTCCGCTGATTGAATTTGGGTTGGATGTGAATAAATTGGATTTATGTTCGATTTTGAGAAACTAGATTTGTATCAGATTGTTAAAAATCAGAATGTTAAGGTGTTGACACTCCTTAAATCGAACGTATCCATCGATCCATATCTCGTGGAACAATGGAAGAGATCAAGCCTGGGTATTATGCTAAATCTTGTAGAGGGTACCGGCAGAATGGCTGATCAGGATAAGCGCAATTTCCTTACCATTGCAAGAGGGAATGTTTATGAAGCAGTGGCAATTTTGAATCTGTTAAAGGATCTTCAGCTTGTTACAGATAGTGAATATTCAGATTTGTACCAGGGTTATGAGTCATGTTCAAAAATGCTTTTGGCTATGTACAGATCATATGCTAAATAAATGAAAATCACCAACCCGAACAGATTTTATTCATACGTTAATTTCGGGGTATAGCGTAGCCCGGTTCATCGCGCCTGCTTTGGGAGCAGGAGGTCGCAGGTTCGAATCCTGCTACCCCGACACTGAAAATCAAGCACTTACAATTTAATGTTGTAGGTGCTTTTCTTTTTATACAAACATTTATACAAACTATCCCCATTATTCACCTTAAAACCTTACATCCACAATCAACAGAATTGAGAACCAGAACGAATGTAAGCTGGCAATAATCGTCGATGAAATGGTGGTCCCCCCCCCAACTGATTAAAAGTACATACCCGGGCTTTGTGTTAAAGCGGCAGCAGTAAGGCCGGGGCTGTTCTTTTTTTACCCCCGGGAGTCGGGTTGGTTGAAATTTGAAAATGCACACTCCCGGTATCGCAAAATTCGACATTTGGGTCGGACCCGGCAGGGTAAGATTTGTTAAATAGGTCATTGTAACCCGACGTAATTATTTTTTCCTTTATTGGCTATTAGTAAATGGCATTTTCAAACGCGTCTATTGATAATACATAAACAATGCGGTCTGTTGGGGGATTGGGTATTACATGGTAAAGATCTCTTTCAATATAACTTACGCGGAAAAAGCAATATGTAAGGTGGGAATCGGTTTTATCTTTAAGAAATTTTTCATAAGCCTGGCGCTCATCAAAGATAGCTTTTTTGCTTGCAAAAAATACGGTCCGTATCCCAATCTTAACACCTTTATAATTTTCCACGGTATCTTCACTCCAAAATGCAATGTTTTTAAAGAACGATACAATCTCCCCGTACTGTTTGATACATTTGGCAAGTTGATCTGAAGAATACATTAATTTTATTGATCTCTCGTGTGAATGTTCGTTATTTCCCTTGAAAAAAAATGTAACCTCTGGATCAAATTTACAAGGCTTGCACAGATAACTCAGTTTTGAATTGTAAACAAAATCTGAACTAATTGTGTGACCAATTTCATCCCAATGTATACGATTATAAAAATTATCAGAGGAATACAAGATGTTTCTAATTTCAAATCTTGTTGAATTTACCGGTATTTGAAAAAACACTTCTGCAATCTGATTTTTAATTTCTTGAAATTGCGCTACTGAGAAGCTCCACGAAAAACATAGAATACATATTATAATCTTTCTCATAAATGTAAATTTTGTTTGTCGTTGATAATGAAAACTATCCAAATATAATATTTTATTAATAATACACAATTTCTTTCCGGCGGGGTCATCAATAATCGTAAAAGTGAATTCAACTATGATATATTGGTAACATCGATTTTACCAAGCGTATTCCCTGGCTCCCCTTCTCCTTTACTGCAATAATCTCTTTCAGTTTCAAAGCCCATGATCTGTGCCGAGTCCGTGATGTCCCGTTCGGTACAAATGTCCTGGACTTCTGCAAAAGAGGCTTCTTATTTTAGGATTCCGTTGATTAACATTTCTTAAAAAAGGATTGAATTGTTGTAGTATAGGAATCGCCATAGGTACTACAGTAATTTTGCCAAAGACAAATTAATTTAATTGACAATGGACTTAGATTCAGAGAAATTCATCAACATGCGAGAAGCTTGTTCCCTTTTGAGGTGTTCCTCCGTAACGGTTTGGAAGTTGACAAAAACAGGACAATTAAGTTATTATCGGATTGGGCGGAGAAAGTTGTTTCTCAAAAGTCAAATTTTAAAAGAATGTTTCATTAAAAGGCACCAGGAATAATGGAAAATCCGTATCAGATTTTGCTTGACGAAATTTCATTGATCAAACAGCAAAACGTAAGAATCGAAGCCCTTTTACTATCCCAACAGCAACCCTCTTCGATTGAACCAGATCGGTTTTTAGACGTGAACGAGGCAGCGAACTATTTAAAACTTACTCGCGGGACATTATACCAGTATGTACACGGAGGAAAGCTACCAGTTTTCAAGCAAGGCCGAAAACTACGATTCAGCTTAAAAGCACTTCGGGAGTGGGTAAACTCAGGGCGTATCGAAATGCCAGAGGAAATTTTGGAAGGATCAAGGAATGCGCGAACAATGAACAATCATAACAATACTAAACAAAGGAGTCTTTAAATAAAAAATCCCGGTGTGCTGACGGCACTTAACCGGGATAAATTTTTATAACCATGTACAAAGATAATAAAAAAAACATTTACATGCAATCGGGATGGGTAGCATTGCACAGAAAATTAATTGATTGGCAGTGGTACCGCGATTCAGAAACAGTGCATCTCTTTATTCATCTTCTCTTAAAGGCAAATCATAAAAAAACCAAATGGAGAGATCAAGTCATTAAGCGTGGATCATTGATAACAAGTAGAGCCCACCTCTCTGAAAGTACAGGAATATCAGAACAAAGCGTAAGAACGATATTAAAAAGGTTAAAATCAACCAACGAAATAACCATAAAATCAACCAACGAATTTACTGTTATATCAATCTGTAATTATGATATTTATCAGTTCATTGATTCTAAAATCAACCAGCGAATCAACCAGCGAATTAACCAGTCATCAACCAACCATCAACCAACCATCAACCACAAACAACAATATAAAGAACATAAAGAATTAAATAAAGAGAGAGAGGGCGAAAACATCCCCCCATCCTTTTCTGAAATCGAAGACTTTTTTCAAAAGCTTGGGGTTGATGATTATTCATATCAGGCTAATAGATTTTATAATCATTTTGAATCTATCGGTTGGAAGGTGGGCGGAAAATCGAAAATGGAAAATTGGCAAGCTGCCGCAAAAAATTGGATTTCCAGAAAAAATGAAAATACTACACCCCCTATAAATAAAACTACTCAAAAACCTTCAGGTTACAATGGTTTGCCAATACCAATTTGATCATTATAGCAGTCTGGCCCGCAAAAGTCTTATACAGAAAACATGAAACCAGTTGCATCCATTTCCATCGAAAAAGCTGCTGACATGCTTAACATAGGCACTGAAGAATTACTGTCATTTTGTGAGGCAGATACAGAATGCAGGTACCATCATCTAACTATCTACGGGAGGAAGATTCGTTTCTTTCCGAAAAATATTGAAGCAATCCGGGCAAAAGGTATATGTATCACATCAAAAAATTAATACCATGTTATCCCATTATTCAACCAGATCGGTCAGTCCCCAAGTTCGGGGTTGGCATAGTTTTAGGCAGGCTTTCATTCGTTGCCGTTCGATCAGGACCGTTGACATCACCAGGCGCCAAGTGTTTTTTTTCTGTTATATCAATGGGAGACCTAATACCTCAAAGCCTTTCCAAACCCGGGATATTCTATGCAAGGGCCTGTCCTTTGAAAACGCTCACCGGTATCTAAAAGAACTGTTACAGGCCGGGATGGTCGAAAGGAACCGTTTGCCAAGGTATTCACTTTGGAGAATAACAAAGGATGGTTTGAATTACTACGAAAGATTCATAACAGAGTTTGAAAAGTTACAATCAACAGAATTCCAGTGGTAGTAATTTTGAAGTAATTCAGGATCGGAAAAGAATGCGGAAACCCTTGCCATTAATCCCGGGAAAGAATCGACTCCGGGATCCAACGACCCCGCTCATTTGCTAACGTTGCTAACATTCAAAATGCTTCCGGCTTGGTTTCTTTCAGCTTCCGGGCTTCACTGACGTAGGTACGGTTCGTGTTGAACAGGGAAGCAATGGTGTTGTCAGAAACATTACGGTTTGGCTTTGTGGATTCTTCTGGCTGTGTAACAATTAATTGTTGCATAGCCCTTGTTTCTGGCACCTTTGTAACTGCCTGTGTTGCTGCCTGCTTTCGCCTTCTGTCTTCTTCGACCTTTTGCTGCAATTCCGATACAAGGTCTTCAGCCGGCTTATTGGCAGCAGTTATTCATTATATAATCTTACTTCTATCGTTGCTCTATTTCTTATTTCCGGTTTTAATATTCTTATAATTTATAGTGTACCATTCTCCCCATTTGTTTAACAAAAATTGAGCTTTAATAATCTGTTCACTTTGACTATCCTTATATCCATCAATAAGATTCCTCAGACCTACAAGATATTCGTCCCTAAAGTGGGTGCCTAAGTCTGTATAAAATGAATTTAGTTTTTCAATGTCACATTTAGTTCCAAATTCTAAAGCTTTCCTATTTAGGCTTAAAACCTTCTCTATATCAGCATTATTAATTATAGCATAAGCCTTTTGCTGGTTTAAAAGCTTTGTAGCATCATTTGCGTAGTTAATCGATTTTACAAAATATTCAATAAAAGAATATGAAGCATTTGGGAGCTTTTCGTATAGTTCCGGATATGAATATTTTATAAAGTCAATACGATTCTTATCACTAAGATAATCTTGAGCAATATGATTACGGAATTTTGATTTCGTATCCTTATTAACATTAGAAGGAAAATTGTCTGTTTTTATAGGCATAAGCCATGATCCAATAAATTTGTAATAATAATATGGAGACCCATTTGTGGCTTTTATGACATTCTCGGGTTCAAGCCAGTGAATTGTATATGCAGCGAAAGGTAGAATTAGAAAGAAGAGGTATGTTCCTAAATATGCAAAAAGGGGAGTTAAAAAAGCTGATAAAATCAATTTCCCTTTTGTTATTTGATCACTTTTAATCAATCCAGATAACCAAAAATTTATTAATATTGGTAAACTGAACCCAACTGCATATAAGAGTCCAAAAATTATTGGTATATAAAGAATAAGGATGAAAATAGTCAAAAATGCCGACCAACTCTGAAATACATAACTCGTCGCTAAAATAGTTTGCAGAATCAAGTATCTTAATGGGCTAAGTACTAAAATACACAACACAAACCAAACTAAATACGCTTTAGGTAACCCATCGTATTTTTCAAAAATTAGGTTTCCTGATTCAACAATTAGTCCAATAAATACTGGAATAGTGAAAATCCAAGTCAGAACAAGAGAGAATGTCGAGGATTCAAAATAATCTGTTGTCATGTTGTTTCTCTTAATAATGGCTGGTAACTTACTTATAGAAGCACTTTTAACATCCTTATATACAATATACTATTATGTGAATAGGTGTGATTCTATCTTTATTATTTACCCCTGTTTCTTGCCATGAAATATTTTACCTCTTTAATCTTCGAACTATTAACGAATTATGCCAGGGTAAGCGAATAATGTTCAATGATCAATATAGAATCATCACAAAGATAACTAAATCTTTTAGATATAAAAAACAAACAAACGAAGGTTAATTTTTAAGACACTGTTTATCAATGAATAATAGGACCAAGGCAGTCTCAGGCTCTTCAACATCGCCCTAACATTCATGACCGATAATCAGTTTTTGTGTCTTTGAAAGAATTGTACGCAGTATTTCAACATCCTCGAATAATTTAGGATTGGGATTTCTTTCGTATTCCGCTTCTTTACTCTGTCTGGACTCAATCAGGGCAAAATATAGCACAAACAGTTCTTGACCGGCAAGTACAAGGTTATGATACTTTTCCTTCATCTTCTTTTGTTTCATTATATGACCTCCTGATTTACATTTTAGTTGCGTCAGAGTATTTTTTAATAGGGAATCAGAATAGATACTGGTATTCCAAGGGTTTTAATTTTGATAACGTCCGCTTCATGGCATATCTTTGTATTAAAATCAAAATTAGATGAGACTCAACAAGGAAAAATTTCCAATTATTTACGCCTCAATGAGCAAGGAAGACAGGGCGACATTGGACAAGATAATGGACCAGTCAGATGAGAGCTTTTCAGAAGAATTGAAGAAGGCGCGACAAACGAGGATGAAAAACTTGAGCCAACTGTCAAGGATATTGAAAGCAAGGCGGAAAGCGATAGAGAAGCTGAACTTGATAAGGCAGTCGGAAGAGCAGACAAAGTAATCAAAGAGGAACAACCCCGTCCCACCGTCCAATCCCTTCAGGAAGACCTTGCAGCCAAACGACAGCTTGGAAGGGAAATAAAACCATTGCGTAAAGAGGGAGTAATTTAATAGGCATATTGTGACCGGTACCTGAAAACCGAAAATCGTTTCCAGGCGAACCCAGGGGGTGAGAAAAATCAAATTTCAACCTTATTTCACTTCCTTGTCTGAGCTAACAACCTATAATATAGACACTTCACAGTTTACCCCTTCTAAGCCCCCAAGGAATCCCTAAAGAAGAGGTCCAGTCAGGATTGAAAATATTCTTAGCGATGTACTCCAGGCTTGCTGCTGTTTGTGACAGAAGCCTGGGCTATTTTATTCAGTTTAAAGTTTTACGCAGTGGTCGCCAGTTCTTCCTTTTGCTGATGGTATTCTGACAAACTTTCCAGCAGTTTATCCATTGAAAGGAATGCACTGTATGCAGCGTCGGAACCTTCACCTCCAAACTGTAGGAAATGGGCATCCATCATTTCCCGTAGGCTTGTACGGATTTCAGGTAGATCACCAGTTGAAATCTGGTTGATAATTGAATTTTCTTTGTTCATAAAATAAGAATTAAACGTTAAACTATTGATTATTAATATCGGGCAGTAACTTCTCTGCCCATTTTCTTTTCTCTTCAATTTCAAAATCCGCCAGATAATTTTTCGTCGTGACGGGGTCATTATGACCCAGCGATTCACTGATAAACTCAAGCGATGCACCCGACTGTTTCAGGACAGTCGCAAACGAATGCCTTGCTGTGTACGTTGTTGCATCTGGGATTTCTAAGTCTGAACATATCTTCCTGATATACTTGTTTGTGGTCTTTACAAGTTGCTTTATTGTTGCATGTTGCTTCTCTGGTGTCATATCCGGGGTCAGAATCGGGAAAATGAATTTATCGGGCGTTCCCGGCTTCTGTCCCCACTGGTCAATAATACGTCCTATCTGTCGGGTTATTATTACCCTTACTTGCGTGACCTTCCCATTAATAGTAGTCTTTGCCCGTTCAAAAACCAGTTCCTCACCTTTTATATTACTGTACTGAAGATGGGCAAGGTCTTTGAAATTCATTCCATTACACAAGTAACTGAACAACCAATAATCTCTGCTCTGGTGAATCAGGCTGCCCGGATCACAGGTGTACCATGCAATCCGTGATACTTGCTCCTGTGTCAAAGCCCGTTTGTTACCTGTCCATTGCGGGATTATATATTTTCTGTCCTTTTCTTTATCTTTTTTCGTATGAAACGGATAGGGTGTACCCTCCGGGGCCGATTCGTTAAAGACGCTGCGAAGGCATCTCATATACATTGATACGGTCGTTCTGCCGATATTCCGTACCGCCTTGGCTTTTTTGGTTCTGGCCTTTCCACCAACAGTTCGGGCGTAAAGTCCTTTTTCGAATTGCCGAAGGAAATCCGGTGTTACCTTATTAAAATTCAGTTTTGGTTGGTGGGTGTATTCTTGCAAAGCATTCAGTGTGTTTTGGTATATATCGGCGGTCGCTATCTTCCCTTCGTTCTTTAACCTGGTGGCCTTGGCTTTAATGGCTGCCACTATGTCGGTATTATCTTTGGGTTGCTCAAAAAACGCCTCCTTAAAGGCTTCAAACGTGAAATGGGACAATCCCGCTATCACTTCCTGTGCGTCGGATACAATTCCGGTTAGATACAGGAACATTGTCCGGTAAGGTTCCTTTTCATTTGTCTTTTTGGGTTTGACCTCCCCCTTTTTGTCTTTGTCCTTATTCTGCTGAATTTCCTCCGGGGTGTATTGGTTAAATGTATCGGCAAACTCCAACGGGGTCATACTGATACCTAAATTCTGCTTCTGTAACCAATACTGCTGGGTTTCTGTCAGTGTCGTGCCGGACTTCTCCGGGTTGTACAATATTTTATAGTACATGGCCGTACGATCATGTATTAGCCGAAGCTTTACAGGATAATACCCCCCTTTGCGGGTAATCCGGGTATCCAGAACGATCGAAGCGGTAACAGCGTGAATGGGTTTTGGCTTCATGGCTGCTGAATTTGTTTGTAAATATACAACTATACAAACAACTATACAAACATTTTATTAAAATTTATTCAAATAAAATTAACATTAATTTAAATGAAGTTGTCGTAACTTACTTATTATGACTTATTTTGACTTTTTTTAGTAGAATATACTTAAAACGTGCTTAAAGCCAATTTAACAAATAATCAATACAGATTATGCTTTGGGAGCAGGAGGTCGCAGGTTCGAATCCTGCTACCCCGACAATAGAAAAGTCCTGGACCAAGTCCGGGATTTTTCATTTTTGGCGACTCAAATTGGTTTGCAGTCGCATGAAAATGAAAAAGACCGGTGAGCGTAGCGAACAAGGACTTTTCTGTTGAATCCCCCTACCAAACGGATCACTGACAGTAATCCTGCTACCCCGACAACAGAAAAAGCTTTGTATTATATACAGGGCTTTTTTTTTGTTGTCACTTATGCTGCTTGTTCTGTTAGGAGTTTTTACTTGATCTGCAATATGCAGTGTGAATAGTATTTCTCTGATAAAACATATTCCAATGGAGTGACTTGTTTCCCCTGTCCGTAATCCCAATACGAAGCCTCTTTTACCCACCTCTGAAAACCTACGGTATTGAGTATGTATAATTGATACCCGGGTTTTGCCATTTTTAACCAGGTATTGATGACATCCGTTCTTAAAGAGGTTTCATCGGGATCATCAAAATAACAGGCCGACGATATCCATGATTTTGCTGGTTCAATGTTGATTTGTGCTTCCCAGACTCTCTTGTTATGGTAATCGGGATGCGGTGAACCCTGTTTCCATTCCGGATATACCCTGGTTCCGTTATATTCATGCGAGCTCCATGCATACCAGTAAATAGAACCATCATCCTTTTTGTCTTTCAGCAAACTGCTCTTCTCCTGAAACAGCGCAGTTAACATGGATCCATAGGTTTGCCCCTGAGGTAACAAAGCCCGAAGGTCCACCCGGATCGCATCGGCAGAAATATAAAAAATTCCATCCCTGAAGTCAAATTGGGATGGATCGTAAGTTGAATAAGCAGGTCTCCCCCCAATGGAAGCTGCTATGGTTCCATATCCGAATGCTTTTAAATAGGCTGGATCAGGACCATCACTGGATGGAATAAATGCCACCATCAACAGGGTGGCCGATAATAAAATCACTATTGTGAACTTTTTCATAGCATGAATTTTTCGTTTAACTTTGGTTTTACAAGTACCCTTAAAGCAAATATACTTATTTATTTCAGAAAATCAAGGTTTTAACCTGTTTCAAGTAAAATAAATTCAATCAGAAAGCAATTCAGTTCCTGGTGAAAATTTAAATTGAAAATTTATGAAAACAAACCTTTTAACCTCAGTCTTTGCATTGATAACCCTCGTCGGGGTTATCATGGCAATCTCAGCTTTTCGGCATGCAGCACAGCCACCTTCAAAAGTCGTCTATATGCAGGTTTGCACGGTCGAATCTATTATTCCCGCGGGTATTGGCAGGTCAAAGATGATCACGGTTATGCCCGATGGCACAAAATCTGAAGACGATCTTCAAAATTTTTACAGCATGGTCGGCATTAATTTTGGGAATATAACCAATAATAATATCAGCATTACCAGAAAAATCAATGATCTTGTGGCACAAGGCTGGGAATTTGACAAAGTAATGACCGGAACCCAAAGTCCATCAGAGAACAACAGTCAGGGCATATTCATCAGCCGGTATTTCTTTAAAAAATCACTAGAA
>Ga0116170_10002244_pt1 | contig 18786 bp, 13 predicted proteins | sample AD_JPNHW1_MetaG_FD_89797 | JGI IMG/M metagenome (GOLD analysis project Ga0116170, IMG submission 89797) | Active sludge microbial communities of municipal wastewater-treating anaerobic digesters from Japan - AD_JPNHW1_MetaG | ecosystem: Engineered > Bioreactor > Anaerobic > Digestate | place...
GCCCCGGCTGCGGAATAGGTAAAGACGTACTGGGGGACCATATCCTGGTATTCCCCCGGATTCGTATTCCCGTAGATGCCGTAGGCACTTCCCGAGAGCGTGACCGTTCCCCGGAGATCCTCGGAGACTCGGTGCACCCCGGCAATCCCGTTCGGCCCGGCAAGGGAAATGCGGAACGACGGTTCCTGTGCCGGCGGGTCCCGCTCCGTAGCCGGGTACTGGAGTTGTCCCGTTGCGGTGAGCGTGACCGTGATTGGATCCGACGATGTCATGGAAAATTTCCGTTTGAATGACTCCTGCGGCTGCTGCCAGACCTGGAAGTTGAGCTGGACCTGCCCCTCCCCCGGCCGGACTGACGGGTTATCGATCCCGAGGTCGATATAACCGTAGAAGGAACCTGTCCTCTCAGCGGGGGCTTTCACCGTCACGAACATGGTTGCGTTCCCGCCCGCCGGAATGGATGCGGGAGCATGATGGATCGTAAAGGATTTTTCCGTCAGCGGAGGTTCCTGTATGCCGGAACCGATCATGACCGGGTAGCTGTTGCTCACGACCCGGGGTGCGATGGACAGGGGCGATGCGCCGTTATTTGTCAGGGTTACGGCGTACCGGTAATCCTTCCCGCCTTCCAGCTGGTCGTTGATGGCTATGGGCTCCGTTCCCAGGACCGGTGTCGAGATCACGGAGATCATGAGGCTCATCGTATGGACGTAGTTCGGGTATGCCTGCGGGTAGGGTGAGGGATACTGCTCATCGGTCAACGCGATCTGGGTGTTGTAGGTACCCCCGTCAGTATCCTTGGGAACTGTGGCCCGGACCGTAAACTTCGCACTCTCCCCGGCAGGGATCTCAGCCTGCTCCGGTGTGAAGGAGATCCATGAACGTTCAATCTGGTACGGCCCCGAATAAGGGGTGATCTGTACGAAGGGCCGGACCGTAACTGTCCTGCTGTCCCGGTTCCGGATCGTTACGGTCTTTTCGTAATCCTCGCCGGGCCCGATCATGAAATTCAGGTACTGTGGCAGGACATCGAGTTTCGTATAATTTCCTGACGGATAACCTTCAGGGGAAGTCGTAGGGGCAGGCACCGGCAGGGATACCGGCTCTCCGGCAACTGCCACCGCGACAGACGACCACGACTGGATCGGAACGGCAGGTTCGGCAACGGCACCTGCCATGATGAACGAGCATATCAGCAGCACGGCAACGGAACATCTCCACGCAGAAAATTTCATAGCATCTCCTCTTTAAGATAGATATCTCCCTATTTGGCCTCATTTTATATACGATTTCTAGCCATTTTGTCTACCGGTCGACTCTAGAAACGGGGGAGGAATCCGGTTCCCCCGGTGATCGTGGCCGGGATACGGGAGAGAATTAATCCGCCGGGATCCTACCCGGTCATGGAAATAGGCAGACCACCTGACGCCATCCATCGCTTTGCATTGACGGAGTGTCTCTCATAAAAGCAGATAAAAAATGGTGAATTGTCTGCCGGTACATGAGTGGAGCAGGAAGGCATTTTTCTTCCTGCCCTGAAACCGGGAGCGACTGGCTCTTTTACTGCCTGTCGTGATTTATTCAGTCTCAGGTTATTTTACCGGGTCAGTGCGTCTTATGAAGCTGAGGACTGAACCATTTTTTAAATATCAGCGCGCCCGGCAGGGTAAAATGCAAATCACAACGCTCATGATACATAGGTTCGCAAGTATTTTTCAATGGACAATGACCGTCTCGGGATCGTTATCACGGCAGTCTGCCTCCTGTTCCTTATGTTCGTCGTGCCCATGTCCGGCCTGCTGAACAACGGGTACGTGGTAACACCGGCAACAGATGCAGACGTTGCAAACAGCACTCCGCTTGAGACGGTGCAGGTCTCCTTCTGGGATCTCCCGCCCCGCATCATGATACTCAGTGTCGTCTGGTCGATCTGCCCGTTCCTGCTCTCCCCAATCGAAATGTTACTCTTCATCAAGGGGTTTGCCTTTCTCGGATACCGGAAGATCACAGCCGGCACGGTGCTCACGGGCGGAAACCGCCTGCGCATCTATGATACCATCAGAACCAACCCGGGCATTCAGTTCAGCGAACTGTCGCGGGAGACCGGGATAAACCGGGGGACGCTCCGGTATCACCTTGCGATCCTGCGGATGACCGGAAAAATATCGGAACTCTCAACCGGGAGCGACATCCGGTACTTCGAGAATTCCGGGAAATTTTCAGAGACCGAACAGAAGGTCCTGAAATCTCTGCGCAATGAAACGGAACGTACAATACTGGAGCGCCTGATCGATAATCCTGCGACGACACGGGGTGACCTTGAAAAAATACTGGGAATCTCCGGATCTTCCGTCACCTGGCACACGAACCGGCTGCGTGACACCGGCATGCTGACTGTCAGCAGGATCGGGAAGACCACGCGGTATGCCCTTGTTCCTGAAGCGAGGGAATACGTGGAAAAATATCTTACAATGCTCCCTGAAAACCCGGACAATCCTTCAAATGCAGGATCGGTGGCATAGCCGGTCTTCGCCGTGGTCACAGGATGGAGAATCCGGCACCGCTCTGTCAGCTGGAGATGGGGGGGATACCTAAGGCTCATTAAGATACCGCTGGATAATCCGCTCGGCATACAGGAGGAATGCGACAAGAAGTACCAGCCCGGAAATAGCCATGCCCCAGATTATCAGACGGTCGTCCGGCAGGTATGCCGCGTGACCGGCAATGCCGGCAAAGACTATCGCTGCAGACTCCCACAATCCAGGCAGGATACCCATCAGGATGATAAAGGGAGATACCGGTACCAGGGTGATAAACGACGGTTCGAGCGCAAGGGCAACGGCTGTCATCAGCACAAGGAACAGGAGAACAAACACGGCAACGAACCGGGCCCGCTTCTTATTCTCATCCCCGGGGAGAACGAGGAACCTGCGCGTGGCATACACCAGCCCGATGAGCGTTACGCAGTTCCAGAGGCCGTGCCGCAGTAACTGCCCCGGCGTCACGCTTCCCCGCTGGAATACCAGGAGCCCGGCAAGAAGCGCCGCCACCGCAGACAGCAGGATATACAGCCCGGCGCCGATTACGGGGTAGTACCGGATCATCCACAGCCGGGCCGGAATCCCGGGAGGGGTGGACTGGTCGAGCCAGAGATCGTCCGTGTAGTTCTCTGCCGGTACGGCAATCATGATCCTGGTGTAGGAATACGGCGCAATTTCCCGGCGATCGTTAAAGAAATTGCCGAGAGCCGCCGGTGGCGTGTAGGTATCCTGCAGCAGGTACTCCACAGATGCCTGCGGGCTGATGCCCGGGGGCAGAACCGGGGTGACGAACCCGTTTGTCGTGAGGAGGAGCGGGATCGTCCGGTTACCGTATGCCCGCGTCGGTTTGAGCGGGAAATAGATGCGGTCTGTTGGGAACCGGACAAACACTCCCAGGATATCGTCAGAACCGCTATCCCGGTAGAAATGCCCGGAGATCCCCCTCGCCTTTGCAGGGAACTGTTCCCGGTATTCCGTGACGTTCTGCACGGATGTGACCACGAAAGAATAGTCCTTTACGATGTAATCGTCCAGCATTCCCAGGGACTTGCTCGGGACCGCAAGTCCCTGGGAGGCAAGATAGTTGGCAAGTGCATCGGCATCTTTTGCCGAGACCACTTCCGTCTTTAAGCCCCTCTTTTCCACACGTTCGTAGACAACAATATCCCCGGAAGCCGCGGGAGGCGCGCCGGCAAAGCCGCCATGCGCAGACCCTCCCGCAAGGCCGGCAAGGACAAAGGGTGTTGTGAGCGGGAACGTTGCGTACGATGCAGACGCAAAGGCAACCGTGCCTACCGTCATCGCATATTTGTCCTGGATCCTGGTCCCGTCATACGTGGGAAATCCTTTGAGCACGTCGATCCGGACATCCTGCGGTTGTGCCGGGACCGGGAAGATCCAGACACTCCGGTTGCCCTGCAGGATCCAGTCCAATGAGACGGACAGGAGCAGGTTCTCGTACCCATCCTCATAAAATATCGCGCCGGCCTGGTCGTTCTCCGGCTGGAGGAGCATCATTTCCGGGTCTCCAAGGAAGGACATGCCGTCTGCCGATACAGGAGGACAGGAAGCGAGAAGGACGATGAAAATAATAATCCCTGGTTTCAGAAATTCACGCCCTTCCATAAAATGCCCCCGAACTGATCAGGTGCCGGTCCGGATAGTGCGATGGTATCGGAGAGCATTCTTCCCCACGTCTTCTCCCGGCATCGCGGTTATCCCCCGCAGGCAATCCCCCGCATCTCGTCAATTGCCTTTGCCGCAACCGGAGTCAGGGTATATCGGACATTCCTCCCTTCCCGTGCGGATGTGACAAGCCGGGCCTCGCAGAGCCTCCGTATATGCCACGATACCGTGGAACCGGTCGTCTGCAATCTCCGTGCGATATCCTGGCGCGATGCGTCGGGAAACGAAACCAGGAATTCGCAGATCGGGAGCCCCGCGCTGTTCCTCAGCCAGGCGATTGCGTCCTTCTCTGTGGCAGAATATTTCCCGGCGTTCTGGAAGTAGCCGGTCCTCCTGCGCAGGGAAAACGCAACGACAAGCCCTTCGCGGCAGAGGATTCCCAGGTGGTAATGCAGGGTCCCCCGGTTTATCCGCAGGCCGCGCATGATCTCGGCAAATCCCGATCCCGGGTACTGTACGATGTAACGATAGATCTGTGCACGGCAATCGTTCTCAAACGCCTCCTGTTTCCGGATCCTCCGGAAGTTCAGGACAACGATCCCTGCGCATGAAACCAGGATCTCGACGGGAACAAGGCAGAACGGCAGGAAAAGTGCAGTGAATACCAGGAGTACCGTGACCGGAGGGACCTGCCAAATCCCTGCCGGGACCGGGAGTTTCGCATCGCCGTCCGGCGGGTTGTCCGACCAGGACTGGACTGAGTACGGTGGGGCATATGCCGATGCAGGAACGGTGAGCAGTATAAGGCAGGCAGCGGCAAGGAAAAAAACCCAAATCATGCCAAAGGCGCTCTTTCCCGAAGTATCCATGAATAATGCCTGATACAATGAACGGAGCGGTATTTTATATAATCTCTGTGTGAACACTCAACCTGTCGATGGTTCCTGTTTTATCCGGTGAGATCTCTCACAGAAATCCCTTATATGGACTCTCCCTACGGTCATCCTGTAAATCCAGAACCAGAACGGATGTGTGAAGAGATGAAACCGTATACAAATCTGCGGGCAGAAATCCTGCTCCTTGCAGGAGTACTGCTCCTCTGTGTCAGCACGGTTGCTGCAACGGACCAGATCGCCATCGATCCGGTTCCCCAGGATCTGACGACCGGATCGATCATCAGGTTTTCCGGAACGACGACCCTTCCTGCGGGGACAACCCTGCGGTATGAATTCTCCCGCAAGGAATCCGGGACCGGGGCAGCCCGGTATGGCGAATATTCCGGCGCAGAAGGAACAATTACTGTAGAGAAAGGAACTGCCGGCCAGGTCTGGAACGTCCCGGTTCTTACGGAAGGGTACGCACCGGCGGACTACATCTTCAGGATCGGGAAGGATGGGAGCGGGGATCGTGTATCCGTGGAGGTCCGGCTGGCTGCGGGGAGTGGAACCTCTGTACCGACACCACAGGCCACGAAGAGCTCCGGGTGCGGGGAGCTTGTATCGCCGGTATATGTCTCACCCGGCGGGACATTTTCCGTAAAGACCGCGCCGGATCTCAACGCCCGGTGTAATAATTATGCGAAGGGAATGCCGCTTGCAATAACCGCGGCAGCCTCGCCCGGTGCCAGTATCGGCATCTGGATCACGAGCGCCTCTCAGGTAACCCGCTTCACTCAGTTCCAGAAGATATCCGCGGGCGGATCCGGGACCGCGGAATACCATCTTCCCAATACTACCGCATGGAAGTCCGGCCAGTACTTCATCTATGTGGTGGACGGGGAAAAGTCCCTGGAAGTCCAGCCGGACGAAAATAATCCGTCCGCATATCTGTCAGTGGATGTCCTGGAGACAAAACTGAAGGCGTATGAAAAGCAGAATCCCTACCAGAAATTCATGATCCTCCTCGAAGAACCTGTGATAAATCTGAATAAAATACCCGATGCCGTTTCCGGCACATCAGTTGAGATGGCAGGGACAACAAACCTGAATGCCGGAACACTCCTCGATATCGGGGTATTCCCGGCAGAAAACGAGCGCCCGAAGCAGCCGGCAGTCGCAGTTACAGGAATTCACGTTACTGTCGGGACTAACGGATATGGTTCATGGCATGCCATACTCGATACATCGTCCCTGACTCCGGGTGAATATATCGTGAAGGCAGGCAACGGTTCTACTGAAGCGACCGGACTCATGGTTCTCTACGACAGACTCTACGATCCGGGTGCGTCATCCGGGGAGACTCTTGTAGTTAAGACCTATGATGTCGATCCGGAAACGAAGACCGTCGTTTCCGGCACTCCTGCCCAAATGGCCGGCCTTCCGGCAGACCTCGGAATACTGGTACTATCGTGTTTTGCAGGGGTTATCTGCCTTGGCGTGGTAGTCAATACCATCAGGAAAAAATGAAGGACCATGAAGACGGGAATACTTGTTACCGGGATCATTCTGCTCCTCCTTTTTTGTATCTGCCCGTGTTCAGGAGCGGATTCATTTGAAGCATATCTTATCGCAAAAAGCACCTCTGAAAAATACCATGCAATCGCCTGCGATGGCGGGAATGTGGCATGGGTGGAGTATGGAGCGGGCATCGGTTCCGGAGATTATTCGCGGGCCATCTACCGTTATAACGTGTCTAACGGGAGAAAGGACGTGGTGATCCGGGACCCGTCATGGAAGCGCGATCTTGCGATTTCCGGGGACCGGTATGTATGGAGCGACGGCAGGGGCATTTTTTTATACGATGACGCGCGAGCCAAGCTGACGTTTTTGTATTCCCAAAACAGCCAGTATTCTCCCTGTATTGACGGGAGTACCGTCATCTGGGTGGAACAGGACGAACAGGAAAATTCCCTTGTGCTGTTCGATGCGGTGTCCGGCACGCACCGGATCGTGGTATCGTCAACCAGCTCCCTTGGCGATCCGGCAATATCCGGCGACCGGGTTGTGTACCGTGAATCCGGGCCTCAAAACGACCTGATGATGCTCTTAAACCTCACGACCATGGAAAAGACCGTCCTTTACGATGGGCCAGGCCCCCGCATCATGCCGGCGATTGACGGAGATTATGTTGTCTGGGCCGACGGACGCGACGGACCGTACCAGGTGTTCCTCTATGACCTGAAGTCCGGGGTTTCAAAACCGGTAAACCCTTCCGGATCCTTCCAGATATACCCGGATATATCGGGCAACCTGATCGTATGGGAGGACTACCGGAACTTCACTGCAGGCTCTCCCGGATACCTCAGGGGCGGCGGCGATATCCGGCTCCATGACATGGCCTCGAACACGACCAGAATTGTGGCAGAAGGCCCGAACACCCTCGAATTCCCAAGAATTTCCGGGGAGTTCATTGTCTGGTCCGGCGGGCGCGATGATGCGCACGACGTCTTCCTGTACCGTTATTCAGGGAATCGCACGCATAATTTTTCAGGAATGGAAGTGGGAACCGGCTATTCTGCCCGGCCGACAACAACTCCCACACCGGGCACAAATGTCCGGTATTACAGCACCATTTCGGGGAATGAAATGGAATGGTATTCGATCGAGCCTTCGGGAAATGAGAAGAAGATATCATTCGAGCTTCGATGGAACGATCCAAAAGCCTCGCTGTCCCTGATACTTGTAAGCCCCGGAGGTTCGACCTGGCATTTTTCCGATGCCGATGATTCCCTGCAGGATCAGGCAGTCCGTATGACAATTGCCGAAAGCCCCGGCGGATATCTCGAACCGGGGAAGTGGACTATGGCAATAACCGGGGATTCCGTTGAGGGAACTGTCCCATATGACCTGTGCTGGTACTGACAGGAACGGGCAGGAGTGAGAAACGACAGGATTGCATGGTGGCCAACCCTGTTGCGTGATGGCAACCTGGTGTACAGCCCGGAATTTACGGAGCGCCCTTGCGGCGGGTTGTAGAAGAATTAAAAAGAACGAAGATGGTATCGGGATCCAGTCTTCAGTCACTGGCACGCGAGATCCCGATCGTCATCGCGACGCCTTCGACATCCCAGTCTTTTGCGAGCTGCCAGGAGCCCGGTGTGGATCCCGTCGTGGTATCGTCATGGATCGCAAGCGCCCTGGCCCGGACCTCGTCCGCAACCCCGTCGTGCCACGTGACCCGGATCAGGTCGCAGACCCGTTTGTCGGCAACCCTGACATCCGCAGCGATGAAGTCCTCGACCGCGAGATCGAGCTGCCGGCGCATCTCCTGGATCCGCCGGATCACCTCGCGGGCGTACCCCTCCGCTTCGAGGTCCGGGAAGAGTGCAACGTCGACATAGACCGTCGCGTCCTTCATCGGCGCTGAGAAGACATTCTCCGGCATCTGCTCTTTGAAGGTGACATGGGCAGGCGTGATATCGAAGCTGTCCGGCCCGTTTGTGAGTTTTGCCGTGCCGCACGCATCGAGCGTGGCTTTCAGTTGTGTCCCGTCAGATTTTTCGATTGCTGCCTTGACTTTCGGGGAGTTCTTGCCAAAGCCGGGCCCGAGCGCTTTCATGACCGGCTCCGCCTTCCAGCCGATCCGGCCCCACCGGCCTTCAATGACGGTTACCTTCCGGCTGTTCGCACGGTCGCGGCAGATCCGGTTGAGCCGGGTTACGGCGTCCTTCACGCCGCCGGTGGTTGTCACAACTACGCATTCTGCGACCGGCCACCGGAGCTTGCGTTTCCCGGCCTGCCGTGCGTTTGCCGCCGCCTCATCGAAAGACTGGGCATAGGCCATGTCTGCCTCAAGGGCAGCATCGGTGAGCGCCGGGTCCCCGGCACACCAGTCCAGCAGGTGGACGCTTTCAGGGTCCCCGGCACACTTCAGGTTACCGTACATCTTCTCGGCAAGGTGCGGGCAGAAGGGTGCAAGGATTCCAACAAGCCTGCGGAGCACGAAATAGATCGTCTCGTATGCCTGCCGCTTGCTCTCCGATTCGCCCTCCAGCCACATCCGCTCCCGGACGAGCTGGACGTACCAGCGCGAGAGATCTTCGAGGATGAAGGTCACGATCGCCCGGGTCGCCCGGTGGAGGTTGCACTCCTTCATGCCGGCATCGACCTGTCCGGCAAGGGTGCTCACCCGTGAAACGATCCACCGGTCCTCGTCAGCCATCAGGTGCAGGTTTGCCGCAACATAAGACCCGGACCATTTGCCGTTCTCCGCCTGAGGTTCGAACCTGTCGAGGATCATGTACGGCAGCGGGAACCGGTACACGTTCCAGAGGATGTTTGCCGTCCGGTTGATGGTTGCAACGCCGTCCCAGTTGAACTTGAGATCGTCCCACGGGGCAGACGACGAGAGGATATAGAGGCGGAGCACGTCCACGCCGACTTTTGCGACGACCTCTTCAGGGGTCACGACGTTGCCGAGGCTCTTGCTCATCTTCTTGCCGTCGGCATCGAGCGCAAAACCGTGCATGCAGACGCTCCGGTACGGGGCTTTCCCGAACGCAATCGTGCTTGCGCCCAGCTGCGAGTAGAACCAGCCCCGGGTCTGGTCCTGTCCCTCGGTGATGAAGTCGGCGGGCCAGAGGTTGTCAAATGCCTCCTTCTTCTGCGGGAACCCGAGTGTCGCCCAGGATGCCACCCAGGAGTCGAACCAGACATCGAAGATGTCCTCGACCCGGTGCATCGTCCCGCCGCAGCTGCACGGGATCGTCACCGCGTCCACGTAGGGCCGGTGGGGATCGGGCAGGGATTTTCCGCTGACTGTCTCCAGTTCCTTAATCGTGCCGATCACCCGGTACTTGTTGCACGAGCTGCATACCCAGACCGGGATCGGGATTCCCCAGTACCGCTGGCGGGAGATGCACCAGTCCCGGGCCTCCTTGATCCAGTCGTAGAACCGGGCGCTTCCCGCCCATTCAGGGTACCACGTGACCTTTGCCACCTCTTCGAGCATCAGATCCCGCATCGCTGCAACCTTCAGGAACCACTGGGAGGTCGCACGGAAGATGATGGGCGTCTTACAGCGCCAGCAGTGGCCGTACCGGTGGACGACGCTCGCCTTTGCAAGGAGGGCGTCCCCGAGCGCTGCGAGCACGTCGGCATCCGCCTCCTTGACAAACTTCCCGGCAAAGATGCCGGCATCGGCGGTGAACTTCCCGGCGCCGTCGACCGGGCAGACCACAGGAAGCCCCTCTTTTGTGCCGAGCACGTAGTCGTCCCACCCGTGGCCCGGGGCGATATGCACCATGCCGGTATTCTCCATGGCAACGAAATCGGCGGCAACGACCCGGTGCCGGATCTTCGTCTGGTCCGGCACACAGTGGGCGAGCGGGGAGGTGTACTCCCAGCCGATGAGGGCGGTCCCCGGCTGCTTTTCGAGGACCGTGAAATCCTTGTACCGTCCCTTCTTCAGGACGCCCGCAACGAGATCGACGGCGATCCAGAGGATCTCTTCCTTTCCCTCTTTGACTGCCCGGACCTTTGCGTACGTGAACTCCTTTGCAACTGCGACCGCGACATTGGCGGGAAGCGTCCACGGAGTCGTCGTCCAGATGACGAGATACTCGTTCGGCCTTCCTGCAAGCGGGAATTTGACGAAGATCGAGGGATCGGTCTCGTCCCAGTACTCGACTTCCGCATCCGCGATTGCGGTCCCGCACCGGGGGCACCAGTTCACGACCCGGTGCCCGCGTTCCAGCATCCCCTTCTCTTCCGCTCTCGCAAGTGTCCACCATGCCGCCTCGATGTATTCCGGCTTCACGGTCTGGTAGGCGTTCTTGAAGTCGAGCCAGACGCCGAGGTTTTCGAACTGCTCGTCCATTAAGAGCTTGTTCTCACCCGCGAACTCCCGGCATTTCTTAATGAACGGCTCGATGCCGAACGCCTCGATGTCTTTCTTGGATTTGAACCCGAGGGTCTGCTCGACCTTGACCTCGATGGGCAGGCCATGCATGTCGTACCCCGCACGGTCGATGACGTTACGCCCGGTCATCCGGTGGTACCGCAGGATCGAGTCCTTGAAGATCTTGTTCCACGCGGTCCCGAGGTGGATATGCCCGGTGGTGTAGGGCGGGCCGTCAACGAAGAAGAACGGTTTTCCGGCTTTTTTTGACTCTTTCACTTTCCGGTAAGTATCCTGCTCTTTCCAGAACGCCCGGACGTCGCGTTCGATGGACTTTGCATCAAAGTTCGCGGTTACTTCCTTCACAAAAAACCCTCATCTGTGCCGTGGATGCCTGTGATTTGCCGATAATTGTTGGTTGCACCAAGACAAAGTAGTTATCGTGGTTGCGGGGCATCCCCGTCAACCGTTCCGGCATTTTTGTTCCCCCATCTCATGAGCACCATGATGCCATGCCGCCATACTCACGGTCTGCCGGATCTTGTCTGCCGGCACCCCCCGTTTGTTCCGGAAGAATTGGTGAAACAATATGTCTGGTCCGGTGCCCGCGCCCCCTCTATTTTGTTCCGGTTGCGGGCACTATCTGCACGACGGAATGACAACGGATTCTGTTCGGTCTGACCGACAACCCTTTCATACCCAATCAGGACAAACAGTACTGGAAAAATGGGAAGGGATCACAATCTCCTTCCTGCGGATGGACCGGCATGAGAAACCTGACGACAATAAACCTCTGGCGGCTCTTTACTGTCGCGCTGTTCTGCGCGATGGCGCTTTCTGCAAACGCGAGTGCCGGAACAACCGATGAGTCCGGCCCCGGCTTCATCGTGGTGACCAACCCGCCGTCCGCGGATTTCTTCACGAGCACTCGGTACGGGACGGCGCCGTTCACGGTCAGTTTCTCCGATGGTTCGCATGGCGCTCAGCCCATGACATACCGCTGGGATTTCGGCGATGGCACAACCTCCGACCGGCAGCACCCGTACCACACGTACCGTGCCAATGGCGAATATAACGTCAGCCTCACGGTCACCAACGATTACGGTTCCGATACAAAGATCGTGCCGGCCTACATCGGCGTCGGCGATCCCCTGAATGCCACCTTCTTCCTCTCCGAAACTTCGGGAACCGCCCCGCTGACCGTCACGGTGTACGGCCGGACCCAGAGCCTCCCGGCGAACTGGTCGTGGGACTTTGGCGACGGGACAACGGCGTTTGGGCAGACTGTCAGCCATACCTATGACGACCCGGGAACGTATACCGTTACGCTCTCCGTTGGCAACAGGTTTGAATCCGAACCGGCGACAATGAACCGGACGATCGTTGTCAAAAGCCCGGGCGTCACCCCGGTCGTGACGCCGGGACAGCCTGAAGAAGAGGCACCGGAAGGGATCCTCGGCCTGATCCATATCGCAAAGGGAACGACAGCGAAGGATCTCCCGACGAGCGGGATCATACCCCCGCAGTTCATGGCGCTTGCCGCCCTCATCACGAGCCTTGCGGTCGTGCTCGTCCAGTTCCTTGTCGTCAACGCGGGGCTCATCTGGCAGTTCCTCCTCAAATTCTCCAAGTTCTTCAGCGACCTCCTCTGGGGCCATGCCGTGGAGAAGCTTTCCGCAAAGGAGATCGAGGCACGACGGATCGAGGTGAGGAAGCTGGAGCCCCGGTTCCTCGGACTCTCATCGACGGAGATCCTTGTTATCGAGGCGGCGGTTGTCATCGTTGCGCTCGCGTTCATGCTTGCCGACCGCGCCGAGCTGACCCTCATTACAGTGCTCATCTACATGGTTGTCGGCGGGATCTCGGTCGTCCTCCACGACTTTGCCCACCGGATTGTCGCAACGAAGCACGGGTGCGATGCCGATACCCGGTTCTGGGGTCTTGGGACGGCAATCATGTTCCTCACCGCATGGCTCTTCGGGAATGCTTTCGCCCTCTCCTACCGGAACCTTGTCCGCAGGGAAGGCGAGGAGGTCCCCCGGGATGTGGGAATGGAGATGGTGGTCGGCCCGATTGTGAGCGTCATCCTGATGATCATCTCCCTCGCGATGGTCAGCCTCGGGGGATTGTGGGCGGTTGCGGGAGGAATCGGGTTTACGATCAACCTGATCACCGCGTTATACAGCATGATGCCCATCGAGACCATGGACGGGCTTGGCATCTGGCGGTGGAACCGGTGGATATTCCTCGCGCTGTTCGTGCCGGTCTTCGCATTCTACCTGTTCACGTACATTGTTGTGGCGTGAACCGATCCCATTTTTTTTAACTCGTACTTTGATGGTAATCGTTGCTCCGCAGCGCCCCTTTCCGCCCCCTTCATTATCCTATTATACCCCGGGGCGTCCTACATACCGGAAACGGGAAAATTCGTGGTATAACGGAGACGATGGATCATGGAGACATATCCCCTCATCATCGGCGGCGAACACAGGGAGACCACGGAAACGATCAAGGTCCGGTTCCCCTATACCGGAGAGGTCTATGCGCAGGTCTGCTCCGCGGGCAGCGCCGATCTGAACAAGGCGGTCGCTGCCGCCTGCTCGGGATTTGAAGAGACCCGGCAGCTCTCTTCCGGGAAACGGTCGGCCATCCTCTCCCGGCTTGCCGACCGGATCCATGAACGCGCCGGCGAGCTTGCAGAAGTCCTTGTCATGGAGGGGGGCAAGACCCGGAAGTTCGCTGCAAACGAGGTTGCCCGTGCCGAGACGACAGTCAGGACCACTGCCGAAGAGGCGAGACGGATCTACGGCGAGGTGATCCCGCTGGACTGGACCGACGACACCGATGGCCGGACCGGGTTTGTCCAGTACTTCCCGCTCGGGCCGGTCGTCGGGATCGTCCCGTTCAACTTCCCGCTCAACCTTGCCTGCCACAAGCTCGCCCCGGCGATCGCGGCAGGGAACTCCGTCATCCTCAAGCCGGCAACCGCGACGCCGGTCTCCAGCCTGCTTCTCGGGCAGATGGTCATCGACGCGGGAATGCCTGCGGAGGCGGTCAGCGTGGTGCCCTGTCCCGGGGGGCGGGCCGGGCAGCTCGTAAAGGATCCCCGCGTGGCGTACCTCTCGTTCACCGGCAGCTGCACGGTGGGGTGGCACCTCCGGTCAATCGCCGGGAGAAAGAAGGTCGGCCTCGAGCTGGGCGGCAATGCGGCAGCGATAGTCCACTCTGACGCGAACCTTGGGTACGCGGCACAACGTATTGCCACCGGCGGTTTCGTCAACGCGGGACAGGTCTGCATCTCCGTCCAGCGCGTTCTCGTACACCGCCCGGTCTTTGAGGAAGTTATGAAAATGATCCTGTCCGGGATACACGCACTCCGCGTCGGAGATCCCCGGGATCCTGCAACCGATGTCGGCCCGATGATCGACCGGATCCGGGCCGAGCACGCCTACCATATCGTGCAGGAAGCCGTGCAGCAGGGAGCCCGGATCCTAACCGGGGGATCGCTTACGGGATCCCTCTTTGCTCCCACCGTGATCGCGGATACGACCCCCGGTATGCGGGTGAACCGGGAGGAGATCTTCGCGCCGGTCATCTCGGTGACCCCCTACGATACCTTCGAAGAAGCGATCCGGATGGCAAATAACGGGGAATTCGGGCTCCAGGTTGGCATCTTCACGCAGGACGTCAACCGGGTCATGCGGGCGTATGCCGGCATGGACGTGGGCGGCGTCCAGATCAACGATATCCCGACGTTCCGGGTCGACCAGATGCCCTATGGCGGCGAGAAGGGATCCGGTATCGGGCGCGAGGGGCCCCGGTACGCGATCCGGGAGATGTCGGCGGCGCGGCTGATGGTGATCAACCGGGCCGGCGGGAGGGAATGACCCGCATGCAGATCGCCGTCATCGGGGCAGGGGCCTGTTCGGACGATGAACGAAACGCCGCCTATACCATCGGCCGGATCATTGCCGGGAACAAGGCGGTACTCATCTGCGGCGGGATGGGCGGCGTCATGGAGGCTGCCTGCAAAGGGGCACAGGAGCACGGCGGGACAACGGTCGGTCTCGTGCCGGATACCGGCAACGGCAACCTGTACCTCGGCATCGTGATCCGGACCGGCATGGGCCATGCAAGGAACGTGCTCGTCGTCCAGTCCGCGGATGCTGTCATTGCAGTCGGGGGAAAGGAGGGGACGCTCTCGGAGATCGCCCACGCGCTCAAGATGGGACGTCCCGTCTTTGCGTTCCGGAGCTGGGACATCCCGGGCGTGGAAGCGTGCCCGACACCTGAAGCGGCTGCGTTCCGTGCTCTCGCTGCCGCCGGACGGAAAGGTCCGGTCGAACCCGGGTGGGAAGCCGCAGACCGCTGAAAACCGCACCGGTCTTCAGGAACGGAACAAGGCGACAGTTATTTAAAACCGGGTATTCCCAACTGGTTGAAAACGGGAAAAAAGGTATGCGTTACTTGAAACATCCCAGCTGGCAGCCCCGGATCTTGATCTTGTTCGCGTTGCAGTAGTCGCCGACTTCCTTAGGAGTCACCTTTGCTTTCTTGGCGATTGCCAGTGCCTGCGGGCACCTGAGTTCTTTATCGAGTCCTGCTTCTTTGAGTGCTTCAGCGATCTTCTCATCGGTCATGGTAACACTGTTTCCTGTATTTCATTATGTTGTTTACTGATCCTGCATTGAACCGCGGTCCCGGAATCACGCTTATGCCCGGCAACATCCCATAACCCGGTAATGCATATCGCCCTCATCAACTCCCGGCAGGATAAGGCGGGGGTCAATATCCGCAGGAACATCGAAACCTTCCTTGGCGGGACGAACCGGCATGGCGGGCACACGTACGAATTTTCCGACGTGGAGAGCCGGCTCATCTACGCTGACGGCATTGACCGGGGGATCGACTGCGACCTCGTCCTCTTCCTCTCCCGGCATTCCAGCAAAAACCCGGAACCGGTGCTTACTGTCCACGTGACCGGCAACTTCCGGGACGCGGAACTGGGCGGGAGCCCGCGCACGCTCCCCCCTGCCGCACCCGCCATGATGCAGGCCGTCTTACGGGAGCTGTCGAAGCGCTGCCCACCCGGTTACCGGGTTGCGTACGAGGTCACCCACCACGGGCCGACCAACATTCTCCACCCGTCGTTCTTTGTCGAGATCGGGAGCACGGAGAAGGAATGGACGGACGAACGTGCCGGCATGGCCGTTGCGGAGAGTATCCTTGCCGCGGAACCGGAACCTGCCGGGCCGGTCCCGCTCGTCGGTTTCGGCGGGAACCATTACGCGGCGCGCCAGACAGAGATTGCGCTTGTTTCGAGAGGTGCGTTCGGGCACATCGCCCACTCCCGCGAGGTCCGGCTGCTTGAACCGGCCATGGTCCGGCAGATGGTGGAACAGACCGGCGCGGTTGCCGCCTATATTGACAGAAAAGCCATCTCAAAGGAGGATCTTGCCCAAATCATACGGATACTGGACGGGATAGAAATCCCCCGGGTCTCCGAAACGGAGATCGCCGGCACAGGTTCCCTCTCGTGGGAGTCGTACCGTTCCGCCCTGCAACTGGCGGGAACGGTCGATCCAAAAGCCCGCTGCCATGTCCACGCACTCACCGGAACCCCGGTGCTCTGCGGGATCAGGATCGATCCTGTCCTGCTCGCTGAGACATTGAGGGCGGATGAACGGGAGTTTTTTCTAAATCTCGATGAAATGCCGCTCATCCATGTAACCGGGGCAGATTCGCGGCCGCTTCCGTTTTTTATCACCTCGGAAGATGAACGATCCGGAATAATAAACGATTTAAATACATTGTGCGTAAAAATCATACGTAAGAACACAATCACTGCTACGGAAGGGGATTACCTGATCATACAGCGGGTACGGTTTGACCCGGACAAGGCGCGCAGCCTGGGTATACCGCCCGGCCCGCTGTACAAGGACTTGGCAGGAGGCCGGTCCGTTACTATCGGCGAAACGGTTATCACCCCGGCAATGGTGTCGGTGTGCAGTGAGTTCAGAGTCCATATCCCGGGTTTGGAGAACATTGCATGAGGTCTATTGTTGAAGAGGCACTTACCAAAGCAAGGGACGAGACACCGTCCGTTGTTCAGAATAATGAAGACCTTGACCAGATTCTTGCCGAGCTCAAGACCGAGATCACGGTCATCGGCTGCGGAGGGTCGGGTTCGAATACGATCACCCGCATGATGGAGGAGGGTATCCATGGCGCACGGCTCGTCGCCGTCAACACGGATGCCCAGCACCTCATCCGCACCCATGCCGACCAGCGGATCCTGATCGGCCGGCAGCGCACGAGGGGTCTTGGTGCCGGGTCCATTCCCCAGATCGGGGAAGAGGCGGCGCTCGAGAACGAACAGGAGATCCGCTCCTGCGTCTCAGGGAGCGACATGGTCTTTTTAACCGTCGGTCTTGGCGGCGGAACCGGCACCGGCTGTGCCCCGGTGATTGCCAAAGCCGCCCGCGAGGAAGGGGCGCTCACCATCGCAATCGTCACCCTGCCGTTCGCCGCGGAGGGGACGATCCGGATGGAGAACGCCGAGGCCGGGCTCGAACGCCTGCGGGATGTGGCCGACACGGTCATTGTGGTGCCCAATGACCGGCTGCTCGAAGTCGTTCCAAAACTGCCTCTCTATGCGGCGTTCAAGGTTGCCGACGAAGTCCTCATGCGTGCGGTCAAGGGGATCACGGAACTGATCACGATGCCCGGGCTTGTCAACCTGGACTTTGCCGATGTGCGCACCGTCATGGAGCGCGGCGGCGTCGCCATGATCGGGATGGGGGAGAGCGATGCCGAGGACAAGGCGGCAGACTCGGTCAAGAAGGCGATCCGTTCGCCGCTCCTTGATGTGGACATCTCCGGTGCGACCGCGGCGCTTGTTAACGTAGTCGGCGGCCCCGACATGACCATGGAAGAGGCCGAAGGAGTCATCCAGGAAGTCTATGCCCGTGTCGACCCGTCTGCACGGATCATCTGGGGAGCCCAGGTCGACCCGGCCATGCAGTGCAAGATGCGGACCCTGCTTGTGGTAACCGGCGTACGGTCGCCACAGATATATGGTAGGAACGAGAAACTTACCCCAAAAGTCCAGAAACAGTTTGAGATCGATTTTCTCAAGTGATAAAATATGGAAATAGCAAAGCCGGATATCAAAGTTAACGTCCAGGAAGAGTTTTTCAGGAAATACCTCCGGGTCCTGAAGCTCGCGCGCACCCCTACCCGGGAAGAGTTTACCAAGATCGCCCTCGTCGCTGCAGCAGGTGTCCTGATCATCGGGCTCCTCGGATTCTTCATCTATGAAATGTTCCTGCTCGGGAACTTATGATCGCCATGACCCTCACCGAAGAGAATCCGTCTGCCCCGCAGCAGGAGCAGGCGCGCCCGGCAGTGCGACCGGCTGAACCGGCAACACCTGCAGCACCAGCAGCCTTGGCGCCAAAACCGGAACCGGTGCGGGGCCCGGCTGAAGGAAAGCCCCCCTTCGGACAGCCCGCAGGGCTGGCCACAGAGAACCGGATCTTCGCCATCAAGACAACCTCCAAGCAGGAACGCACGGTTGCCGACAGCATCATGAAGGCGATCACCACGAACGCGACCGATATCAAGGTGGTCTCGGTCATCGTCCCGCAGGAACTGCAGGGATATGTGCTCGTCGAGACACCGGAGAAGATGAACCGGATCGAGCAGCTGGTCGAGAAGATCCCCCATGCCCGTGCCGTTGTCCGGAGGGGCAAGGACGAGGGCGAGCTGAGCTCGATGTCGCTATCAGAAGTCGCCCACTTCCTGATCCCGAAACCGGTTGTCGCCGGTATCGAAGAAGGCA
>Ga0116170_10002246_pt1 | contig 18765 bp, 14 predicted proteins | sample AD_JPNHW1_MetaG_FD_89797 | JGI IMG/M metagenome (GOLD analysis project Ga0116170, IMG submission 89797) | Active sludge microbial communities of municipal wastewater-treating anaerobic digesters from Japan - AD_JPNHW1_MetaG | ecosystem: Engineered > Bioreactor > Anaerobic > Digestate | place...
CTCAATCCCGACGCCGCGCTTCTCGCGCGCCTAAGCGGGCTCTTCAACGTCGAGGACCCGACCTCGATCTACGACTTCGGGATCAACGACAACAACGTGGAGTTCGTGCTCGACGGAACCTGGGAGGCGCGGTTCGATAGCTTCCTCAACATCACGATCGACAAGGGTACCTCGACGATGTCGTACACCCCTCCCGTGTTCACCCAGGCAGTCGACCTTTCTTCGTGGATACTGATCAACGGCACCTGGTATTTCGAGTCGTCGTTCCAGGAGCAGTTCACGAAGAACACCGTTGCCGCCGGATACATCGGCGGCGAGGACGACCCGGTCAAGCACGTCAGGCTCGGGAATTCGGGTATTCGCTTCCCCGACGCGTATCCCTTCGTCACGATCGGAGGCGGCGCGGCGATCTCGCCCGGCGTTATGGGAACCTTCGGCGGGAAAAACTGGGACGCCGACGCGATCGTGCGCTACGACGCCGCGGCGTCGCGATCATTAACCCTTTCCGGCATGAACGAGGTCACTGACGAGTTCGTGCCCGTCGCGAACTTCGTGCGGGGCAAATGGTTTATCCTTCCCGACGCGCCCGTGTCCGGGGCGGTAACGGTCTACGTCACCGACGAGGACGGCGCGTATCGCGACGGCTCCGGCAGGATTTCAGGCCGCAGGTGGCGAAAGCTCGAGCAAGCGGAATATGCCGTTCACGGAACCGAGGGCATCCTCGAGCTCAAGAACGAGACGGCCGAAAGCGTCGCCGTCGTCTACTATGGCGGATACGCCGCGTCAAGCGCCGCGCCCGGTACCTCGCTCGTCTCCTTTGTCGGCGCGACGCGCGAGTTCTTCGACGAGCTGCCTCAGTCGATGCCTTCGGGATACCTCCCGAACCCGACGTCGCCGGGCTACGCCTCCCAGCTCGCGGATCGCTTTCTCGTCGACATCAACGGCACACCCGCGCTCCTCGTCCGCGAACGCGGGCATTTCTCGCCGTTTGAAATCCTCTCGCGCTATCGCGCGGAAAGTTCCGAGCCCTCGCTCGTATACACGGAGACCGGCATCTCCCCGAAGCAGCTCGCGGTCGACGACTTTGACGGCGTCTACGTTGAGGCGTTCAGGACCGACGGTAACGCGGCGACGAACGCCCGAGACCCGGTGAGCCGTTACCCGCTCGCCTATGAGTTCCCGCTCATCTACCTTCCCTCGGGCGGCGGCCAGAAGGCGGACACCGACCTCGCCGTCAGGAACCGAACCTGGAAACCGATCACGAACATAGCCCTCGGCGCGGACGTCATCGCCGGAACGATTCAGGTGACGCGCGACGGGATCGCGGACACCGCGTTCCAGTTCGACGACCAGACCGGCATCCTTACCCTTGAGAAGGACCCATCGACGACCGAAACGGTCCACATTACCTGGTACGACACCGACGACTCCGCGCGAAACGCCACGATCACCCTCGGGGGCGGCGTCAGGTGGAGGCCGACCGACAAGCTTTCGCTTTTCTCCGCGACCGCGTTCCGCTGGAACGTCACGAAGGCGGGCTATACCGACTCGGACGAGCAGAGTCCGGGGTCGTTCATTCTCTCCGCGGGAACCGCCTACACCGGAGAAAACTCCAAGGCCTCGACCGCGTTCGCGCTCGACGTCTCCGTTCCCGACACGACCGGCTATTACCGCGCCCTTGGGATGGACTCGGGAACAAACGAGCTCTACCCCTCTGACGATTGGTACGAAACGATCGGGGACGAAATCGATCCGGCACTTGGCCTCCCCGCGAATGCCTCGGCGCTCAAACTCGATCACGCCAATCGCGTCGATACTGCGGGAACTGACGGGGACCAATGCGGTACCGTAACCGACTCCGCGATGACCGGCTCCGTGCTCGTCCTCTCCTCCAGCTTCCCCTCAAGCGCCTCGTGGGCGGGCGCGTCAATACTCACCGAAAAAAACGCCGACATGGACTGGTCTTCGGTCTCGACCGTCTCGCTCTGGCTCAAGAACTCGGGAACCGACGATGACTTCGACGTGTATCTCCAACTGGGAACGGGAACGGAGGACTCAGGCGAGGATCCCGAGACCGTCCGAACATGGAAGCTCGAGACGCCGCCGCACGGCGGCGACTGGACTAAGCGCACCGTCACCCTCACCGACGCCGATCGCTCGGCGCTTACCGCGAGCCAAAACGCGCGCGTCATAGTCGTCCCCTCGGCCGCGTCTTCCCCGACCGCGTCCTCGCCGCTTACCGTGAACCTTCGCTCGGGCATGCTCTCCTACACCGACACGGGTTTCTCCGCGAAGGCGGAGCCACGGTTCACGGGAACCTCGGGGCGTCTCGCGGTCGAGGAAACAACGGACCCGGCGCCCGTGACCCTTATCGGGTCGGGAGCCGACCAACCCCGACGGTTCAACTCGGGGTCCGTGAACACCGTGCTCGTCACCCGATTCACGCCCGAGGCCGAGACCGAGCGGGTAAGCGCGTCCTCGCACGTTCCGATGATCCCCTTGAGCCAGTACCGCGAGCTCTCGTTCTTCGTGTACGCCGACGCCCTTCCGAGCGAATCTGAGGAGAGCCTCATCCGCGTCACGATGACGCGCCCCGCCTCCTCGGGCTCCGGTGTTAAGACCGCGCTCGAGCTTGAGATCTCGACAGCCGCGCTCTCCGCGGGCGCATGGCAGGAGGTTACGGTCGACCTTGACTCGGAGGCAGTCTCCGTCGACGGCGTCGAGATGCCGTACTCGAAGGCGCACGTCGTTTCGGTCGACCGCGAAAGGTCCCCGACGCGCGTCGAGTTCGCCATGGAAGGATGGCCAGTGCCGAAAGTCACTCCCTCAGCGGGCACAGCCGCGTACACGGTAGCCTTCGACGAGCTCTACCTCGGGCAAAGCGACACGACGTATACCTTCAGGAATAAAAGCGAGTACTCGTGGAAAAAAAGCGGCGCCGTCATTACGCTCGGCGATACGGCGCTCGTCTCTGACCCGTCGATCGCCCTCACGGCCGATTCATCCGTGCGGAAAGACGGAAGCGAGCCCATGGTCTCAAGTACCGCCGCGGGTGGGCTCTCGATCCTCCGCGCGCGCGCCGACGGCACGATCACCGCGTCGAGCGAGACCGCGCGCGTCGCCGACAGCACGAGCCACTCCGTCACCGTGCCGTTCGGCCCCCTTTCGCTCCACGAAAGCTACACCGCCGAGTTTATCGAAAGCGACTTCGAGCGCGCCGACTCGGCGTCCCTTTCGGGCCCGCTTTCCCTCAACGCGGGAACCGGGGTTAAGTCGAGCGGGCGAAACCTTATCCGCACGGCGAACTTTGGCGTCACGCCGCGCTTTCCCGAGACGGGCATCGGCACGTTCAGCCTTTCGGGCACCTCGGCTTTCACGCAAACGGGGCTCTCGCCCGCGCAGGACATCACCCGCGCCGACTGGGGCGACCTCTGGACCGATACCCTCCGCTACTCGCTTTCGACCGGCGAGTCGGACGCGACCAAGCGCGCGGGGAAAACCTCCGGGGAGATCGGCTGGAAGACCGATAATGGGTCGGGCATTTCGCTCGAGGCGGACGCCTCATCGGAGTACGCATCCACGAGCGCCGTCACGATCGGCTCGACCTTCGCGTTCACGCTCTCCACGCCGATACGGCTGGGGCTTTCCACGCTCACCCCGTCGTGGACGCGAACGGCTAAGGAATCGCGCTCGGTCGACGAAGGCGGATCCTACTTCAGCGATACCGATTCCCTCATGGCGTCATTCCCGAGGCTCGACTACCTCTATTCGACCGCGCCCTTCCGAGACCTCTTCGAGGATGGCATAGCCGACAGGATCGCGGACGCAGGCAATATCTTCGCGCGATCCTTTGAAAACCAGTACGGCGTTTCTTGGAACCGTCCCTCGCTCGGTATGCTCTCCGATCTTTGGATACCGTCGATGATCGACACCTCGTTCGGCCGAAAGACCGAAACGGACGCGACCGTCACGAACGTGTCGGACGAATGGACCGCCACCGCGCGCGCGGGATTCACCGCGCTAAATATGGCCGGTGCCTTCGGCGCGCGAAAGATATTCAAGTGGTACGATCAGGACGAGATTTCGCAACTGTACGCCTGGAACGGCACGTGGGGAGACTCATGGTTTACCTGGAACGTCGACACCCTGCATTCGCTCATGCTGCTCTACCCGAAGAAGGGAAGCTTCGTGACGGACAACGCGTTCCATTACGACTCGCCCGATATCGCGGGAGACGGAAGGCTCATCAGGGACACGATTCGGGTTATCTGGAAACGCCCCGGCAAGGATTCATTCGTCTCGGCCTTCGCCGAGCGCTGGACCAAACTCCCGCTTTCGACCATGAGAGAGGAAACCTTCTCTTTCACCGTCACCCGCAGCGACACGAACTCCGAGGCCCTCTCGTTCGATCATGTCTTGAGAACGGGAATCGGCGTGAACGGCGAGGTTTCGCTCAATACCGGCATGAGCTGGACGCGAACCTCGGACGACATCACGGCCATCGAGCTTCGCGTCGGCATCGGCGGAAAACTCACCTATTGACGATAAGGCGCGTCACTCGAGCGGCGCGAAATACCCCGTCTCGTCCCGGCCCGATCGGTTCATGAGATAGGCTTCGACCTCGACCGGAAGGTATTTCCGCCCGAAGTCGGTCGGGAGCGTCGAGGTGTAGGTAAGCTCGTATGAGCCGTTCGGCGCCTCAAGGATATCGCGAACGACCGATGCGAGACCCTCGTTCCGATACACGTAATATGATTTTCCGCCGGTGCTGTCCACGAGATACTCGTATTCGCCGATCTTACCCGTCTGCTTGAGGTATACCACCGAGAAGAGCACGCCGTTATTGCTCATGTACGCGGCGAGGTCGTTGAGCCCGTAGCGCTTGAATCCCGTCTGGGGAACGTCGCCGGTCGAAAGGAAGACGACCGCGCGCTTTTTCTCCGCGCCGATGAGGTCGTTGACCGCGAGCCTGAGCCCGAGGTCGAAGGCCCATCGGTCTGACGCCTGAGCCTTGAGCCTGAGCGCGGACCACGTGCCGGTGTTGGGCGGCCCTGAGCCTTCCTGCACGGGAACGTTTCCCGCCGACACGATCCTGAGCGTGCCCTTCCCGTTCATCGCGCCCGCGATCTCAGAGATCGCGCTCACGATCTCGCCCATCGAGGCGTCGGATGCGACCGAGCGATCGACGAGTATGGTCAGGTCGCACGCGTCGTCGAGATAGGCGGAACCCGCGAGCTTCATCTTCGTGACGGGGCGGTTCTCCTCGGTCACGAGGAAGTTATGCTCCTTGAGGCCAACGATCGGGTTGCGGTTGCGGTCCTCGACGCGCACCTCGAGCGCCATGGAGGGAAACTTATCCGAGACCACGCGCTCGATCTGCACGAACATCCCGCCGACGAGCTCGCTCATCCGCGTGACGACCTGAATCATGTTTCCCTTGTAGTCGGTGAGGATCAGGTTTCCGTTCGCGTCGGGTATGGCCCCGGTTATGCGCACGGGCGCGTTCCCGAGCCGGGCGGCGTCGAAGGAGGCGCCCGAGTCGGGATCGACCATCATGACGCGGTTAAGTATCGAAACCAAGAGATAGCCGTTCCACACGCGGATGGACTCCGCTTGAAGGAGGGACTTCTCGGGAAGGAGCGTCCCTGAGTAGTTCCCCGCCGTGTCGAAAACGTAGAGCGCGCCCTTGACGGTATCCGCGACGAACACGCGGTCTCCGATGACCGCGATCCCGCCCGGCGCGATAAAGCCCGGGAAGGTCTCGCTTTTCTTGCCGAAGTCGAAAAGGGGCTTGCCCTCGGGATCGAACACCGACACCCGCGCGTTCCCGTAATCGGTGACGTAGATGTTTCCCGTCTCGTCGATGGCCATAAACTGCGGGCCGACGAACTCGCCGAGGCCGCGACCCTTCTTCCCGAACGACGAAAGGTACCCGCCGTCGGCCTTGAGGAAGCTCACGCGGTCCGCGGCGACCTCGCTCACGAGCATGCGCCCGTCCTTGAGGCGCACGAGGTCGAACGGCCGGTCGAAGCCGGTAAGGGAGCCGCGCGAGCGGCCGATCACGACGCCGTTGACGTCGAAATGGAGGAGCTCGTTCGAGCCGTACGCGGTTACCCAAAAGGTGCCGTCGGGCGCCGCCGCGACCGAAACGGGCTGGCGAAAGATAAACCCGTTCTCGCCCTTCGCCTTGATTTGCGTCGCCTCGACGAAGCGCGCCGACTCGTCGAAATCAGGCCTGATCGTCCGGCGCTCGCGGACGACTTCCATGCGCGTCTTGAGGAGCATCCCGCCGTATCCCGCGTCGACCGCGTATTGCCATTGCTGGAGCGCCGCGCCCTCGACGCCGGTTCGGTAATAGGCCTTGCCGAGCCAGTCGAGGATGAGCGGCTCGCCCGGCAGGAATGAAAGGGCCTTCTCGAAGATTAGGATTGAGTCGTTGAAGGCGCCGCGGTAATAGGACTGCACGCCTCGGCGGAATTCGTCGCCTGCCATCGCGCGATCGGCGGGCGAAGCGGTTGAAGCCGGGGAAGAAGCCGCGGTCGAAGCCGCCTGATACGATCCCTTGCCTGAGTCCTTTGCCTCCGCGCCCGAGGGAAGGGCCGCGAGGGAGATGACGAGCGCGAGCGCGAGGGGATACGCCGCGGCGCGCGAGGCGCGCCCGAATTTCAGCGCGCCGAAATGGAATGCTTTCATAGGAGCGGTGCCCTCCCCGACTGCATGATTTCCGAAAGGTGCTCGGTGATGACGCGATTCTCGGGCGCGTTATCCCGCGCGCGGCGGGTGTAGGCCTTCGCCTCGACGTCGAGCCCGAGCTTGTAGTAAACCCATCCCAAGGAATCGAGGTAGGCGGGATTGTCGGGCTGATCGTCCGCCGCCTTCTTGCACATCGTGAGCGCCCGCGTCAGGTCGCGTCCCGTGTCGGCGAGCACGAACCCGAGGCCGTTGAGCGCGGTCGAGTTATTCGCGTCGATGTCGAGCGCCTTCTGATACCACTCCATCGCCTCGTCCGCGTTGCGGTGCTCGAAGGCGACGTACCCGAGTGAGCAGAACACCTGAGGCGACTCGTATCCGGCCTCAATGAGCTTTCGGAGCTCGAAGTCGGCGAGCCTCGTGCGGCCGGTAAGCGTGTAGATGACCGACAGGACCATGCGGCATTGGTACACGCGCGCGAGGTCGGTGTCCGCGGTGACGACCTGCTCGAGGTACAAAAGCGCGTCGTCGTACCGCTCGAGCCGGGCGTAGCAAAGCCCGACGTAATAGGCGATCTCGAGATTGTTCCCCGGTTCCCCCGCGGGAACCCCGAGAAATATCGTAAGCGCGCCCTCGTATTTTCCGTTCCGGTACAGCTTGATGCCATCCCTCATCGTCTCAGCCATCGATCCCTCCCTCAAGGAATACCCGAATAGTTTACACCGTGAACGGGGGCATGTCATTCCCCCCCGGGGCCGCGACCGGCAAGGCAAGCACGCGGGTGACCGACACGAAACCGGCCTCGACCGCGTCCCAGTCCGTCGAGCCGTCCCCGTCGGTCCGGATGGTGCCGCCCCGGAAAAAGCTGTATTTGCACCCGTCGGGGCCGTCATGCATGATGATGCTGTCGCGATACACCCGCCGCGAGATCCCGGTGAGCTTCACGCCCCGGTACCGCGGCTGGGACGGCGCGTTCACGTTGACGAAGACGTCGCGTTCGGAAAGCGATGCGAGCGATTCGAGGTTCTCGAGCACGAAGCGTGCAAGCGGTTCCCACAGGTATTCGTCGGTCTTCGAGACGAGGCTGACCGCGACGCCGGGGATGCCGTCGATCGAGGCTTGCCGCGCGGCGGCGGCTGTTCCCGAATAAACGATGTCGGTGCCGAGATTCGCGCCGCGGTTGATCCCGGATATCACGAGATCGGGAAGGCACGGCATGATCCCCTGCGACCCGGTTATCGCGCAATCGACGGGGAGACCGGAACAGGTAAAGTCCCGCTCGCCCTCGACGCGAAAGCGCAAGGGATCCTCCATGGTTAGCCCGTGGGAGACGCCGGAACGGTTCGCGGCCGGGGCGACGACCCAAACCTCATGTCGGGTGCGTAAGGCGGACGCGAGGGCTTGGATGCCCTCGGACGCGTACCCGTCGTCATTGGTAACAAGGATTCTCATCGGGGCATTCTATCATAAAACGCGGGCGCCGTCAGAGGGCGCGACCGTATAGCGAATCGGCTTAAAGCCGAAAATCCGCTCGTATTCGTCGAGTTTCTGGCAATAGGTTTTCTCGTCGGATGAGCGGACGATGGCGTACGTGCACCCGCCGAAGCCGCGGCCGGTCATCCGGGAGCAGACGAGGTCGGGGACGTCCGGGATGACGAACTCGAGCGCGCGCTTGACGAGCCAATCGAGCTCGGGGCAGGATATCTCGAACCGATCGCGAAGCCCCTCGTGGGAGCGGTTCACGATGCGCGAAAAGGTGAAGTAATCGCGGTTCGTCAGGGCGGACACCGCCTCGCGGACGCTTTCCGATTCCCGGATGATGAAGATGACCCGGCGCCTCACCGACTCGGGGATATCGGTAATCTCCTCGAGGATGGACTCGGTCAGCTGGTTAAAATCGGACGGCGCGTCGGGGTCGGTCTTGACGATCTCGTAGGCGCGGATGCATTCCTGAATCCTGAGCGCGAGCTCCTCGCGCGCGAGCAGCCGGGGCACCCGCGAGTCGGTAAGGATGACCGAATACCCCTCCTCGGGAAACGGGACGAGATCCGCGGTCGCGCGGTTATGGTCGGTGCGCACGCAATGGCCTTTCTTCGCGGTCATGGCGGTCAGGATGTCGGCGCGGTGCGCGTAGGTTTTCAGGAAATGGACGTTCGCGCGCTCGAGCAGGGCGACGACGGTCGCGTCCGCCATCGTGGGCGCGAAGAGCTTACGAAGCGCGAATGCCGTGGCGACCTTCAGCGCGTTCGGCGTCCCGAGCCCGGCGTCCGCCGGTATCTCGGAAAGGATCGTGAAATTGAGCCCCGGAACCTGGATGCCGTACTCGATGAAGGCGGAAACGACCGCCTTCGCCGAGTTTGCCCAGCGGTCTTCCTTGCGATATTTGAGGTTCGACGCGGAAATCTTTTTGCGTTCGCCGAGGGCGACGGAATAGAGGCGAAAATTCGAGTCATTCCTGACTGATAGCGAGAGAAAAAGACTATAGTTGATGGCCATTGAAAGGGTATTCCCCTTCGCAAACCACGTATGCTCGCCCAGAAGATGGAAACGGCCGGGAACCGCTACGATAACATCCGGTGCAGCCTCATATTCGCCGGAATGGAACGACACGATTTTCTGCATAGCTCTATAATAGAGGCAATATTGAAACAATTCAACAAAAAAGAGTAGAGTGTTCTTTATTATGACAGTGCCAGCATCGATTTTATCGGTCATTCTCTCGGCGATACTGCTCTCGCTCGGCATCCCGAACGAGCTTTTTAAGCAAGGATCGGCCCTTTTCGGGCTTATCTCGCTCATCCCGCTCTATCTTGCCTTCCGCGACTCGCGCAGTTGGGCGCACGCCGGGTTCCTCGGCGGCCTGATGATGTTCCTGGTGCATGTCTTCTCGAGCTTTTGGCTTGCCTACTTCAAGGATTTCGCCATATTTACCCTCGGTGCCTCCGCGCTCGCCTACTTTGGCCTCGGCGTTCTCGCCGGCTGGCTCCTCCGCTACGCGCTCCAGCATTCCCGCCAGACGCGGCCATTCCTCTTTGCCGGGGTTTGGCTCGCTTGGGAATGGGGGAAGTCCACCGGTTTTCTCGCCTATCCTTGGGGCACGCTCGCCATGTCGAGCCGCGAGCTTTCGGCCCTTATCCAGGTCGCCGAGCTCACCGGGGTCTGGGGTATTAGCTTTCTCATGGCCCTCCCCCAAGCGGTGCTCGCCGAAACCCTCTTTCCCCGCCTCACCCCGGTACGCCTCGGGCGCAAGGCGCACCTCCCCCTCACCAACCCCGCCTATGAGCGCTTTTCCGCAAACGTGGATACCATCGCCGCGCCTGGCTCGCCGAGACGGTTCGCCGCTTTCATCGGGCAATCCGCTCGCGAGATGCGCGCGCCGCTCGCCTGCGTCGCGGGCATCCTCATCCTGACCGTGGCTTTCGGCGCCTGGAAGCTTTCCTTCCCGCCCAAACCGTACACGACGCTCAACGTCGTCATGGTTCAGCAAAACGGCGACCCGTGGGTCGACGGCGGCCTCGGGAGAAATCTCCGCGTTTCCGAGCGACTCACCCGGGAGGCGATCGCGAAAAGCGGAAAATCCGCGGATCTTGCCGTTTGGAGCGAGTCAATCCTCTCCTGGCCCTATGAAAACAATAAAGCCTATTACGCGAATCACCCGAAGGACGATCCCTTTCTCCCTTTCATGGCCACGACGGGCGTTCCCCTTCTCGTCGGCTCTCCCGTCGTCTTAAACGCCGCGAACAACGATTTCGCGAACGCCGTCATCTACGTCGCGCCCGACGGAACCCAGCTCGGGTGGTACGGAAAGATGCAACTCGTTCCCTTCGCCGAGTATATTCCGTTCGCACAAAACCCCATCGTCGGGAAATTCTTCGACGCCCTCGTCGGCTTTTCCAAGGGATGGATTCCCGGTACCGAGTATACGGTCTTTACGGTCACGAACAAGGAAGGCAAGACCATCCATTTTACCGCGCCGATCTGCTTCGAGGACGCGTTCCCGACGCAAACCGCGCGGCTTCATAACGCCGGCAGCGACGTATTGATCAACCTCACGAACGATGCCTGGTCTAAAACCGATAGCGCCGAATACCAGCACTTCGCGATCGCGTCCTTCAGGACCATCGAGCTCAGGACAACCTTAATCCGCTCGACCAATGGCGGCTATTCGGCCGTCATCAACCCCTTGGGCCAGGTCATCGAGGACCTCCCGCTCTTTACCGAGGCTTCGGTGAACGCCTCGGTGCCGATCTATCCTCACCGGACGACCTTCTATGCCCGCTTTGGGGATTGGTTTCCGCTCCTTATATCGCTTCTCATCCTGGGCATGGCGATTCGCTCCGAGTTTATTGACAGAAGGCGGGTATTCCGTTAACCTTTCATAAGTAATGGTTAACGGAAGTCAGAGTGCCAGCACGCGAGCGCAGATCCTCGCGATCCTCAGAAACTCCTCAGGCCCGATTTCAGGCGAAGCGATAGCCTCGGCGCTTTCCATCTCTCGGGTCGCCGTCTGGAAGGCAATCAAGGCATTGGGCGACGCCGGGTATGGGATTACCGCGGGCGCGACTGGCTATTCCCTCACCGCGGACCTGACCGATTGCCTTGATCCGTGGGAATTCGGTCAAGCAGAAAGCCTCATCGCGCATTTGCCGGAAACCGACTCAACGATGAACCGGGCACGCGACGCCGCGCTTGCCGCGTGCCCCGACGGGTTCGTCGTGATCGCCGACGCACAAACGGGCGGTCTCGGCACCGGCGGAAAACGCTGGGATTCCCTTCCTGGCGGCCTTTTTTTCACGATCGTGACGAGGCCGCGCCTCGAATCCCCCTGGGCGCATCGGCAGGTTCTTGCCGCGCAATGCGCCCTCATCCGCGCAATCCGGGCAGTGAGCGGTACCTCAGTCTTTCCGCATTGGCCGAACGATCTCATCGCCGCAACCGACTCCGGTTCCGGCAAGGTTGGGGGAATCCTTGTCGAAGCCCTCATCTCCGGAAACCAGGCGGAATATCTCAATGTGGGCATTGGAATCAATACTGGTTCCGCATCGCCCGCAAGCGGGTACGCGACCGTCGATTCAGGCCGAAAGGCGCTTCTCGAAGCCTTCAGGCGCGAGTTCACGCCCGCCCGCTATGCCGAGGAATCGCTCGTGAGCGAATGGAACGCGCTTTGCCCGGAGGTAAATCATGAAATCAGGTATACCCTTAAGACGGCCTCGTATGAGAGCCCCGAAACCCACCATTCCGAAATGACGGGAATCTTTAAAGGCGTTGACGCGCGGGGGTATGCGCTCGTCGAATTAGTATCCGGCACGCGCGGTACCGATTCCACCGTCGAGCGCTATGCCCCTGGCGAACTATCCATTACGATAAAAGGAAGGAAAGCATGAAGCAGAATTCAATAAAGTCGGTTTTTACCGCTCTTTTCGCGGCCCTTATCGCGGTCGGCTCACTCGTCGCGCTCCCGATTGGGCCGGTGCCGATCGTCCTTCAAAACGCGTTCGCGGTCCTCGCGGGACTCCTCCTCGGGCCCCTTCAGGGCGCGGGAGCCGTCGGACTCTTCCTCATGGCGGGAGTCTTGGGCCTTCCCATCTTCTCCGGGGGAAAGGGTGGCTTTGCCGTGCTCATCGGACCCACGGGAGGATACCTCGTCGGCTATTTCATCGCCGCGCTCGTCGCGGGCTCCGCGGTTAAGCGCGCCTCGAAAACGAACGTTCGCGAGGCCTTTCCCGTCGTCTTGAGCGCCGCGATCGCGGGCTTCGCGTGCATCTATATCCCCGGCGTCCTCGGCCTCAGGAAGGCGCTTGGCCTCGACATCGCCCAGGCGCTCGTGAAAGGGGTCGTCCCGTTCCTCCTTCCCGACGCGATCAAGATCGCGATAATCGTGCCGATCGCGCTTAAGCTCCGCCCGATCGTCGACCGTTACCTCAACCCCGATGCTTGAGGTTCGCTCCCTCACGCGACGGTTTCCCGGGCTTGGCCGACCAGCCCTCGACGCGGTGAGCTTCCGGGTAAGCCGCGGCGACTGCCTCGTCATCTCGGGCGCGAACGGCTCGGGGAAAAGCGTCCTCATGAACCTCATCGCCGGACTCGACCGTCCGACCGACGGCTCGGTTGAAGTCGCGCAGGGAGACGGCAAGCCCTACCGCGTCGGCTTGGTCTTCCAGGACGCGAACGCGCAGATCCTCGGCGATACCCCGGAAGAAGACGCCGCCTTTGGCCCGCGCAATATGGGGCATGACGGAAAGCGCTCGCGGGAAATCGCCCGAGCAGCCCTTGGCCGCGTCGGGCTCTCAGGGCTCGGCAATGTTCCGGCGCGAAGCCTTTCAGGCGGGGAAAAGCGGCGCCTCGCCGTCGCGGGTATCCTTGCCATGGACGCCGAGATCATCATCTTCGACGAACCCTTCGCCAACCTCGACTGGCCCGGCGTCCTTCAGGTCAATGCCGTCATCAAGGATCTTAAAATAGAAGGGAAAACCATAATCGTCCTTACCCACGAACTCGAAAAGGTGCTCGCGCTCGCGAACCGGCTCCTCGTGCTCTTTGCAGGCAAGCTCGTTTACGATGGTACCCCCTCCGAAGCCCTTTCGGGCGCGGTGAGCCTTGAGGCGTGGGGAATTCGTAACCCACTCAACCGGTACGAAACCCTCAAAGACCTCGTCTGGGAAGCCGATCGATGAGCGCGCGCCTTGACCCGCTCTTTCGCTATCGCCCCGAGGCGACCATCATTCACCGAATACCCGCGATCCTGAAGCTTGTCGGGCTTGCCGCCGCTGGCGTGTGCGCCTTTCTTCCCAATCCCGTATTCCCGATCGCGTGCGGCCTCGCCCTCATCGCGCTCGCCCTACTAGCGCGCATCCCGCTCGCCGCGCACCGGCAAAACGCGCGCATCCTTTTTTGGTACGCGCTCGCCATCCTTTTTTTTCGCTTTGTCGGCCCCCTCCCCGACGCCGCCGCGCTCAAGTCAGGTCTCGCCGACTCGGGAATCTACCTTTTCAGGCTCGCGCTCGCCGTGCTCGCCGGTACCGTGTTCTACGAAACGACGAGCTCCTTGGAAATCAGGCAAGCGATCTACCGCGTACAAGACGCCCTCGCCCGGATCGCCGGTCGACTCTTGCCCGCGCGGCTTTCCCCGGCTACGCGGCGCTATCCCGACGTCGCCTTGCTTTTATCGCTTACGATATCCTTTATACCGCGCATCTTCGACGCGTGGTCCCGCCTCAACCGCTCCTGGGACGCGCGCGGCGGAGCGCGTGACCGCTCGCCCCGCGGCGCGTGGAAGCGCCTCACGACGCTCATTCCCCTCCTGATCGTCACCCTTTTGGACATTGCCGCCGAAACCGACCGCGCAATCCAAAACCGGTCAATTGTCAAGTAAAACTCGGATAAAAAACTCATTTTTTTTATTGCAATGCACTATGAATGGTGCTATAGTCGTCTTTGCGAGCCAGAGACACCATATCTGGCACCCTATAGGTAGAGGTAACCCAATATGCGTTGTCCCCATTGCGGGAGTTTTGACGACAAAGTGATCGAATCCCGCACCCTTGCCAATGGAGACAGTATCCGCCGCAGACGAGAATGCATCGGCTGCGGGTATCGGTTTACGAGCTACGAACGGATCGAGGAAAAGCAATTCATGGTGATCAAGCGCGACGGCAGAAGGCAACCCTTCGATCGCCTGAAGCTTGAGCACGGGATCGAGCGGGCGCTCGAAAAGCGGCCGGTTTCGAGCATGACGATCGAGAACATCGTCAACGAGATCGAGGACCAGGCCGTCATGGCCGGCAAGGGCGCGCATGAAATCCAGAGCTCGGTGCTCGGAGAGCTCGTGCTCGCGAAGCTCAACGAGGTCGACAAGGTGGCGTACATCCGCTTCGCGTCGGTCTACCGGCATTTCGAAAACCTTGAAGAATTTATGGAAGAAGTTAATAAAGTGGGAGGATTGAATGGCAGCGACAACTGAACAGGCGGAACAGGGCGTATTCCCCGAATGGAAGCATTTTCTCGGGACCGCGAAGGAATCCGAGAACCCGACGGTCATTAAGAACGTCGTGAAGCGCTCGGGAGAGATTACCCCGTATGATCGCACGAAGATCGAGCACGCCATCGCCCAGGCAATCGCCGCCTGCGAGGGAACCGCGAACGCCGACAGGGCGCACGACATCACCGATAAGGTAGAGGAAGCCCTCCGCGTCATGATGGCGGGCCGTCACGCGCACTCGATCCCGGCCATCGAGGAGATTCAGGACATCGTCGAAACCGTCCTTATTAAGGAAGGCGAGGTTCGCGTCGCGAAAGCGTACATCCTCTACCGCGCGCGGCACGAGGCGATCCGCGACACCGAAAAGCTCATGCTCGACATCGACGAGACGATGAACGGGTATTTGAGCCAGTCGGATTGGCGCGTCAAGGAAAACGCGAACGTCAACTTCTCGCTCGGCGGGCTCATCCTCCATAACTCGGGAACCCTCACCGCGAACTATTGGCTGAAAAACATCTATCCCGAGGAAGTCGCCAAGGCGCACCAAAGCGCCGCGTTCCATATCCATGACCTTTCCATGTTCTCGGGCTATTGCGCGGGATGGTCGATCAGGCAGCTCATCGCCGAGGGCTTGGGCGGCGTTCCCGACAAGATCACCTCGAAGCCCGCGCGGCACCTTTCGACACTCATTCAGCAGATCGTCAACTTCCTCGGCATCATGCAGAACGAGTGGGCGGGCGCGCAGGCCTTCAGCTCCTTCGACACCTACCTCGCGCCCTTCGTCAAGAAGGACTCGCTTTCAGACAAGGAAGTCAAGCAGTGCCTCCAGAGCTTCATCTACGGCGTCAACACCCCGAGCCGCTGGGGCAGCCAGGCGCCGTTCACGAACATCACCCTCGACTGGAACTGCCCGGCCGACCTCGCGGATAAAAACGCGGTCGTCGGCGGCGGCGAGATGCCCTTTACCTACGGCGATTGCCAGAAGGAAATCGACACGATCAACCGCATCTTCATCGAGCTCATGCTCGAGGGCGACGCGGCGGGTCGCGGCTTCCAATACCCGATCCCGACCTACAACATCACGAACGATTTCGACTGGTCGAGCCCGAACGCGCAGCTCCTTTTCGAGATGACCGCGCGCTACGGCACGCCGTACTTCCAGAACTTCATCAATTCCGACCTTAACCCGTCCGACGTCCGCTCGATGTGCTGCCGCCTCCAGCTCGACAAGCGCGAGCTCAGGAAGCGCGGCGGAGGGCTTTTCGGCTCGGACGAGTTCACCGGCTCCATCGGCGTCGTGACGATCAACATGCCGCAGATCGGGTACCTCGCGAAAACCGAGTCCCAGTACTTTGCCCGGCTCGACTACCTCATGGACCAGGCGAAGGTAAGCCTTCAGCTCAAGAGGAAGGTCATCGAGCGGCTCCTCGACGGCGGGCTTTTCCCGTACACGAGGCGCTACCTCAGCCACCTCAACAACCACTTCTCGACGATCGGCATCTGCGGCATGAACGAGAGCTGCCTCAACTTCCTCGGGGTGGACATCGTCAACCCGCGCGGAAAGGCGTTCGCGGACAAGGTCCTCACCCACATGAGGCAGCGCCTCGCCGACTATCAGGAAACCACCGGTGAGCTTTTCAACCTCGAGGCGACGCCCGCCGAAAGCACCTCGTACCGGCTCGCGCGGCACGACAAGAAAAAATACCCCGATATCATCACCTCGGGTGACACGGACCCGTTCTACACGAACTCGAGCCAGCTCCCGGTCGGGTACACGAGCGACATCTTCGAGGCCCTCGACCATCAGGAATCGCTCCAGACGAAGTACACCGGGGGAACGGTCTTCCACGTGTTCCTCGGCGAGGCGATCAAGGATTGGGAATCGTGCCGCGACCTCGTGAAGGCCGTCGCGTCGAATTACCGCATCCCGTACTTCTCGATCTCCCCGACCTTCTCGGTGTGCCCGGTTCACGGGTACATCAACGGCGAGCATTTCGAGTGCCCGACCTGCAAGGCCGAGCGCGAGGAGATCCTCGTCGGGAAGCTCGCCGAGCTCGAAACCGAGCGGAAGGCCGCCGCGGAGACGGCGCGCTAACGAGAAAGCGGGCACTCCGCGCCCCGATCGACGACGATCGAATGGGTTCGGGCGCCTTTTACCGGCACAGCGCCTCGCGCGGCGCGCCCATGGCATTCATGAGCGCGCGGCGAGGGGGCGCCCGTAGTACGCAAAAAAAATGAGTCCTGGGAGGGAACAAAAAAATGAGAACAGTAGCAGAGATCGACGCCGACATCGCGAAGGTGAAGGCGGAATTGAATGACGTTCACGGAACGACCACCGAAGTCTACGCGCGCATCGTCGGTTACTATCGCTCGGTCCGGAACTGGAATCCCGGAAAGCGCGAGGAATACAACCATCGCAAGCTCTTCGTCGCCGACGAGTCGCGGATCAACGAGCACCTTCCCGCGGGCTCAGGCTGCGCCTGCGAGTCCGGCCCGTCCGTCATGATCAAGAGCGCGACGCAGGCCGCCTCGATCATGAAGGCGAGCGAGGACGCGCTTCGTGAAACGGCGAAGGGCCCGGCGTTCCGCTACGAGCTTTTCACCCGCAAGACCTGCCCGAACTGCCCGCCCGTCAAGGCATGCTGCGAAAACCTTCCCGTCTCCGGGGAGATCATCGACGTGGACACCGAGGCCGGCATGATCCGCGCGTCGTCCTACGGCGTGTTCTCGACGCCGACCGTCATCTTCTTCGACGCCGATTCGGCAGAGATCGGGCGCGCGCATTCCGTGAAGGAAATTCGCGCACTTCCCGCCCTCAGCGCGGCGGAAGCGGTTCTCGCGTAACCAAACGATGAAAGCGGGCCTCATCAAAACAAGCCTGGTAAATTTCCCCGGCCGCGTCGCAGCGGCCGTTTTCTTGCCCGGCTGCAATCTCCGCTGCCCCTATTGCCACAACGCCGAACTCGCCGAGGCAAGCGTCGTGTCCGGGCCAAAAAACCCCGAGAGCGCGGAGAACGACTATGTCTCTATCGAGGAAATCTACGCGCATCTCGAGCGCCGCGCGTCGGTGCTCGGCGGCCTCGCCATAACCGGCGGCGAGCCGCTCCTCTCGCCGGCGCTTGCGGACCTCATCCGCAAGGCGCGTTCCCTCAACCTCGCCGTAAAGATCGACACGAACGGCACGCTGCCCGATCGGCTCAGCGCGATCATAGGCAACCGCGAGACATGCCCCGACATGATCGCGATCGACGTCAAGACGAGCCCCGCGCGCTACGGCGAGCTCACCCTCGAGCCCAACGCCGGGGCAATGGTACGCGAGGCCATTGAGCGATCAATCGACATCCTTTCGCGCGCGCCTTCCACCGTCAGGGTCGAGTATCGGACGGTCCTCGTCCCGGGTCTCGTGCGCGAGGAGGAACTTAAGGCAATCGCCGCGATCATCCCGCATGGCGCCGATTGGAAACTCGCGTCATTCGTTCCGGGCGCCTGCCTCGATCCGTCCCTGAACGCGCTCGATCCCTACGGCCCGGCGGAAACCGCGCGCCTTGTCGCCATCTCAAAGAACCTCATCCCCGGGGCGCAGCTTCGGTAGGTTGAGAGAGGAGAAGCCGTGGTTGAAGGCATGAAAAAAACCGTAAAAGAGTCCGCGCTCTACATCGCGATAGGCGCGATAGCGTCTTCCATCGACGGGCTTTTCTACGTTTTCTTCACGCGCGCGCTCCAGTTCTGGTTTCTTGCGGCGAATTTCTTGAGCGTCAACATCGGCGTTACCGTGAGCTTTTTCCTCAACGCCCACGTTAACTTTAAGAAAACGCAGCGGCTTTTCAGGCGCGCGGTCTCTTTCTACGGGGTTTGCTATTTCGGCATGCTCGTGTCGATGGCCATACTCTACGTTGGGACGTCGGTCTTGGGCTTTCCCGACATACCGATAAAGGTCTTCGCCGTCATCGCCGCGGGCACGGTGCAATTCGTCTTCAATAAGCGCGTGACCTTCGGTCGTATCAAGTAGCCCGGGCGAGCTATTTCGCTTGATAGGGAGATTCTCATGAACAACGTTATTCTGATCGGCTTGGTGAGTTTCTTCGCCGACTTAAGCA
>Ga0116170_10002248_pt1 | contig 18757 bp, 15 predicted proteins | sample AD_JPNHW1_MetaG_FD_89797 | JGI IMG/M metagenome (GOLD analysis project Ga0116170, IMG submission 89797) | Active sludge microbial communities of municipal wastewater-treating anaerobic digesters from Japan - AD_JPNHW1_MetaG | ecosystem: Engineered > Bioreactor > Anaerobic > Digestate | place...
AACATCAGAAGGCTTATTCCCGTGAGAATCTCCGGAACCACCAGGGGCGTGTAGATCAGTAGGTAGTGGGAGCGTTGCAAACGGCTTCTGGCGTACTTATGAAGGGCGAAGGCCGCCGTCGTTCCCAGAAGCAGGGAGAGAAGGGTGGCCCCGAAGGCGATGACCAAGGAGTTCTGGACGGCGCGCCAGATTTCAGGGGAATCGAAGAGGCGTCTGTACCAGATCAAGGAAAACCCTTCCCACCCGCTTCCGAAGCGGGAAGCGTTGAAGGAGTTGATTACGAGGACCATGATGGGCAGGTAGAAGAAGAGCAGAACCAGGAGGGTGACGATCAGGGGGAAACGGCTTCTCTTCATGAATCCTCGCTGATGAAAGGATCGTTTTTCACCCTGTTCCGCTGTAGAAGCAGAACCATGACGAGGGGGGCCATAACGGCCAAGATCAAGAGCGCCGAGAGGGCGGCCGCATGGGGAAGGTTCCTGTCGACGAAAACCCGTTGGGCGATCTTGTTGCCCATCATTTCGCTTCCTGGACCTCCCACGATATCGGGAATCACGTAAGAGCCCAAGGCCGGGATGAAGACGACCAAGACGGAGGTGAGGATTCCCCGGCGGATGGCCGGAAGGAAGACGCTGAAGAAGGTTCTCACCGCCCCTGCCCCTAAGTCTCTAGCCGCCTCGCTGAGCCGAAAATCGTACTTCTCCGCCGCGGCGTAGATCGGGAGAATCGAGAAGGGAAGGTAGGTGTAGACCATAACGAGCAGAACCGCCGCAGAGTTGTACATGAGAATACTCTCCGGACCGGCCAGTCCCACCATGACCAGAGCCCTCTTCACGAACCCCTCCGGATGGAGAAGAAGCTTCCAGGCGAAGATTCTCACCAGAAAGCTGGTCCAAAAGGGGACAATCACCAGAAGGAGGACAAGCTGTCGCACCCGAGGCTTTAAACGGGCGATATGGTAGCCTGTAGGAACGGCCAGGACCAGGCAGATCACCGTCGTGAGCAGGCTGATCCAGAGAGTCCGCCAGAGAATGGACGGGTAGTTCGGGTTGGCGAGGTGAAAGAGGGTCTGAAGGCTCCACCCTTTACCGATCCCTCCGTAAGGGTTGGCGGGTTTAAAGGCGATGGCGAAGACCAGAAGAGTGGGGATGACGAAGAAGAAACTCAGCCAGAAGAGGGAGGGAGAGGTAACAAACCACTCCTTCCAAGAGGCCCGCCGGTTACTTTTCAAAGGAGGCCTCTTCGTCTGACTCCTCCCCAACCTTCTCGGGAGGAAGGGGGTTGAGGCTCTCGTCCTTTTCACTGTACCGTTCCAACATAAAGCCATCGTCGGAGTGCCACCAGATCCAGACATCGTCCTGCCATCGGATCGGCTTCTCGTCCAGGAAGAAGCGACCGTGTTGCCGGAGGAGGGAGATCCTGTACTCACCCATACGGACCCAATACTTCGTCGTCGACCCCAGGTAGATCACGTCTTCCACCTTGGCCGGATAGAGGTTGACGTGGGGAGGAAGATCCTCCGGTTTGTCCCTGGAGATCCGAATCTTCTCGGGACGGATACTGAGGTACACCGGGTTACCCGCCAGAATCTGCTTGTCGTTGAAGCAGACGATATCGGGAAAGTCTTCCACTTTGATCCTGCTGTAGTCGCCGTTCAACAGGCTTTCAACGGAGCCCTCGAAGAAGTTTGTGTCCCCGATGAAGGCCGCTACGAAAGAGGTTCGGGGAGTCTCGTAGACCTCCGGGGGGGTGCCGATCTGCTGAACCTTCCCCGCGCTCATCACCGCGATCCGGTCGCTCAGGCTCATGGCCTCCCCCTGGTCATGGGTGACGTAGAGGAAGGTGATACCCACCTCGTCATGGATCAGGTCCAACTCGATCAGCATTCTCTGGCGGAGCTTCAGGTCCAGGGCAGCCAAGGGTTCGTCCAGAAGAAGGACCTGGGGCTTGTTGATCAAGGCCCTGGCGACGGCGACACGCTGTTTCTGCCCTCCGCTCAGCTGGTCCGGCTTTTTATGGCTCTGGTCGGTCATCTGAATCAACTGAAGCATCTTGTCGACTTCCCGGGATATCTCATGGAAGGGTTTCTTGGCCACCTTCAAGCCGAAGGCGATGTTCTCCCAGACCGTCATGTGGGGAAAGAGTGCGTAGTTTTGAAAGATCGTGTTCACCTTCCTCTTGTTAGGGGGAAGGTCGGTAATGTCTACTCCGTCTAGGAGGACCCTGCCGCTGTCGGGTCTTTCAAACCCCGCCAGAAGCCGTAGCATCGTCGTCTTTCCACACCCGCTCGGGCCGAGAAGGGAGAAGAACTCACCTCTCTTCACCTCCAGGGAGACGTTGTCCACGGCGGTGATAGAGCCAAAGCTCTTGCTGACCTCTCGAAACTCAAGGAATTCTCCCACCTTGCTCTACCTCCTCCCGCCGATCCGTACGTACTCTATTTTAATGAAAGAGCCCGCAAGGTTCAAGAGCTTCACCCTTTTCTCTCCTCTTCGGTCAGAGCCTCCCTCAGGAGTAGAGGGAGGGGTTCACGTACCGCCTCTTCTCCCGCTTGCGAACCCTCAGGACGACGAAGATCCCCGCCAAGAATCCCCCCACGTGGGCCCACCAGGCGATCCCCCCGGAGGTCAAGGAGAGGAGAGAAACCGTACCGGAGAGAAGCTGGGTCATAAACCAAAAGAGGATGAAGAGGTAGGCGGGGATCTCGATGAAGAGGGGGATGAAGACGAACACAGGAATCAGGGTTAGAATCCTCGAGTAGGGAAAGAGGAGAAGGTAGGCGGCCATGACACCGGCAATCGCCCCGGAGGCTCCGATCACGGGGATTCGGGATGAGGCGTTGAAGAGAATATGGAGGAAAGAAGCGGAGAAACCCGCGAAGAGGTAGAACCCCAGATAGCGGCTATGGCCTAAACGGTCCTCCACGTTATCGCCGAAGATCCAGAGAAACCACATGTTGAAGATCAGGTGGGTCCATCCGGAGTGGAGGAAGAGGGAGGTTAAGAGGGGGAACAAGAGAGAGAGTCCTTCGCCGAAGAGGTGGAGGGGGTGAAAGGGGAGAAAACGGCTAGGGATGACCCCGTAGGTATAGATCAACCGTTCTTGAAGAAGCGCTGGAAGGGTCAGCTGGTAAAGGAAGAGGGCGATGTTGGCGAGTATCAGCACCGTGTTGACGACCGGCCGAGTGCGGTGAGGAACAGTATCGCGGATAGGGATCATTGGTATACCGAGGGTGAGTGTAACATTCGCAAAAACCTTTTTCAAGTTTCCAGGGTTGCATTCTTTTTACTTTTCTTTTAAAATGATCTCATGATGCCGAAAAACGCCTTTTTCACGCCCACGAGGAAGTTAGTTCTTTTCATGGCTCTTTCTCTCGTGGGAGTTTGCTTCGCCTCCGGGATGGTGGCCCTTCGCCTGCCTGGCCGCCTCAAGAAGGCTATGAAACCTCAGACACCCAAGACTAGGGTGAAAAAGACGGAACCTTTGCCGGTGATAAAAAAATTCTCCGGCCTTGTCGCCAAAGGAGATGTGATCATCTCCCTTCTTACCAGGAACGGCATTCTGGAAGATACCGCCCGGCGACTCGTGGAAGCCGTACAACCTGTTTACGATTTGGCCAAATTGCGTGCAGGGCATGCCTATACTTTAGAAACTAAAGATGGGCATTTGACCAAATTCGTCTACTGGGTCCAAAGTGATACACTCCTGGAGGTGAGTCCCGGCGTGGACGCTGATTTTCAAGCGAAAATCAACGCCCTCCCCTACAAGACAAAACGTCAGTTTGTCCGGGGAAAAATCGAAGGGAGCCTCTTCGAAACCCTCCAAAAAGCGGGGGAGAAACCGGAGCTTGCAGACATCCTCGCCGATCTCTACGCCTACGATATCGACTTTAACAGGGACATTCAGCCGGAAGATGAGTTCGCCGTTCTCGTGGAGAAGAAGTATCTGAAGGGTGAGTTCGTGAAGTATGGGGCCGTCTTGGCCGCTTCCTTCAAAAACAGCGGCAAGGAGTACAGGATCCTCCGTTTCACAGACCCTTCCGGAAAAACAGCCTACTACCAACCCGACGGGAAGGCGGTCAGGAAGATGTTTCTCCGTTGCCCTCTCCCCTTCATGAGGGTCACCTCCTCCTTCGGCATGAGACGCCACCCTGTTTTGGGCTTCTCCGCCAAACATAACGGCGTGGATTTCGGCGCCCCTACCGGAACTCCCATCAGGGCCGTCGGTAACGGAACAGTCCAACAGGTGGGACGGGACGGAGGAAGGGGAAACTACGTGGTGATTCGGCATCCGAACGGGTACTTCAGTCACTACTACCACATGAGCCGCTTCAAGGCGGGGATCCGTTCCGGAAGCAGGATCGACCAGAAAGAGATCATCGGCTTCGTCGGGAGTACCGGGCGTTCTACGGGCCCCCACCTCCACTACGGACTCTCTGTGGGGAAGAGGGGTTTCCTGAATCCCCTGAGCATCAAGTCTCCAACGGAGACGCCCCTCTCCAGTTCCTACATGCCCCTCTTCAAGAAGAGCCTACTCCAGACCTTCGCCCTCTTCCAAGCCGTTCCGGTTCAGACACGCCGCCCCCTGCTCCCCAGGAACCCCCTGGAGATGCGCCACAGAATCCGTACCCCCATCCGTTTTTCCCCTTTGAACTTTTAAGCAGCCTTAAGAGAGGATAGAAGGCCGGGAAAGGTAACTCTTTCCCGGCCTTTTTTTTCTGTTCACCTGTATACAAAGGAAGAGGCGCGAAGCCCCCTCCCTCCTCTTGACCGGACTATCCCAGGAGAAGCCTTCCCGTTATCGCCGGTTGTTGGCCTCTACCCTCCGGTACCGCTTCTTACTGGATCGGTTCACCGTTGGCGTACCCTTCGATGATTTCCGGAGGAACCTCGAGCACATTATCCCACCCTCCGTAACGCGCCAAGGGTTGAGGTGAGGCGAAGGCCCTCTTCCTTCCCCCTTCGATCAGGTAGACCGCCCTGTTGGCTCCCCGGCCCTGGGCGATCACCATCCTCCCTTCGAAGGAGGCACCGATAGGCTCCCCCTCCTCCATTCTTTCAAGAGTCTCCTCAGGAACCTTCTCAAGGTACTTCCAAGGGTCTTTCCCCCGTTTTTGCCCGTAGTTGTAAGCGTAGAGACTCTCAAGATTTCTGAAGACCCTCTTTCTGTAGTTGCCGGTCCCACGCCTCTCGATCAAGTAGACGCGGTCTCCCCTACCCTTGACGTACTTGCTCTGAAGGTAGGCCGGGTTATCCCGGGAAGGCCAACGGGAGAAGGCCCTCTCCATCTCTTCCAAGGTTCTACGGCACTCTCTCAGGGAGGACATTCTTAACCCTTTCCGGTCCATGGAGGAGTTAAGCTCCTCGAAGGAGGAAATCAGGTAGGAAAAGGCGTTGAAGAGGTTTGTCCTGAGGGAATCGTCGCGAAAGTACCCCCCCCTATCCTGGGCCAACTTCAGAAAGAGCCTGGCGGAAGCGGCAAAACTCTCGGAGCGGAAAAGGACGGCCTGCTCTTGATCGTTGATCTCACCGTTCCATCCCCGAAAATGGTCGTAACTCTCCTCCGCAAGATCGGCGGAACTCCTGAGAAGGCTCTCGCCAAGGGCGACGACCCGATCCCTCTCGTCAGCCTGGAGGGGGAAGGCCAGAAACAGAAAAAACAACAACACCACAACGGTTAACCCTCTCTTCATCTCTCTCTCCTCGGTGGCGGGGGCGACTCTAAGGGGCCGCCCCCGCCTCTTCTTTAAAAAGTAATCAGAAGCTCAGCTTCTTGGCGATATCGGAAGGAAGAGCGCTCTTGTTGATCATGATGGCGATCGTCTTGAGACGTACGTAAGGGGCGGACATGTAGAGGTACCCCTTGTACTTCCCGTCAACACCCCAAGAGTTCTTCGTCTGGTAGAATTTGGCCCCCTTCTGGTCCTTGGCCAAACCCGTAATATGCATCAGGTGGTCGTCCGTGGTGGTCTGGTTGTCAAAGGTGACCTGCCGCATCTCTTGGGTGATCTCCTTTTCCACAACCGGCTCCGTCACCGGCGCCTCCCTCTCCGCCTGACTCTTGTCCTCCCAATCCACTTTGGGAACTACCGCGTAACCCTGGTTGCGGGCGGCGAAGTCTCTCTCGCTCACATCACCATCCCAGGCGAAGGTATAGCCATTTTCAAGGGCGTAGTCCATAACCCTCTCCAGCTCGTCGATGGGAAGGTTATAATACTCGCCGCCAGCCCAGTTATCAGGGAACTCCAACCGGACCTTAGAGTAAAAGGGGGCCAGGGAGTAAGAGGTGATCTCAATATAGTCGTCCAGGTTCAGAGGGACCCTCTCCTTCAAGAAGCTCTCGGGGGTGTAGCTCTTCCCCTGGTAGGCGAACTCCTTGGGTTCCGCCCCGAGGTAGATATCCAAAACCTTTTCGAAAGCCTCTTTCCAAAGGGGTGTCACCTTTCCGCCGGGCCTCTTGACGATTCCCTGCAGCATTCCCTGAAGAACCGCCTCCAACTCTCCGTGGTTATGCCTCTTCTCCCCGATTTTCAGGCCATCGTAGACCTCTTCGGGGACGATTCCATAACGCTTGATCGTGTTGATGACATCGTGAGCCTGGCCTCCCGGTCCAAAGGGGGAATCCCCGTGGCGCCGAACGTAGAGCTCCGCCTTCGCCGGATAAACCCTTCGGACAACGAACATCTCCGAAAGGTCAAGCTCCCCTTTACCGGCTCTCATAAGCTCGGCTTCCAGGAAAGAAAGCGTGGCAAAGTCCCAACAGGTACCGGTACGGGCTTGATTCTTCACCGATGACCTGGGGACTTCTTTGACCATGGTAAAACGGTATGGCTCCGGTTGAGCCTTGCTCGGCTTCTTTACCTCTCCGGACAAGGGTATAAGGAGCAGTAGACTCAGGACAAAGGTTCCCAAAGATTTCATACTCGTTTCCTCCTTAAAGTGCTCCCCGAAGGGATCGTCTTTTACAATTATACGCAGCAGTGGAGGATTTGTGTCAACCTCTGGGCTTAATCGAAGAGGGACGGGGCGCCGAGGCCGAGGGCGGCCCTTTGAAAAACCATCTCCAACTCTTCGGCAGTCACCCTCTGAAGGGAGAGGGGGGGGAGGTTCTGGAGGGAGAAGAATCCGGCCTCCTGGGTCTCAGAGGAGGGGCGGAGCTCGCCCCCCAACTCTTTGCAGAGGAAAAAGGCTTTGTAGGTGTAGAAGAGGGAGGGAGTGTGCCCATGGAGGCTTTTGTCCAGAAGGGCCAGGAGGGAGACGACCTCACCCTCGATTCCGCTCTCCTCCCGAAGCTCTTTAAGAACCGCCTGGGAGGGGGTGTAGCCGACATCCGCCCAGCCTCCCGGAAGAGACCAGCACCCATCGCTCCTCTCCCGGACGAGAAGGACCTTCTCCCCCCTGAAGAGGGCACCCCGAACATCAAGCTTGGGAGTCTGATAGCCCTCCTCCCTGGGAAGGGCGGCCCTCAGGGAGTCTTCGGGAAAACCCGCCTCCCGTTCCAGGAGGCGGAGCGCCGTTTGTTCTATCTCTTCGTACCTCTCCCTGTCGTAGGGGGCGGGAGAGTAGGCCAAACCGCTCCTGGCTAGGGCAAGGAGTCTCTGTGCGGTCCTCCAGAGCTCAGAGTTCATCGAAACCTCTCGCCAGGGAATCGAGAAAGACGGCCACATGGGAGACCTTTCGACGTCTCCCGATCTGCAGGGCGCATCCGGGGCAATCGGTGATCACCTCGGCCCCCTGGTCGAAGTTTGCGATGTTCTCCCGGGCGATTCTCTCTGAGAGCTCCAGGTTGGAAACGGCGAAAGAGCCTCCAAAACCGCAGCACCTTCGCTCTTGGGGAACCTGAAGGTCCACCCCCGGAAGGTCTCTGAGAATCTCTTCCAGGAGGTTGGCCCGGGGATGAAAGTTCTGGGTGTGACAGGAGAGGTGGAGGGCGATTCTCCTGCCATCGGCTCTCAGCGTCTCCAGCATCCCCCCCCCGTGGGCCTTCAGAAACTCCGGAAGGCTGAACACGTCGCCCCATCCGTAGAGGGATGTCAGGGTATGGTACCCTGTGGGGCAGAGGGTAACCACCGCTCCTCCCCCCGCCCTCTCACGCAGCTGGGTGTTTGCCCTCTTCAGGCGCTCGAACCTCTCCTGCATGCCGGCGCTCAGAGGAGCGAAGCCACAACAGTCGAAGGGGGGAACCACCGGGGAGTATCCGATGGAGGTCAGAAGCCTCAGGGCGGAACGGAGTATCTCCGGAAAAAGGTATCTGCTGAGGCACCCGGGAAAGAGGAGAACCCTCTCTCCCCCCTGAGATCGACTTAGGGAGGGACTCCTCCCGCGGGGCCGGGAGAAGGGTGAGAGGAGCCGATGGAGAGGAAAGGCCCTCGCAAGGTCCAGCCAGGGGCGGCGGAAAACGAAGAGGGCCGCCCTTTTCGACACCGGGAGGGAACGGGAGAACCTCTTGCGCGCCTCCAGGAACAGGTCCGTCGTCTTCAGCCCTCCGGAGCAACTCTTCTGGCACCCGCCGCAAAGGAGACAACTCTGCAGAAGCCTTTTTCTGTAAAGCTCTCCGCCCTGATCGCTCAGGGAGACCTTGGCCCGGGGCGAGAAGGCCTCGTCTCGAAGAGTCTTATAAACAGGGCAAGAGGAGAGGCACTGTCCACATTTCAGGCACTCCCCCATGGCGGTTGAGCTTATTCGTAGAGCGGAGACGGGAGAGAGAGCAAGGCCTTCATCTCGCGGACCGCCCTTTCGAGCCCGACGAAGGCGGCCCTGGCGATGATCGAGTGGCCGATGTTCACCTCCGTCACCTCGGGGATCTGCCGAAAGAGAAGGATGTTCCTGTAGTTAAGCCCATGTCCGGCGATGGTCTCAAGGCCCAGTTTCCCGGCGAACTTGGCCACTTCCTTGAGTTTGACGAGTTCGTTCATGGCGGCGTCTCGGTCCCCGGCCTCGGAAAACTTCGTCGTGTTGATCTCGATGGCCTTTACTCCAATCCTGTGGGCCGCCCGGATCTGCTCCTTATCGGGATCGATGAAAAGGCTTACCTTGATTCCCGCCGAGTGAAAGCTCTGGATGTAGTTCTGAAGGTGAGACTGGTTGATCACGGCGTCGAGCCCCCCCTCGGTGGTAATCTCTTCCCTTCTTTCGGCCACCAGGGTCACCTGGTGGGGAAGAAGCGAGAGCATGAGGGTAGCCATCTCTTCGGTGGCCGCCATTTCAACGTTCAGGTGGGTCGTCACGGTCTTGCCGAGGATTTCGATATCCCTCTCCTTGATGTGCCTTCGATCTCCCCGCAGATGAACGGTGATCCCATCCGCCCCTCCTAACTCGGCTAAAACCGCCGCCTGCACTGGATCCGGTTCCCGCCCCTTCCTCGCCTCACGAAGGGTGGCGATATGGTCAACGTTGACTCCTAGTCTCATGGTTCCTCCCCTAAGCGTTTCCTTATCTTCTCGGCGCATCCGCACACCAAGGCCTTAAGGCCTTCCTCATCCTCCCCCTCAGCCATGAGGCGAAGGAGGGGCTCGGTCCCTGAGTACCTGATCACCAGGCGCGCCTGTGAACCGTACCTCTCTCTGGTGACCCGGTCGAGTTCCCCTATCTCCCCGAGACTCTCCAAGGGGACCCTCTCCCGAATGCGAAGGTTGACGAGGATCTGGGAGTAGAGGGAGAGGGAGTTGTGGTACTCCTCAGGGAGTGAGTTCTCGCTCTCGAGGAAGTCGAGTATTTTCAAGGCCGCCAGGAGACCGTCTCCAGTGACATGGTAGGGCCTGAGGATGATGTGTCCCGAGGTCTCCCCACCGAGGCGTGAGTTGCTGGAGACCATCCGCTCCCAGACGTACCTATCCCCCACGGGAGTCCTGAAAAAGCTCAGCCCCATCTCTTTGAGGTGGTTTTCCAGGGCCAGGTTGCTCATTACGGTCCCGACAACCTCTCCCCGGTACCCCTCTTTCATCAGAAGGTGTGCCAAGAGATGGAGAATCTGGTCGCCGTTCATCACGGATCCGCGCCCATCGGCCATGATCAACCTATCCGCGTCGCCGTCGAAGGCAAAGCCCGCGAAGGCTCCGTTTTCCACGACCGCCCTCGCCATCTCTTCGGGATGAAGAGCCCCGCAACCGTGGTTAATGTTCTTCCCGTTCGGGGAGCAGTGGATCGCCAAGGGGGTGTAGCCGGCGTCGCGGAAGAGTTTTTCCGCCAATGAGGAGGCTCCGCCGTTGGAACAGTCGAGAACGATACGCTTAGGTTTTTGAGGCCTATGGAGGGAGGCTTGGAGGAGAAAGTCTCTGTAGAGGTTGATGGTTTCAGGGCAGGCGAAGCGCCTCTGCGCAGGGTTCACCTGGGTGATCTCCCCGTTGATGGAGAGAAGTCCATCCTCAATGGCATTCTCCAGGCCGTCGTTCAGCTTCTCCCCTTGGGCCGAGAGAATCTTGATCCCGTTGAACTCGGCGGGGTTGTGGGAGGCGGAGATCATGATCCCCCCGTGATAGCCGCCCAGAGAGACGATCTTGGCCAGTCCCGGCGTCGTTATGGAGCCCACGGTTTCGGCAAGGATTCCGGAATCCCGGCAACCCGCCATCAGAAGCCCCTCGATCCACTCGCTGGAGCCTCGGGTATCGTTTCCCAGAACAATCTTCTCCACCGGCATGACCCTCTTCATCTCGAAGGGGATGCGGTAGATGATCTTCTCTACAAGAGGGTATTGCCCGGCGATTCCACGAATCCCGTCGGTTCCGAATAGGTGTCTCATCTCTCTCCGTTCCTTAAGGGTGATTCTTGTCGCTCTCTTCCTTCGGCGCTCTCTCCACCCTCAGGGAGACGGTGAAGCGGTTCTCCTTCGGTTCAAGAAGGACTACCCTGTTGTGCCAGAGCCTCACAGCAGTGGCGATCTCAAGGTTCCCCTCGAGGTTGCGCCTCTGGACGAGATCGGTCTCCACGTACTTACGCCCCCGCATGAGGGATTCCGGTCCTTCCACCTGAACGCTCTTGGGGGTGACGTGGTAGGAGGCGATTCGAAAACCGCTCTTGAGCTGAAGGTCCAGGTTGGGCTTCACGTCCAGGAGGGCCTTCACCCTCTTCTCCATGGTAAGTTGAACCAGGGGGGGAAGAAAGTCCGTCACCTGGAGGCCCTTGAGGTGGGTAAAGACCATCTCTTTCTCAAACTTGACGGTCAGAACCCTCTCCTTCTTGGCTTCCCCGGAGGCGGCCCACTCCCTGTTCACATCCACCACCAACTTCACGTCCGAAGGGGTCAGCGTTCTCAGAAGAGCCTGGGAGCCGCGCACCCTGACGTTCACCATGGTGGAGGAGAGGGCGACGATCTCCATCCCCTGAGGTTGGTCCCTCAGCTCCAGGGGGACGCTGAGAATGATCTCCTCCTGGGCCCTCCGATAGGTGGCTACGGCCATCCAGATAACAATGGCTAAAAAGAGGGCGGTAAACTTCAGGCCCAGATTCTTCATTTCACACCCACATCGAGTTGTCTGACCAGGAAGCTGTAGAGCGATTCCGGCTGATAATTTCTGACCAAGTTTCCGTCCAGGGCGACAGAGATCGTACTGGTCTCCTCCGAGACGACGACCACGAGGGCATCGCTCAGCCTGGACACGCTCAGAGCGGCCAGGTGACGGGTTCCATAGGGGCCCTTTCGGTAACGCTCTACAAGGTCGTTGGGTAAGGGAAGGAAAACCGAGGCGGCGCTCACTCTGTCCCGGGAGATAACCACCGCACCGTCGTGAAGGGGAGCCTTCGGAGTAAAGAGGTTCAGAAGGAGCTCTCTGGTCACCTGAGAGTTCAGGGGAACCCCTTTGCCGACATACTCCTTGAGGGAGACGCTCCTTTCGAAGACGATCAGCGCTCCGTAACCCTTCTGGGCGAGGATGTCCACCGCCGCCACAACCTCGTCAACCGTCTGTTTCGAGGCGGCCATAGGCGTGGTAAAGGGAAGTTTGGAGCCTAAGGCGGCCAGGTAGCTCTTGATCTCTTCACTGAAGATGACGATCAGGCCGAAGAAGGAGTAGGTGATCAGATTCCGCATGAGCCAATTGAAGGCGATCAAACCCAGAAGCGAACTGGCGAAGAAAAGGAAGAGAATGACCGCCACTCCGAGAAAGATCTGCCTCGCCCGGGTTCCCCGGAGCAGGAGGAGAAGGAAGTAGATGAAGAGGGCGAGAAGGAGGATATCGATCAGGTCGATGAGGCGGAACTTCTGAAGAATGAAGAGAATGTTGGCGAAAAGCTCCTCAGCCATGGACCTCCTCAGCCTCGTCCTTGGGTTCCTCTTCCGCCTCTGTCACGGGAGGCGCTTCCTCTTCCTGAACCTGCTCTATGTCGCCCTCGGATCTTAAGACCTTGTAGACGTTGGCGAAGGCGTCATCTCCCTTCTCCTGTCTCAGGATCGCGGCGATCTCGTCGGAACCAAGGCTCTCCCTCTCCAGAAGGGCCTTCGCGATTCCTTCGACCACATCTCGGTTCTCGGATAAGATCTTCTTGGCCACCTGGTAGGCGGAGAGAAGGATCTCTTTGACCTCTTGGTCGATCTGAACGGCCGTAGCCTCGGAGTACTCCCGTTTGGAGGAGATCTCTTTTCCGAGGAAGACCATCTCTTCCTTCTGCTCGAAGGCGATAGGGCCCAAGGGGGACATGCCCCACTCGCAGACCATCTTGCGGGCCAGCGAGGAGGCCCTCTTAAGGTCGTTGCCGGCCCCGGTGGTCATAGTTCCTAGGAAGACCTCTTCGGCGATTCTCCCCCCCATGAGAACGGCGAGCTGAGCGTCCAGATAGCGCCGAGAGAGGGTGTAGCGGTCGTCGGTGGGGAGTTGCTGGGTCAACCCCAAGGCGATTCCCCGGGGAATGATCGTTACCTTATGGATCGGATCCGAATCGGGCATGAGAAGAGCCACCAGAGCATGCCCCGCCTCATGGTAGGCCGTGATGTTCTTCTCTTCGTTGGAGATGATCATGCTCCGACGTTCGGAGCCCATCATCACCTTGTCCTTGGCGTACTCGACATCCTCCTGGAGAACCTCTTCCCTCCCCTCTTTCGCGGCCTTCAGGGCGGCCTCGTTAATGAGGTTGGCCAAATCGGCGCCGGAGAAACCCGGTGTCGAACGCGCCGTGAGGGCCAGTTCAACGTCCTTCTTCAACGGAACCTTGGCGGCGTGGATCTTCAGGATGGCCTCACGGCCCTTGACGTCGGGGGTGGTGACGGTGATTCTCCTGTCGAAACGGCCCGGTCGGAGAAGGGCCGGATCCAGAATGTCCGGACGGTTCGTGGCGGCGATCACGATGATCCCCTCGTTGGCGTCAAAGCCGTCCATCTCAACCAGCAACTGGTTCAGGGTCTGCTCGCGCTCGTCGTGACCTCCCCCGAGACCGGCACCCCTATGGCGACCGACCGCGTCGATCTCATCGATGAAGATCAGGCAGGGGGCCAGCTTCTTCCCTTGCTCGAAGAGGTCTCTGACCCGGGAGGCCCCGACACCCACGAAGAGCTCGACGAAGTCCGACCCGGAGATGGAGAGGAAAGGAACCTCCGCCTCTCCGGCTACGGCCTTGGCCAAGAGGGTCTTCCCGCTTCCGGGAGAACCAACCAGAAGGGCGCCCTTGGGAATCCTACCCCCAAGCTTCTGAAACTTCTTCGGGTTGCGGAGGAACTCGATGATCTCCGTGAGCTCCTCTTTCGCCTCATCGACCCCGGCCACGTCCTTGAAGGTCACCTTCTTCTGTTTGTTGTCGTCGAAGAGTTTCGCCTTGCTCTTTCCGAAGCTGAAGGCGGCCTTGTTACCAGCCCCCCCCTGCATTTGGCGGATGATGAAGATCCAGAAGACGAAGATGAGCACCAGGGGCAGCCAAGTGATCAGGAGGTTGAGCCAGCCCCCTTCGGCGGGTTTCTTGACCTCGATCTTCAGATCGGGGTAGCTCTCGCTGAGCCCCTTGACAAGGTCGGCGGCATAGCCGTCGGGTAGGACGGTCTTAAACTTCGTCGCCTTCGTGTCCAAGGTCTTGCCGTTGATCACCAGGGTATCCGTCTTGACGGAGAAGGTGAGGTTCTGGCCCTCGATCTCCACGGAGGAGATATTCCCGCTCTTGGCCTGTTGGAGGAAACCGGAGAACTCAATCTTCTCGATCTTGTCCCCGGAGGAGGTTGAGATACTCCACAAAATAATGAGTATCACCAAGATTACCATCCAGAAGACGAGAGAATCGTAATTCCGCTTCCCGCTGCCCATCCTTTTCTTTGCGCTCATCCACCACCTCAAAGGGAGCATTATACCATAAGGAAGAGGGCCTTTCCACAGAGGAGAGGAAGGAGGGGAAAGATCACTTTTCCTCGAGCTGAGTCAGAGTCTTGATCAGGAGATCCTTCAAGTCCGGAGTCGAAGTCAAGGCAAAGGTCTTTAGGAGGGGGACCGCCTCGGTTAACCCCAGAAGGGAGACCAGCTCCAGAACCATTTTTTTCCTCTCACGGCTCTGAAAGGGTTTGGCGATCTCGCCGAGAAGAGCCTCCCCCACCTTCCCCTTCGCCTCCTTCAGAAGGAGGGGATCGGGCTTCTCGAGAAGCCACCGGTAGAGTTCACCCAAGGCCTCTTTCTTGCGGGGAATTTCGTGGCTGAGGCGGTCGAGACGTTCCTTCACCTGGGCCGAAGAGCGAAGGAGCAGCTGTTTCTTCTCGATTTCCCGCTGGGTTTGATGGAGAAGAACTCCTAGGGAGGAGCTCTCTCCACGGCGCTTGAGCTCTTGGAGCTGCTTATCTTTCAGCTCCTGGAGGAGAAACTCCAGAGTCGCCTCGTCGGCCCGCAACTCCCTTAAGGCCAAGAGAATCTGGACCACCAGAGGCTCCTCTTCCGCCTCTTCGAAGAGAAGCATCAGGGGATCTACCAGGCTGTTCAGGCTCCGATCGTCCAGCTCCCCCTCCCGGATCAACCGGGCGACGCCCCCGACCCAGACTCCCTCGATTCCCCTGAGAACTCCCTCTTTCCTCCGCTGGACAACCCTTTTCAAGAACTCCACAAGCCTCTCCTGGTTCCCCTCGCGGAAGATCAAGGGGAAGAGGGAACGGCGTCTCTGAAGGGAGAGGTTTGAGAAGAGAACGGTCTGCAAAAACTCCAAGGGCCAGGGGGTACGACTTTCCCTGAGGTAGAGTACCGTCTTTTCGACAACTTCGTCACCCTCTTGCAGGAGAAAGGAGCGGACAAGGTCGAGAGGGAGGGGGGAAGCGAGTTCGGAAGCGACGGAGAGGAGCTCCTTCTTCATCTCACCCGGGCACGCGAGAGCCTCCTCAAGGTACTCTCCTACAAGCCTCTCCTCCAGGATCCTCCGCCAGGCCTCCCTTGCCAACGGGAGTGTTCTTTCCTTCAAGGCCTGCCGGAGAAGGTCCTTCGCCCACTCCTCCAGAGGAACGGGGATATGCTTGATCACGAGGGTCTTCTCCTCTTCCCCTCCCCTTCTGTAATACTCCTCGTAGAGAGGCCGGTAGAAGGCCCTCCTTAAGGGGAGGTAGGCGGAGTGTCTGAAGGGCAGGAAGATCTCCCCGATCTCTTCTTCCAGGTTTTTCAAGAACTTCTCGGCCGCTCCGACCCGGTGGGGGTAAGAAGAGAGGGAAAAGACGTAGAGGATTCTACCCAGGAACCGGCTCTCACCGCCGCGGCTGAAGAGGGTCTTGATCAGCCGAGAGAGAAATTCGGTCACCTCCACGGGGGGATCGGGGATACGGGAGATAAGGTCCAGAGCCTTCTCCCTCACGTTTTCCTCCTCCTCCACCAGGAGGGGAAGGAGATGAAGGGCCAAGGCAGGATCGGGATGGCCTATAAAGTACTCCCAAGACTCTTCCCACAGGAGCTTGTCACGTCTCTCCCCCAACAGGATCCGAAAGTACCGCAACTCCTGTTTCCGGTAGAAAGACTTCAACACCTGGGCGATCAGCTCCTGGTAGGGAGGGGAAGCATCCCTCTTCAGGGAGTGGAGGCTCGCCTCGACCTCAAAGGAGGGGAACGGCCTGATACACTCCAAGGCCTGATGGAAAAGCTTGAGAGGAGGAGGGCGCTTCAGGTAGGTCAACATCGTCCCCAGGACCGCAGGAGTAGGACGACGGCTGAAGGTTTTCAGAATCAGGTCTTGGAGCTGAAGGGGCGTTCCCGGAGAGAGGAGAATGCTCAACGTCTCTTCGAGAAACTCCCCACCCTCTTTCTGGTGAAAGAGCGCCAACCTTTGAAGGAACTCCTCTTCCCGAATCTCCGAATACCCCTCTATGAGCCTAACGAACTCACGGGCATCGTCATGAGAATCACGGATCAGAGGATTTTTCGTTGTTCCCCCACAAGAGTGGCGATATCCACGATGAGCGTGACAAGGCCATCGCCCATGATCGTGGCGCCGGAGATCCCTTTGGTGTCTTTAAGCAGTTCCCCGAGAGGTTTGATGACGATCTCTTCCTGCCCCAGAAGGGTATCGACGATGAGGCCCAACTTCCTCTCCGCGGCCTTGACGATGACGATGTAGGGGTTCTCCAGCTCCTTGCTCGTCTCAACCTTGTAGAAGTCCGCCATCCTGAGCAGAGAGAGGACCTCGTTTCTGAGTTTCAGGACCTCTTGGCGCTCAATCGTCTTGATCTCGCTCTTGTTGATCTTCAACGTTTCGACGACCACGGCCAGGGGTATAGCGAACCGCTCCTGACCGACCGTGACAAGAAGAGACTGGATGATGGCCAGAGTCAAGGGAAGTTTGAGGATCATCTCCGTCCCCTGCCCGGGAACACTCTTGACATCTATGGAACCGTTGATCTTCTTGATGTTCGTCCTGACCACGTCCATTCCGACTCCCCTTCCGGAGACATCGGTGACGACCTTCGCCGTAGAGAAACCGGGGGCGAAGATGAAGTTGATGATCTCGGAGTTCGTCAGTGTCTTGAGCTTATCGGCGCTCACGATCCCCTTCTCCAGGGCCTTCTTCTTCACCGCTTCCAGGTTGATTCCCCTCCCGTCGTCCTTGATGGAGATGATGATGAAACTCCCCTCTTGGCTGGCGGTCAGCCAGATGCGGCCTTTGCGGGGTTTTCCCAAGGCCTCTCTCTCTTCCGGAGTCTCCAGGCCATGGTCAATGGAGTTTCTGACGATATGGGTCAGGGGGTCTCCGAGCTCTTCGATCACCGACTTGTCCAGTTCGGTCTCTTCACCGGAGATGATCAGTTCCACCTCTTTCTCGATCTTCCGAGAGAGGTCCCTGACGACTCTCGGAAACTTGTTGAAGACTCTTCCGATAGGGATCATCCTCATCTTCAAGACCGACATCTGAAGCTGTCCGGTGATGAAGTTAAGATCGTCCGAGATGGCTCCCAGCTTGTCCCCCAGCTGTCCGTGTCCCTCACTCCCATCGCCGGAGGAGAGCTTCTTGACCATATCGATCAGCCTGTTCCTCTCGAAAACAAGCTCTCCAACCTGGTTGAGAAGGTTGTCGAGTCTGTCGACATCCACACGGATGGTCTGCCCTTCGGTCTTGTTCTTGAAGTTTTTGGCCTGGGCCTCCCTCTGTTCCGCGAGGACCGCGTCAAGCTGTTCTTTCTCCAGAAGGTTCTTCTCGACCAGAATCTCCCCCAGCTTCTTCTGCTCCTTGGAGGCTTCGAGAATATCCTGCTCGGAGACAAGGTTCTTCTCCACAAGAAGCTCCCCCAACATCTTAGGAGCCTCTTTGGGGGTCTCCTCTTTGACCGGAGCCTTCTCGGCGGGGCTCTCCTGGGGAGTGGAAGGGGGTTCAGAGACCTTCAGGTCGGGGACGGGGACGATTCCGCTCTCCTCCTCTCCCTGAGATTGTTTCAGGCTCTCCTCCATGAGGCCTTGCTCCAGGCGCATGACCGTCTCTTCGATCTCCGCCTTCTCGGTTCCATCCTCCTGGATCTCTCCGAAGAGGACCTTGACGCCGTCCACACCGATCAGAATCAGGTCCATGAGGCGGTGGGTGAGCTTGATATCCTCCTTTCTAAGTTTGTTGAGGATATCCTCGGTCTTGTGGGCAACGGAGGTAAGCCTTTCGAAGCCTAGAAAGCCTGAGGTCCCTTTGACCGTATGAATGCTACGGAAGATTCTGTTGAGGAGTTCGGTGTCGTTGGGAGTCTCCTCAAGTATGACAAGATCTTTGTCAAGACTCTCTAAGATTTCGATGGTCTCTTGAATAAAGTCTTGGATTATCTCTTCCATCTCATTCGTGATCTCTTCACCCATAGGCGACCTCCAAAGGAGCATTATGGGGATTATTACCGGAACTCCTTCTCTTGTCAAGCTTTTTGACCCTTTGGAAGCCTAGCCGCGAAGGTTGCCCTCCCCTGTTCTTTAGGGTATATTGGTTTAAGAAATTAGACACCCTCTGGAGGAGGAGATGATCATCGTCACCGGTGGAGCCGGTTTCATTGGATCAAACTTAGTGGAATCCCTCAACAAGAGAGGGTACGAGAGTATCTTCATCGTCGACTCTCTTGGCAAAGGCTCCAAGTGGAAAAACCTGAACCGACTCCGCTTCGACGACTACCTTGAGAAAGGACCCTTCCTGGAGAAGGTTCTCTCCGGTCAAGTCTCCCGGTGGAACGTGGAGGCGATCTTCCATCTGGGGGCCTGTTCGGACACGACCCAAGACGATCTCCCCTACCTGATGGAGAACAACTACCGGTATACCCTCTCCCTCGCCGAGTATGCGCTGCAGGCGAAGGTGCGCTTCATCTACGCCTCTTCGGCGGCCACATACGGCGACGGAAGGCTCGGTTTCAGCGACTCCCCCCACTT
>Ga0116170_10002250_pt1 | contig 18748 bp, 17 predicted proteins | sample AD_JPNHW1_MetaG_FD_89797 | JGI IMG/M metagenome (GOLD analysis project Ga0116170, IMG submission 89797) | Active sludge microbial communities of municipal wastewater-treating anaerobic digesters from Japan - AD_JPNHW1_MetaG | ecosystem: Engineered > Bioreactor > Anaerobic > Digestate | place...
ATCAATTTGGTTGCTAAATCTTTAGCTAATTCGATTGGAGATAGGCCAAACTTTTTAGCTGCCGCAAAACAAGGCCAACTCAGATCACCCAATTCTGGCTGCGGCGGAACCAATAAATCAGCCCGATCAGCAATCGCTTCGGGTAGCTCTTGATTGATCGCTGCAACAATTTTTTCAGTAATTTTACTATACCAAGTCATACTAGCTAGCTAGCTTTAAATACCAAAATTGCTTCTTACCTTTTTGCAGTAGCACTGGTTTAGTGGTCAAATTAATCACTGCCTGACTATCACTAACAACTTGTTCGGCTACTTTTACCCCGCCTTGTTCAACTAAACGGCGAGCTTCGCCACGGCTAGTAGCAATTTGAAGCTCTAAGAGTAAATCAATAATTGACCAATCGGCTTTAGTAAATTCAACTGTCGCAATATCTTCAGGTAAAGCTTTTTGTTGGACAACTTTAATAAAATAATCTTCCGCTTGGCTAGCCGCTTCCAGTCCATGATACATGGTTACCAATTCTTTAGCCAAAGCCATCTTGGCATCACGAGGATTAGCGCCGTTTTTTAGCTCAGTTTCATAACGAGCTATTTCAATCAATGGAACACGGGTCATCAAAGTAAAATATTTGATGATTAGTTCATCGCCAACGCCCATAATTTTAGCATACATAGTGCTCGGTTCATCGGAAAAAGTAATGGTATTACCCCAGCTCGAGCTCATTTTACGACCATCAGTCCCCTCAGCTAAAACAGTCATTAAAATATTTTGTGGTTCTTGGCCAAAATGTTCTTGGAGTTTGCGACCAGCTAAAAGATTGAAGCGTTGATCAGTCCCGCCAAGCTCAATATCTGACTTAACCATAACTGAATCATAACCTTGCATAATCGGATAAAGCATTTCGCGCAAAGATACCCTAGTGCCAGCATCTAGGCGACGGCGGATATTATCACGAGCAATAAATTCAGCGACAGAAAATTGATCGGCTTGCTCACCAATCTGTTCATAGGTCAGACTACCCAACCATTCACTATTGTAATGAAATTCACAATTATCTAGGTCAATTAATTTACCAGCTTGCTCGAAATACTTAGCCATATTGGCTTTAACCTGTTCTTTAGTCAGCATTGGCCGCTCGCTGTCTTTATCGGAAGTATCACCAATAACACCAGTAAAATCACCAACAATAAAAACTATCTGGTGACCAAGGCTTTGTAAATCGCGAAGCTTTAAAATTGGAATTGATCGTCCCAAGTGTAGATTGGGACTAGTTGGATCAACACCAAGTTTAACCCTTAGTTTTTTACCGCTCAACAATTTTTTGCGCAAATCTTCTTTGACAATTACTTCGTCAACACCGCGCGATAATATTTCGTCAATTATTTGCGGATCAGTATTTATCATATATTTAACGGCCGATAAGCGGACAAGACCGCTCAGCCAATTCATTAATTATATTTTTCAAAAGCTCATGACGAGCAGCCATTTCTTCTGAAGCTTGGTCAATTTTAATAATCACTTTAAATTTAAGACCAGTTGCTGTTAATTCTTCAAAATAAAATTGTGGCTCAGCAACAACTTTTTGATATTTTCCAGCCACTGTTTTAGCTGCCGCCATCACACCAGCTTCAATATCGACTAATTTGCTGCTGGGTCCGGCAACGGCTGACAAACTCAGACGCCAACCTTTTTCACTTTGACCATAGCTAACCACTTTTTGATTGGCAAACAAGCGATTGGGCATGATAATTTTTTCACCAGCTGCGGTCTTGAGGCGAGTTGAGCGCCAAGAAATATCCTCGACCTTGACGACCGTGCCATCATCCATTCTAAGATAAGCACCAACCCGGATGGTTTTATCAATAATTACAAAAACCGCCGCAAACAAATTGGATAGTGTTTCTTGTAGACCTAAAGCAATGGCAACACCAGCTACCCCTAGCCCAGCCCAAAGTGGACCGATGTCAATATGCCAAATCTGACCGATAGTTAGCAGTGCAATAATATAAATCACGGCCTGGACTGCCCGTTGTAGTATCAAGCGCATGGTCGGGTTAATATGTTCTGAGCCTTGATGACGCTCAATTAAGCGACGATTAAAGCCAGTACACCAACGAGATAGTGACCAAGCTGCCGCTAAAACGACAACGGAAACTATGGAATTAATAAGCCACATATTGTTTAATTATTTTTGTTGTAAAGCATTATATTCAGCTTGCCAGTCAGCTAATTTTTGGCGTTCAGCTTCAACAATTTTAGCTGGCGCCTTGGAAGCAAATTCCGGATTAGCTAGACGCTGTTCTAGATTTTTAATCACTTGAGCTAACTCAATCAGTCTTTTTTGATTTTTCTCTGCCGATCCTTTATCTTCAATTTCACCAAATAAATAAAAACTAATGGACCCGCAAACTCCAGCTAAAGATTTTTCTGGAGCTACAGCCTCAGCAACCACCTCCACATTTTCTAGTCCTGTTCGCAGGCGTTTAATAAGCTCAACTTGTTCTGTAATCAAGTTAACTGCCGAACCAGCGGCAATAATGACTGATAGTTTTTGGCTTGGAGCAATCTGTTGACTGCTGCGCAAATTACGAATTTCAACAATTAGTGATTGAATCAAAGCAAAGTCTTGGCCTTGACTAAAATCGCTACCTAGTGGCTTTGGCCATTTAGCAATAATTAACGGCTCATTAATTTCTAGTTGCTGCCACAAAACTTCAGTCACAAAAGGAATAAACGGTTGCCACAAAATTAGCAGATTTTTAAAAATATAGCCTAAAATATTGGCCTTTTGGCTAGAAGCTTCAATCTTACTAACCTCTAAATACCAATCGGCTAAATCATTCCAAGTAAAATCACGCAAAGCTTCGCCAGCTAAAGAAAATTCATAGTTATCAATTCTCTGACCAACTGTTTTAGTAAGTTCATCAAAACGACCCAAAATCCACTTATCAGCCAAAGTCATCTCTGATAAGTCTAGATTGTTGTGGACATAAACTGTCTTATCAGGTAACAGTGACAAAATATAGCGACCAATATTCCAAAGCTTATTAACAAAATTACGATAGCTGGCAATCTTATCAACCCCTAGGCGACAGTCGTTACCTGGTGTAATACCAATCAGGAGTGACAAACGAACAGGATCGGTGCCGTAAAGGTCAATCATATCTAGCGGATCAAGACCATTGCCTTTGGACTTACTCATTTTCTTACCATGTTCATCTAGTACTAGCCCGTGAAGATAAACATCACGGAAAGGAACTTCACCAACTGCGTAAAGCGACATCATAATCATGCGCGATACCCAGAGTGGCAAAATATCATAACCAGTTTCAATAACCTGATTGGGATGAAATTTAGCTAAATCACCGGTTTTTTGACCATCTTTAAAATTGTCTGGCCAACCAAGAGTGGAAAAAGTCCACATACCAGAAGAAAACCAAGTGTCCAAAGTATCTGGATCTTGTTGCCAACCATTACCTTCTGGTGCAGTTTCGCCAACAAAGATCTCGTCACCCCGGTACCAAACCGGAATCTGATGACCAAACCAAATCTGCCTAGAAATACACCAATCATGCAAACCTTTCATCCAATCTAAATAGCTGCGCTGGAAACGCTCGGACACAAAACGAATCCGACCCTTTTCGACCACTTCCAAAGCGGCTTCCTTGAGCGACTTGCCATTTAAACGAGAGAGCGGCCGGTCAACGCTCACAAACCACTGCTCTGATGGTAATGGCTCAATGGCTGTGCCACAACGATAACAAACTGACAAATTGTGAGTAATAGTTTCTTGCTTAATCATCAGACCCCGTTTTTCAAGTTCTTCAACCACTAGCTGGCGAGCTTCCTCAACTGAGCGACCACTAAATCGACCAAGTCCATCGGCCATAAGGCCATCAGTCGTGATAACTTTAACTATTTCTAAATCGTGCTTTTCTTTAAACTGCCAATCCGTCATAGAGTGGGCTGGTGTTACCCCAACAGCGCCGGTACCAAAATTGGCATCAACTGTCCAATCTGCAATAATCTTGATAGTTAATAGTTGACCACAAAAATCAACTTGGTAAATCTGACCAATATATTGCTTATATCGTTCATCTTGTGGATTGACTGCTACCGCCGTATCCCCAAGCTTAGTTTCTGGACGAGTAGTCGCAATAGCAATAGGAAAATCAGATGAATATTTAAAAGTATAGAGCTCAGTTGGCTGCTCTTTGTATTCAACTTCATCATCAGCCAAAGTGCTTTGACAACGCGGACACCAATTAACAATTCGTTCGCCACGATAAATAGCACCATCTTCATACATCTGCTTAAACATGGTGCGGACAGCTAGCTGACGCTGATCATCCATAGTAAAAGCGAGCCTTGACCAATCTAGCGAAGCCCCCATCTTTTTTATTTGATGCAAAATTGTGGCCTGAGTTGAACCGACATATTGCCAAACACGGCGCAAAAATTCTTCTCGACCATAATCATGGCGAGTTTTACCTTCAGTTTGATAAAGTTTCTTTTCAACTACATTTTGAGTAGCAATAGCGGCATGATCAGTTCCTGGTAACCATAAAGTTCGCTCACCTTGAGCGCGATGATACCTGATTAACAAATCTTCAATCGCTAGCATGGCCGCATGACCCAAATGTAATTTGTCGGTAATATTTGGTGGTGGCAAAACTATGGAATAGCTTGGCGCATCGGCTGGAAAAGGTAAATTATCTGGATTAAAAAAGCCACTATCTAGCCATTGCTGATAGATTGCTTCTTCGTAATTTTTTGGTTCGTAAGCTTTAGCAAGTTCAGTCATAAAATTCAATAAAAACTGCTGTTAGCATAACAAAAACACCTTGAAAAAGCAAGGTTTTCTAGCTTTTAAGTAAGAAAAAGACACGCCAGTTAAAGCGTGTCTTAAAAAGTTATCTGAGTTTCAGGATTTTGGTAGTATTACTACCACTCCCCTTAACTCGAGCAAAATAGATTCCGGCTGGAACTTTTTTGCCATTTTTGTTTTGACCATTCCAACGCGAATTAACTTCGCTAATTTTCTGGCCCTTACTGTTAAAAATTTCAATTGCCGTTTCTCTTACTGTTTTTTGATCAACAGTAAAGGAAACTGTGTTTGAGAAAGGATTAGGGTAGGCAGTCAGCTTAGCCGAAGGCACAACAGTTGTCACATCTTCTGACGAAGTGACGGTGCCCAAGCTACGGCTAATTGCCTGAATGAAAGTAACGCCCTCTGGCATTACTATTTGAACAGCGTTCCTGTTATTTGTCTCCGTACTGGGTTCCATGGCGTTACTAAAACGCAACAACTCGGAACCATCTACAAAAACTTCCTGTGACCAGATTTCACCGCTGGCTGTCATTCCCTGAACAGCAAAAAAGTTATTGCCGTTCGGCTGAATCGTGATTATCTGGCCGTCGATTTGAACCTGAGTTTGAGGTGAACCATTATAAGTAAATAATTCACCAATACCCAAACCCTGAACCAGCGGACTCGTTGGATCAACCAACCAGTGGTTTAAAAACCATAAATTAGACCAACTAACCCAAGGTGTAATCACCCAGGCAGCGGCATAATTCAAACCCTGGGTATAAAGATGACTATTGTAGTCTGGACCAGTTTGACCAGCGAGACTGACATCGAAATCGGTTCCATTAACAACTCCATCGTTGTTAACATCACCACACTTACGATTCTGCGTATGGAAAAATACGGTCTTGTTTGTATACATGTAATCTTCCCAACCGCCATTGATCTGAGGCCCAAAAGCAGCATATAAATCAATTGCCAACCAAGCATTATCAATATTGCTTGTCGGCCTAACTAAACAGGTTCCCAACCCAAAATGCTGGCAACCTGGCCAACTATTGGGTTGGTTCGAAAACCAAATTCCCTCAAAATAATTATCTCCTAGACTAGGAGAATAATTACCGTTTTGGTTCAACCATGGTGCTTCCCAAACACCAAGATGGAGAATATCAGTATCGTTGTGGCTGACTCGGAAATCGAAAAAATCCAATGAGTCCACTCCAGCATTAATGCCAGTAAGAAAAAATGCACTTTGACCAGGAAAGAGAAATAAATCGCTCCCAAAGTCGTCACCAAAAAATACTGTTGTTGTTGCAAAAACATTTGTAACAACAAATAAAAATAAAATAATCCCAATAATACTAATACTTGCCTTCATTTTTCCTCCTCCCCCTTTGGGGTTTTCGTTTTTTTATTTTATTTTTTTAAAGGACTTGTTAAGATAATAACATATTATCTAACTTTAGTCAATAGCCTTTTAGCTAAAATCACTGTAAATAAATAATATAGAGCAACCACTAATATTTTCAAGTTATCTGGCCAATCAACTAAGTAACTAGCCAGAGGTAGACTAGCTAAAAAAGCAATAACTTCTAATAAAATTTTTAGTAGCCAACCAGCTGGTGCAAAAATAAAGACTCCGACCGCTGGATAAAACAGAGTTGAAAAACTCGCTAACAGTAAAGAAATGGTTAGCCACGGCAAAGCCCAAACGACTAGTAGATTAGCTAGTGGTGCAATTAAAGAAATTTGACCAAATTGCCAAAAAATCAAAGGCCAAGTCCAAACTTGAGCCGCCAAAGTTGAAGCTAGACTTTCTTTAATTATTTTTAAGCGAACAACAGGCCAGCGCTCAAGCCAGGTCTGCCAAAAATCAGTCCAATAAATTAGCCCTAAAACTGCTAGAAACGATAGACCAAAACCAAGGTCACCCCATAAATAAAACGGATTAACCACCAGCATTAAGCTAGCACTAATTAAAAGCAAATGAATATCTAGGCTAGCTCGGCCAGTTTCCTTGCCCCATAAAATAAGTAGACCAAAAAGACCTGCTCTGACCGCTGAGGCTGGCGCACCAATTAGTAAAACATAGACGCTAATAATTAAACTAGTAACAGCAATGGCTGAGCGCCGCGGAAAACTAATTAGCAGCAAATTATTAGCAATTAGTAAAACTAGCAAACTAATATTAAAACCAGACACCGCTGTAATATGACTAAGGCCAGTTGCTGATAATTTCTGCTGCCACTCTGGAGTTAGTTGGCCATCACCGCCCCAAACCAGTGGTCCAGCTAGACTAGCCGCTGGCTCTGGCAAAGCTTTAGTTAAGTTTTTAGCTAATTTTATTTGCCCACTTTGTAATAATTGCCAGAGATTCGATTTCTTTTGAGCAATCAGTTGCTTGTCCTTGGCTTTAATAATAGCACCAACTTTCTGACGAAAAAGATAGAAACGATAGCTAAAAACCCCGCCAGCTGGTAGTGGCTCTGCCTTACCACTGACTTGCCAGATCTGGCCAGGCTCAGTATCGATTGGCCAGACAGCGGTTGAATTAACTAAAACTTTAAAATCAAAATGAGTAAAACCCTGTCCACAATTATAGCTAGCTTGTTTTAACATTGCTGAGTAACCACCAAAAGCTTTGGCTTTAGGCTGACCGACTAATTCACCCTGGATAATTATCGGCTGGCCGTAACAACTGCTCGGCAAACTTTTTTGATTAAAATTTTCACTGGCAGCAGAAAACCGCCAAAGACCAAGTAAAAAGAAAAAAATTAGCCAACTCAAACGACGAGTAGCTCGAAAAAACAAAAAACCGCCAGTAAGTCCTAAAAGTAGGCTTAAAACAATTATTTTCGGCCAGATAGCTGGCCAAAAAGCCATTAAACCAATTCCTAAAATGAAAGCTAGCCAAGGATAGCTAGCTAGAGATATCTGTCCCCCTCCAGACATAATCTTATTTTATTTTAAAACAAATTTATTGCCGTTGTTGCCAGTCCCAGAGCCAGTAAGCTTTAAGAAAAATATCTAAATTGCCATCCAAAACTCCATCTATATCACTAGTTGAAACATCGGTGCGATGATCTTTAACAATCTGGCTACCATACATAAAATACGACCTAATCTGTAGACCCCAATCAGCCTTAGTCTGCTGTCCTTTTAAGTCTTTTTTGGCTCTATCCAGCTCTTCACTTTGCTTTTGAGCCAGTTTAGCCTGTAGCACTGCCAAAGCCAAAGCTTTATTTTGATGCTGCGACCGTTCAGTTTGGCAAGTAACCACTAAACCGGTTGGCAAGTGAGTTAGGCGAACCGCTGAATCGGTCGTGTTAACTCCTTGTCCACCTGGTCCAGAAGATCGAAAAACATCAATTTGTAAATCACTATCAGTAATAATTGGAGCTTCAGCAGCTGGCAATTCTGGCAAAACCTCGACCATGGCAAACGAAGTCTGGCGTAGATGCTGGGCATTAAATGGTGAATTACGCAATAGACGATGAGTGCCATTTTCTCCTCGAAGCATTCCATAAGCCAAGGGTCCAGCTAGTCTAATAACTACACTTTTAAGACCAGCTTCATTACCACTTTGTTCATCAATCACTTGGCTAAACCAACCATGTCGATCAGCTAAACGCAAATACATTCGCTCAAGCATAGCTACCCAATCTTGAGCATCAACACCGCCAGTACCAGCGTGAATTGATAAAATTACCGGCAAATCATCATGCGGTTGATCAAAAAAACGATTGTTTTCAAGATTATCAACAATAGCAGTAAGCTCAGCTATTTCTTCATTAATTAAATCCTCAGTTCCACTATCAGCTGATTTAATAATCGTTGCCAAATCAGCCAAGCGCTTGGTGATTTGTTGATAATCGCTAATTTCCTTTTGGATTGCTTCAATCTTTTTTAACAATTGGCCAGCTTCCTGTGGTTTTGACCACAAATCTTCAGCTTGGGCTTGCTGCTGCAATTCTTGCAATTGCTTTTCTTTGGCAGCTAAGTCAAAGCCACCTCCCAATTTCTAGGAGGCGCTGCTGCAAAGCCTCAAAAGACTGGCTAGTTAATAACTCTACCATAAATTAATGAATAGCTGAAACCTGATTGATTAAATCATTAAGCACTGGCGGCAAATAAATAGCACCGGCAATCAATGGAATTAAAATAAGCAAAAGCTTTAGCCATCCGCCAATTCTTTGCCAGCGAAGATAGCGATAAATCTTTTTAGTATCTTCTTTTATTTCAGCAATGGCCGCTGCTTGTTCAGCCAAGATACGACGCAATTCTTCATCCATAAGGATCAAGTAAAAAATTATACTACCATTATAACAAAAAAATAGCTGACCACCAATTAGCGATCTTCGGTTTGTTTAATTACTTCTTGAGCTACAGAGACTAAGTGCTCCATTTCAGCGTCAGTATAAGACCGGCCAGCTGCCAAATTGGGATCTAATATTTCTCTAGTTAAATAACCTTTTTGCAAGAACCACTGTTTGGCACCACGAAGTTGTTCCGACATTAAACGAATATCACTTTCGCCTAAAATTTCTGGCACCAAAGTCGTTCTAAATTGATAATCAACTATATTTTGCCCAATCAACCACTTAGCAGTTTTTTTAGCTTCCTCAGTCAACCCAGTTAAAATATCAGCGGCAACTGGCATAACGCGGTGATATCTTTCCCAAGGAGCCTTAACATCCATGGCTACATAGTCAATCAAACCAGCTTGGGCTGCCTCTATAACCACCTGGCTATTAGTCCCATTGGTATCAAGCTTAACCAAAAATCCTCGTTTCTTAATTCCTTTTAACATCTCTAGCAAATCTTGGTGCAAAGTCGGTTCGCCACCGGTAATTACTACCGCTTCCAGCCGCCCTTTTCTTTGATCTAAAAAAGCCCACAAGTCAGCCAACTGAATCGCTGGCTGACTTGTAGTATTTTTGGCACCAGCCTTTTCAGGCCGGACAAGCAAGGGGTTGTGACAATATCGGCACAAAAAATTACAACCTTTGGTAAAAACAATCGCTGCAACTTTATCAGGATAATCAAGTAAACTAACTGGTTGTAAACCGCCGATAAGCATGCTGGTTATTTAACAACCGCAGCTATCGTTTTCTTCATGGCTGACAAAAGTTCGACGATTAGCAAATTCAGCCTGTTTGGCGTCATTCCACTGTTTAACTGGCCTCAAATAACCAGTAACTCGGCTGTAGACTTCGCAGGGAGTGCGTTGCATTTCTAATGGGGACATAGCATGGGGATTAAATTAATAAAAAACAATTGGATTAGGCCATCTCGACCACAGCCGGCTCAGGATGATAACCAATTTCTTCATCACACTTGGGGCAATAATGGTGCTCACCAGCAATATAGCCATGTTTTGGACAAACAGAAAAAGTCGGAGTAATTGTAAAATATGGCAAATGGTAATTTTCAGCAATTTTGCGAACTAAAGTCCGAACAGCCGCTGTGCTCGGCAAAGATTCACCCAAGAAAAAGTGCAAGACTGTGCCGCCGGTATATTTAGTTTGCAAACTGTCTTGCAATTCTAGAGCCTCAAAAATATCTTCAGTAAAATTAACTGGCAACTGACTTGAATTGGTATAAAAAGGAGCTTGTTCTGGACTCTGGCTATTGGCCGCTTTGATATTCGGATAAAGGTCATGATCTAGACGAGCCAGACGACGAGAAGTACCTTCAGCTGGAGTAGCCTCTAGATTGTAAAGATGATTGGTTTCTTCCTGAAATTTACCCAAGGTTTCACGCATAAAATCTAAAACTTCTTCAGCAAACTGGTGACCGGCTGGGCTAGTAATATCATCAGCAATTGGCTCAAAATTGAGCAAAGCTTCATTCATGCCAACTAGTCCAATAGTTCCAAAATGATTATTCCAGTAACCGCCAAATCTTTCTTTAACTGCTTGCAAATAGTGACGAGCATAAGGATAAAGTCCGCCTTCGGTCAGTCTTTCCACCATTTCTCGTTTAACCTCTAAACTTTCTTGGCCTAACTTCATCAATTTACCCAATCTTTCCAAGAACTCTTCTTTAGTCTTACTCAAGTAACCGATTCTTGGTAGGTTGATAGTGACTACACCAATTGAACCAGTCAAAGGGTTGGCACCAAATAATCCACCACCCCGTTTACGAAGTTCACGATTGTCTAAACGCAACCGGCAACACATTGATCTGGCATCATCTGGATCCATGTCTGAATTGATAAAATTAGAAAAGTAAGGAATACCATACTTGCGGGTCATTTCAAAAATCTTTTCAGCTACGGTTGAATTCCAATCAAAATCTTTAGTTAAATTGTAAGTTGGAATTGGGAAAGAGAAAACACGACCCTTAGCATCACCTTCCATCATTAATTCAGCAAAAATGGTATTTAACATGTCAATTTCCGGCTGAAAATCCTTGTATCGTTCTGGTTTTAATTCACCGCCAATAATAACATTTTCTTCACCCATTAGCTTGGACGGCTTTAAATCCATGGTAATATTGGTAAACGGTGTCTGAAAACCAACCCTAGTTGGGACATTGACATTATAAAGAAACTCCTGCATTGACTGCTTGACTTCAGCATAAGTCAAACGATCATAACGAATAAATGGGGCCAAATAAGTATCAAAACTAGAGAAAGCTTGAGCTCCAGCCACTTCACCTTGAACAGTATAGAAAAAATTAATCACCTGACCTAAGGCAGTTCTAAAATGCTTTGGCGGTTTTGATTCAATCTTACCGCTAACACCACCAAAACCCTTGAGTAACAAATCCTTCAAATCCCAGCCAGCACAATAAGAAGCTAAAATTTGTAAATCATGCAAATGAAGATCACCGTTTTGATGAGCTTCACGAATTGGTGCATTGTAAACCTTATTTAACCAATAAGTCGATGAGATAATTGAAGAAAGATGGTTGTTGAGCCCCTGCAAGCTAAAACTCATATTGGAGTTTTCTTTGACTCGCCAATCATTTTGCTTAAGATAATCATCCATAATCTTTTCCGAATCAACCATTAGCGACATATTGCGCAAACGAGAATGCTGATCACGGTAAAGAATATAGGCCTTAGCAACTTTAATTAAACGATTGTTGATTAACACCTCTTCAACGATATCTTGAATTTCTTCAACTGCTGGAATACTGCGTTCGTGAAATTTTAGGTTAACCAATTTAACAACTTCATCAGCAATTTTGATGGCTTTTTCTTCGTCTTCTGGCCCAACAGCTGAAATAGCTTTAGCTACAGCATAGACAATTTTCTGCTGATCAAAATCAACAATTTCTCCAGATCGTTTACAAATTTTGCTAATACCTTGACTCATAGGGGGTGGCAATTATTTTTTTAACTTCAACAGTTTCTGCAATTCTTGGCTTAAGTCTTTTAATTCGAAATCTGAATAAACACTAGCGAAACGAATATAAGCGACCTTATCTATTTTTTTAAGCTGTTTCATAACAATCCGACCAATATCTTGGCTGATAATTTCTGATTGTCTTACAGCTTGGATATCTCTCTCGATTAAATTGACTAATTGCTTGAACTGATCACTGTCAATCGGCCGTTTTTCTGTGGCTTTCCGCAAACCGGAAACCATTTTATCACGGCTATAGGCCTCTTTGCGACCATCCCGCTTAATAACTTGAAGATCCAAAATTTCAGTTTCTTCGTAAGTAGAAAAACGAAAACCGCATTTTAAACATTCGCGGCGGCGGCGGATCGACAAGCCATCAGTGGCGACTCGCGAATCAACTACCTTGGTGTCAGAATGGTAACAAATCGGACATTTCATGTTTTTTGGCTAAAACTACATATTGTGTCTTAAAAGTTTTATCTTCCACTAAATGTAGTTATCTGATGACTAAATTATAGCACTTTCCATAATGATCGACAACAGCTAAAAAATGGCTAAAACTGATAAAAAATAAAAACTGTAAAGCCCAAACAAAAAAGCTACCAACTAATTGGTAGCTTTTTCTTTATCTTCTTTTTTCTAGTTCTAATTTTACATCAACTTTTTACGGATGAAAGTTGGAATACTAAGATCATCTTCATCTTCTTCACCAATAGAACTATTAGTTGGAGTCATTGGAACAACTGGACGAGCTGGTTCTGATTGAGCTTTTTTCAAAGCTGACATCAAACCTTTGCGATTTTCTTTGACTTCATCAACTACTTCTTCTGGTTGATTCTTTTCAACAAAAGTGGTTGGTTTATAAAAATGATCATAGCTCTTGGCTACAGTAACTGCCTCTTCACCAGGACGGCTATCAAAACCAGTAGCAATTACGGTAACTCTAATTTCATCTTTGAAATTGTTATCAACAGAAGTACCAAAAATAATTCGAGCTTCTTCATCAACTGAACTAGTAATAATCTTGGCTGCTTCATGAATTTCATCTAAGGCTAGGCTTGGTCCACCAGTAATAGTGAATAAAACTCCTTTAGCTCCATCAATTGACATTTCGAGTAGTGGTGAATTGATAGCAGCTTTAGCCGCTTCGATAGCACGATTCTCACCACTAGCCTGACCAATACCCATGAGAGCACTACCCGCATTCATCATGATTGACTTAACATCAGCAAAGTCAACATTAATCAAAGCCGGAACATTGATAATTTCAGAAATACCCTGAACACCTTGGCGTAAGATATCATCAACAATACCAAAGGCTTCCAAAATAGTGGTTTTCTTTTCAATAACTTGGAAAATGCGATCATTAGGAATAGTAATAACTGCGTCTAATTTATCAATCAATTCGGCTAGTCCACGATCAGCAATCTTTTTGCGTTGAGCGCCTTCAAAAGAAAAAGGCTTGGTAACAACAGCAATGGTTAGAGCTCCCAAATCTCGAGCAAGTTCAGCCACAACCGGAGATGCACCAGTACCAGTACCACCACCCAAACCACAAGTAACAAAAACCATATCAGCCCCTTTGAGAGCATCACGGATTTCATTTTGTGATTCAGCAGCTGCGTCACGACCCAAATCTGGATTCATACCAGCACCCAATCCCTTGGTAACAGTCTTACCAATATGGATTTTGACTGGAGCTTTATTATAATTCAAATCTTGAATATCGGTATTGATGACGATAAATTCGACACCCTTGATACCGCCTTCAATCATGCGATTGACGGCATTGCCGCCGGAACCGCCAACACCGACCACCTTAATCTTGGCCGGAGCTTCAACTGCTGGCTTGATTTCTGTCATAAGGATTATTAACTACAAGCTATAATTTAAACAAAGTATAATTGCTTTGATTGTAGATTATCTAAGCAAAAAAATCAAGGAAAAACTATTTCAGAAACAACGAACCAAACCAATCCTTGACCTTTTTAACAGCTTGGCCAGGTTTGAAGCCATTGCCGCCAGATTCACCGCTGGTCAAAAAATCATAATGATCGCCCCAAGCAACCAAGCCCAAGGCGGTCAAATAACTCAAATCATTAACCTTATCAATAACGGCTGGAATATTACGATTGGAACCAAGACAAACTGGCAGTCTGAGAGATTTTTTAGCCAAATCAGTTAGACCAGCTAATTTCGCACCACCACCAAGTAAAACTACACCAGCCGGTAGCATGCCAGAACGGCTAATCTTTTTGAGTTCAGCGTCAATTTTATGAAAAATTTCACCAACCCGGGCCTCAATAATTCCAGACAAGTATTTCATAGGCACAGTCATTGGTTCATCAACTTCATTATCTGGAGTAATTAGCGGAGTGATATCAATTTCTTCATCTTTATCAATCTTATCTGGATTGGCTTGGCCAAATTCAAGTTTAATTTTTTCAGCTAGATTAATTGAACAACGAAGTCCGATAGCAATATCGGCAGTAATATGATCAGAACCAATTGGCAGGACAGCGGCATGGAGTAATTGGCCTTCTTCAAAAACAGCTAAACTAGTAGTTAGCGAACCAATATTAACTAAGGCCACACCAAGCTCTTTGGAGCGAGCACTAACAACCGCTTCTGCTGCCGCTAGTGGCGCTAAAACTGGACTAACAATAGATAGACCTGCCTGTTCAATCGCTCTAGTTAAATTGCGAATCTGATTGGCTAAAGATTGAATAATTAAAACTTCAACCTCTAGGCGAATACCAGACATCCCAACTGGATTTTTAACATCTTCCTGATTATCAACTCGGTATTTTATCGGAATAACATGCAAAACTTCATAGTTGGCTGGCAAAGACAAAGCTTGAGCTGCCTCAATAACGCGATTAACATCTTCATCAGTAATTTCGTTATTAAGCTGATTGATGGCTACTACACCTTTACTGCGTTCACACTTTAAATCAGGCGCGCTAACTCCAATATAGACACTTTCAACACTAACCCCAATTAAGCGTTCTGATTTTTCCAAACAAGCCACCACCGAAGAAGCGACTTCTTCGATATTATTAACAATACCCTTGTTCATACCGGCCGATGGAGCTGAAACCGCACCGATAACCTGCATTTGGCCGCCGTTAAGCTGCCCAACTACTAATCTAATTTCTGTTGAGCCGATATCTAGTCCGGCTACCAAAGATTGGTCCCTCATATAAATTATTGAAAAATATTGATAAACAAATTAATTAATGGCCCTAAAAAAAGACAACAACCAACTAGAACCGACACACCAGCAGCCAAGAAAACTGCGGCTGCCATTATATCTTTAATTTCCTTGACATAAACATCCAGTCGCGGTTTCAATAAATCGGTTACTCGTTCTACGGCGCTATTTAATAGTTCCGCCACTAAAACCAAACCACAAGTCAACAATAATATCGCCCATTTAACTGCATTAAAATTTAAAAAAACTGCTAAAACTATGGCTACTAAACCGATTGTAAGTTCAACTGTGAAATTCTGCTCTTCCCGAAACACTCGAACAATACCTTGTTTGGCGTAGCGGAAACTCTTTAATAATCGTCGTATTTTTAACATATCTTTTGATCATCAACGAACTCTCGACTGATTTTTTCCATTTCTTGCCAACCAGCTTCATCAATATCGTCATAGCCAAGAAGATGCAAGATGCCGTGAGTGGTAATAAAGATCAACTCACGCCAAACTGAATTACCAAAACACTTAGCCTGGCGGACAATCTGCTGATAATCAATAATTATCTCACCAAGCTGCCCTTCATCATCGCTGCAAAAAGATAAAACATCAGTCACCTTATCTTTATGGCGATAAAGTCGGTTCAAGTGGCGAATCCTTTGATCACCAACTAATACCAAGCTGATTTCACCATCTCGACCTTGTTGTTCTAAAAAAATCTGACCAATCTTCTGCCACTTAACTAGATTAATTTTCTGCCTAGTCAGATTGCGGGCGACAATCATTTTCTTATTTATTAAAAACCAAGCTACTTGCCATTAAACGCAATATGTTGCTATAGCTCAACAGTTTAGTCTCTTCTGGGTTATAAGTTAGACTAACAATATAATCCAAACGAGATTGCGTTACATAAAAAACTAAGCCGTCCGGGCTTACTGCTACCTGTCGGCCATCAACAACCATCACATCAGCGGTCTGCCCATCAAACATTTCCTGATACCACTCAGCTAATTCTTGGCTAGATTTTTTAGGCAAGGTAACCAACTGAACAAATTGGTTATCACTAGCTCGGAAAATAGCTGAATCATCTTTACCTAACTGACTATTCCAAGTTGCTGGCGCCAAAACTGACCACTTACCATGCTTAACTGAAACCAAACCCTTATTCTTACTAATCTTGTCTTGTCCAATTGGATTATAGCCAGATCTGATTTCAGCTAGATCAGCATAACCATCACTGTCAGAATCAGCCTGATTGGCATTGGTTCCAAATATCGTCTCCTCCTTATCAGTTAGTCCATCTTGATCAGTATCAGTATCCAATAATAAATCATCACTAACATCAATGGTTGAGCTTGGGGTTGAACTAGCCTCTGGTTCAACAGTAACAATCGGCTGAGTAGTTACTGCCTGTTTTTGTTCATCATCAAATTTCCAGGCACCACTCTCTTTTACCATTTTAACTATAGCTATCTGACCATCTTGTTTAGTAATTGTTAGCGTAGCTGTATCACCATTAATTTCTTTAGTAATTTGGTCGGTTGGACTAAGTTCAATCATCATTGTTCGACTGATACTTAAAGTATTAGCTGCTTGACTCTCTGACAAACTATCCAAGCCCTCACTTTGTTCTAATATCTGATGAGCTTTAGCTTGGCTAGCACCAGCGGCAAAAATATTTAAATAATCTTTAAGAGTCAGGGCTTGATCCAGTTTTAATCTCAATTGTAAATAAACTTGTTCTGGGTCTTCGGTATTAACAAAAATTTCCCCTGACTCATTTTCAACTGCTTGCTGATCAGTTGAAGTTGGTGTCGTTGTTGGTTGATTAGCTTGATTTTCGGTAGTATTAGTCGGATTAAAATCAAAAATCGGCTTTTGATTGATAGCCCGATAACCAACATAAACTAAAACCGCTAATAGCAAAACGCCAATAGCCATAACAGCCAAACCGGTTTTATTGTTACCAGATGAACTTTTGGCTTTAAAACGAAAAGCCTTGGGCATTGTGTAAATACGCTGCCCAGTGCTATCGCCTTCTTTGACTTCACTCTGTTTGACAAACTCTATCTTTTCAGATAAATCGCCAGTTTCGTCAGAATAAGCTATTTTTGAATTATTGGTCGGTTGTTCCGACATAGTTAGTCTCTCAATATTTTGTCTTTATCTGGCTAATTTACCATCACCTAGCGGGTTGTAACCAGCTTTAACTTCATCACCATCAGTATAACCATCACCATCGCTGTCGGCTTTTAGCGGGTTGGTTTGATAAGTATTCAATTCTTCAGCATCAGTTAAACCATCTTGATCACTATCTAAATTGGTTGGAGTTTCAGTTAAGGCTGGTTCACTAACAACAGCTGAACCGCCGTCTGTTGTTACCAAAATACTTGGTTCAGAAGTTGATGAAGTTGTCATAATACTAGCATCAGTTGAAGAAGTTTCAGTTAAAGTCGTTTCAGTTGAAGTTGCTTCCATGTCAGTTGAAGTTGCTTCAATCATATTGGCTTCGCTAGATGTTTCGGCAACATTTTCAATCTGGTTGATAATTGGCTCTGGAGTAACAACTTCAGCTTTTGGAGTGGAAAAATATTGAATATAGACCAAAGCACCACCAGCCACAACTACCAAACCAGCCAAGCTAATCAAAACTATCTTGGCAATATTACTTTTATTACCAGAAGTTGGAGCAATTGAAGATTGCGCAGATTGACTAATCGGATTAGAAATTTGCCCAAAAGGTTGGCTATTGATTGGCGAAGTAGGATTCGACGATTCAACGCTAGCAAAAATATCTTGAACAGTTGATTCACTAGCTGAAGGCTGAACGCTATTATTAGTAGCTGGAGCAACTGGGGTTACTGGGGTCGCTGGAACTTCAGGTTGTCCATTCCCCTGAGAAGCAGCTTGATTATTAACTTCGTCAAACATAATTTTAGTTTTATAAATAAGCTAATTTATTATAGCACAAAGATTTAAGGCCACCAAATAAAACTAGTTCTCACAAGCCTTACTAGCAGCTAAACTAACATTACCGGAAATATCAATCGCCCTAATTTCAACAACAATGTTTCTAGCATCAATAATACCATCAACGGTAGTTTTAATAGTTTGGTCAGAATCTGGTTGATTAACATGAATAGTCCTGCCGTTGTTATTGTTTTCATTATCACGATAACCAATTTCATATTTAATTGTATCATCATTATTTCTCTTCCAACCCAATGTAAAACTATTTTTTGATGCTGAGCATTCTAACCCACCCGGAATTGCTGGAGCTTGTTGATCTAACGGAGCCTTGCTAACTTCGCTGGATAGAGGGGTCTCGGCATAAGAAGACTGATCCAATTGCAAAACAGCTGAAATTGCAAAATAATAA
>Ga0116170_10002254_pt1 | contig 18736 bp, 21 predicted proteins | sample AD_JPNHW1_MetaG_FD_89797 | JGI IMG/M metagenome (GOLD analysis project Ga0116170, IMG submission 89797) | Active sludge microbial communities of municipal wastewater-treating anaerobic digesters from Japan - AD_JPNHW1_MetaG | ecosystem: Engineered > Bioreactor > Anaerobic > Digestate | place...
AACGAGCAGGGTCATGGCAAACGCGTAGATCGCGTCGTTGAGGGTGCAGACCCGGTCTTTGGGGATGGGTTTACCGGCGGGGTTCTGGAGTTCGGTCATAAAAGGGCGCCTTTGCGTTTGGGATGGTAAGAGTAAAAGAGATTGGGATGACGATGTTCTTAAAGACGGGGGCTTGTTTGACGCAAGGGGCCATCATCCGTGATAAAATGCTTTTGTTAAAAACCGGTTTCAAGGCCGTCACGGATGTTGGTCTTTTTTTCTGCATTGAGCCGGGCGATATAGTCCTCGTACTCATGTATTTTTGTGCTGACCGGGAACGGTATGCCGATGGTTGACAGGATCGCCTCGCCCTGGTCGAGCGTCTGGATCTCGATCTCCATCCGGGAAAGATCCTGCTTGGCGCTGCCCATGATGATCTCGCGGTCGCCCCGGTCGCCAAGGCCCATGACGACAAAGGTGTTGATCTGGGCGAGTACTTTCGGGTCCACGTTCTTTGGCTGCTGGGTGATCACACAGAGCCCAACACCAAACTTGCGGCCCTCCATCGCGCACTCGCGGAAGATCTGGGTGGAGGACCCGCCGGCACCGAGTACCCTCTGCGCCTCTTCGATGGTAATAAGCACTTTTTTCTGCTCGGCAGGTTCGCTCTCAATGCCAAAGTCCTCGGAGGATTTGCGGTGCGCCTGCATGATCCGGCGGGTGATCATGGAGAGGACGAAGAGTTCGCTCCTCTCTCCCATCCGGGGGATATCGATCAGGACGACCTTGTTGTCATGGAGGTATTGGAGGATCTCCGGGATGCAGGAGCCGGATTCGCGGAAGAATTTGCGGTTGCCCTGCACGATATACTTAATCCGGCGCTGGATGACCCCGAGAGTACCCGGGTGGAACGAGCCAAGTTTTTGTGCAATATCGGGAAACGGCCCGGTATACCGGTTGTCCTTTACTTCATCCGGCAGCGTCTCAACGTTTGCCGAGAGGAAGAACGGGATCACCTCGTTTCCTGAAAACTCTTCAAGCGTCTCGATCAGATCGCGCTGGGCCTGCGAGGAATCGTACAACAGGTTCAAATCCGTCATCCGGAAATCGTCGTAGTCCAGCCAGAGGCTGGAGAGCGAATATTTTTTCCGGTCGCTATCGCTGATGGTAAAGACCACAAGGCCATCCCTGCCATTCGTATAATGGAGGAGCCCGAGCGTCTTTTTGCCGGTGCTTGAAAGGCCGCCCCGCACGTACTCCCCATGGGGGTCGACAACCAGAAGACCGAATTGCTGCATCTTCATGCACGAGGCGCAGAAGGTCTTCATGAAATTGGACTTACCCATGCCGGTCGTCGCAAAGACACCCATGTGCTGTGGGAGAACCTTGCTGTGGATCTTGACCGGGACCTCTTTTAACACGCCCTGGCCGGTCCGCATGACCCCGACTTCGATGTCTCCCATGACTTTTGAGAGGAAGGCAAAATCCCCGGCTTTTGGTAGTGCGACTTCAGAAAATTTTACCGGGATCGTACGGGGTTTCCGGAACGTGCCGGTCTTGTCGATAAACCCGAGCGGGACTGCTTCCACACCGATAAAAACATCCTCGCCAAGGCCGTAGAAATGTTCGCTGAACGGTCGGGTGTCCCAGTTCTTGTCAGCAAAGTTGCTCTCGTGGAAGAGATCGATGACCTTTGCAAAGAACGTGTAGTCTTTGTTTGCATCCACAATTTTTACGATATCTCCGACAAAAAGTTCTGCATCGTGGGGGACGATGAACCGGTACGAGAGGACGCTTTTACCGATAAGCCTAAACTTTGTCGTATCGGTGTTTTCAATATCGTTTAAAGTCATCATGGATATCACCAAACAGTAAATCGAAAATTTCCCTGTTCATTTTTTGAACGGCAAAACCTTTCATTAAGTCCTGCCGGATCTGTTCCGTCAGCGTCTGGTCGATCACCACGGTGCGGTGGGCGTCGAGAAGCGGGTACGGGTAACCGGGAATCCTCCCGTCATCTGAACAGGCAGCTATTGAGCTCATGATCATTTCAACCGTTCGTTCACCGGTGCCTTTTGGCAGTTCCAGTTTAAGGGGATAATTTCTGGTGGGATGGACTGATGCGACATAGAGGTCTCCTTTTCGTCCCCGCTTGTATTCAGCGCTGTCGAGGATGCTTTCATCGATACGGGTCCACCAGGGGCTCGCGATTCCGGCGTTATGGGCAAGTCCCGCCACCGCCGGGAGCAGGGGATGACCCCCTCCCCAGGTTGCCCGGGTCCGTTTTGTTACTGCAGAAAGGAGCACGCCCCGGTCCCTGGCTGTCCGGATGATCTCCTGAAGGATGGGATCGTGGTTCTGGTCGGTCACCCGCAGTGCCCCGTCAAGAAGGAGGAGGGATCCTGCCGGCAGTTCCCGGGCCTGTTTTAGCGCAATCCAGTACTCCAGCGTGTCGCGGAGAATCGCCGAGACCCGCTCGGCATCATTGTTTTTGAGGCCGGTGCCGGGAAAAATCCCAAAACACTCGCTCATGAGAAGTCCAAAGTCTTCGCTCTCCTCTTCAGGACCGACAGAGATGACGGATAAGGGAGTTATCGCCCGGGAAAGACGTTCTCCTTTGTCAAATGTTGTCTGGGCCGCACGGATTGCGGCGAGGGCAAAACTACCGGATTCCGCGACAATCGCGTTGCTCCCGTCAATCGCACTCACGATGCCGGGGGTGTTCTCCCGGACCTGATGGATGTCTGCGCCGGAGAGGTGGCTTGTTGAGGTAAATTGTTCAACGAGGTCGTAGGGCATCTGGTGGGTGATGCGTTCAAGGATCAGCGTAAGCGATTCTTCGTACGATTCTTTTAAAGGCATTATTCCACCTCCCGGATCCGGCTCGCGTTGTCAGCGCCCATCTCGATCACGAGCGTGTTCGCAAACTCGCCCTGCATCTCCGCGATATGGGAGATGAGGAGGATCTGGGGGAAGCGGGACTCCTGCGTGCGCAATGCGGTGAGCAGGTTATTCCTCCGCTCCTCGTCCTGGCTCCCGAAGATCTCGTCGAAGATTAAAAATGTACTCTCGTGCACCTGGTGGAGTTCGGCGAGATACCGCGAGAGGGCAATACGGAGCGCGACCGCGATGTCGTCCTGCTCGCCGCCACTGAACCGGTCGATAGCGTAATCGTTGTCCACGTCCCGCACGAGCAGGTTGAATTCATCGTCAAGGAGCACCTGCTCGTACCTGCCGCCCGTGATCTCGGCGATGATCCGGCTGACTTCTCCTTCGAGCCGGCTCCGCACGACCTGCATGAGGTACACCACGTACTCGGCGATGAGGGAGCGGGTCAGTTTCAGGAGCTCGATCTCATCATTGAGTTCAGCGACCTGCTTCTGCAGGAGGATGATCTGCTCTGCCGTGCGCTGGTAATCCGCAATCTTTTCCTCGGCAAATTTTTTGTCCTGCGCCGCACGGGCAATGGCGACATCGGCATCCCGGAGGGCCGAGTCTGTCTCTCTCATCCGGTCTTCGGCTGCTGCGGACTCTGCCGGGTTGTACGGCGCCTGCGTTATCTCCAGTTCCAGTTTTTTTAAGTCTGCATTCCGCTGTGCTGTCCGTTCCACGAGCCCGGCAAGCTGCTGTTTTAAGGAAACCGCCTGCCCGATCTTCTGCCCGAGCTCGGTGAACCGGGCCTGCACCTTCCGGGCTTCTGCCTCCGCTTTTTCGGCTGTGCTGTAGGCCGACGCATCGAACGCGAGCTGTGCCAAAGCATCTGTACAGGCCTGCACCTCCCGCAGCTTTGCGGTATGCTGATCGGTGAGTTCTGCTACCGTACTCTCGAACTCGGCCCGGCGCTTCAGGTTTGCCGCGAGGGTCCGGAGCTCGTTAAGGACCGGTCGCAGCGCCTCGACTGCGGCCTTCTCTTTCTCAAGGCTCTCCTGGTGTGCGAGATCGGTAACCGCTTTGTCCTCCAGCTCCAAAAGTTTTGAACAAAACTCCTGTTCCAGATTGCCGTAATGGGCCCCCAGTTTTTGCCGGCAGAGCGGGCAGATCCCGTCCGGCCCGGCCTTTGCAATCGTCGCCCGGTCGGCTTCGAGTTTGTCCCGCTCTTTTTTGTACTGCTGCTGCTGTGCCGCAAGGGCGCCGGCCCGCTTCATGAGTTCAGCGAGCCGGAAGCTCACCGCAGTATCGAGTCGGTCGTCCGCAAGCTCCGGGCCGGCAAGAAGGCCCTTCCTGACGGATGAGGTAAGCCGGGCGTACTCTCCGGCATCTTTTGCAAGATCGGCAAGCCGGGTATTTTCCTTCTCAATCCGTGCAGTTATCTCTGCGGCCTGCTTTTTGCAGAACCCGAGTTCCCCGGTGAGCCGCTGGTGTTCGGCTTTTTTCCGGGCGAGCATATCGAGCCGGGCCCGGACTTCTGCATACGACCCGGCAGCCTTCTTTAGCCCGTGATATTCGGCCTCGTCGTTTTTGAGCAGGGCAAGCGCCGATTCGATCGCCTGCTGCTGTGCCATTTCCGTGGCAATCTCCCTTTTTATTGCCTGCTGCTGCTGCACGAGCCGGTCGTGTGCGGCTTTCTTCTCCGCGAGGATTTTGAGCCCTGCGTCAATCTCAGCACGCTGCCGGGTGAGATTGGCTTTCTGCTTCTCGTGCCCGGCAATCGCAGCGGTGAATGTGGCAAGGGAATCCCTGAGGCGTACGAGATCCTCCTCGCTCTGCCGGCCGGCGAGCGCCGCAAGCTCGCCGTCCTTATGCTGGAGTTCGCCGGACTTTTCATCGGCCTGTTTTTTTAAGACCGCATCGCTCTCGGTTTTGAGGTAATCGATCCCGAGCGCTTTCTGGAACCACTCCTTGCGCTTTGCCGGGGTATTGTCGAGCAGGGTGAGGAGATCTTTCTGGGCGGCGTAGATCGTATTTTTGAAATCCACCGGGCCCATCCCGAGCGTCCGCTTCACCTCGGCCTCGACCGGGCTCACCTCTTTTGCAACCAGCCGCCGGTTCCGGTAGAACTCTGCCTCATGGGAGACTGTCTTTCCCTTCCTGAAGGTCCGGATAATCTTGTAGGTGTCGCCCCCGATCCTGAAATCAAGGATAACCTCGCACTTGTCCTTGGGGGATGCGAAACTCGAAACGATGTAATCGGCGGAGATCCCGGTCGCCTTCACACCATAGAGCGCAAAGAAGATCGCCTGCACGAGACTCGACTTCCCCGTGCCGTTGTTCCCGAGGATGCCGGTGATGCCGTCCTGGAAGTTGATCTCCGCGTGCCGGAACCGCTTGAAGTTATTGAGTTCCAGCCGGTCGAGGATCATGGGGTGGCTCCGGAACGATTTTTTATTGACGCTCTTATGGGCCACGCCCCCGCCGCGTGGGCATCCCCCGGTTGCGATGACGACGTATTACCTGTTCTCCTGCCATGTCCATCATACTGCATTCCAGGAAAAGTCCAGATCGTCGGGGCAGAACATCCGGGAATTGCCCAGCGAGGCCCCGACGATGCGGCCGGACGACCCCCGAAGGGGGTGGAGATGTTCATGCATACCACAGAGGTTTCCAGGAACATATCCGCATTTTGGACCAGACTATTGTTGTGGAGGATCATTCTGCCGTCCCCCGGTGCTCGTCCATCACGGACGCCAGGACTTCTTTCCCGCGACGAAGGGCAAACTCCTTCTGTTTTGCGGAGAGCTGACGCTTCCCCACAAACCCCTCGAACTCCTGCAGGTAGTCGATCATTCTTAAGTCCTGCTGGAGCGGGACGGGCGTATCCTCCCCTTCGGATTTTACCCGGATCTTCAGGTCGAGCAGGTCGGCCCGGATGCCGGCAAGGTCTTTTGTATCAATCCCTTTCCCGTGCTCCCGCGACATGCCGTCGAGCGTCACCTGCGCCATCGCGAACTGCGGGAGGTTTTTCTTTGTGACTCTCGCGATGATCTCTTCGGTGATATCCCCGGGGTGCACACCCTGGCATGTGATCGTCCCGCAATCCGCCATCGCCGTTTTCGGGAGTTCGAGCGGCACGACCCCGTGCCGGCCCGGGTCAACGAGAAGGCCGCCCTTCCCGTCCCGGATCTCGCCGTAGGTCAGGTACTCGGTCGAGCCCGAATACCACGCGTTGTCGGTGATCTGCGACTGGTTGTGGTAGTGGCCGAGCGCGATGTAATCGAAATCAGCGGAGAGGATCGTGCTGTCCAGTTCGTGCTCGGCAACGGTCGCGAGGCGCTTGTCCTTTATCGCGGTCGCAAGGCCGTGGGTCACGAGCACGTTATTGTGGTCGCGGGAAAACTCCACCTGGTCAAAGGCCGTGCGGTAATCCTCCGGCCGGAGCATGTTTGGGATCAGATGAAAAACCGTGTCGCCAAGCTCCACCCTCTCGTACCGGAACTTATAGGCCGCCGTGATCTGCGACGGGTGGTAAGAGATGACTTCAAACGGCGAGGTGGTGTACCGGGTCTTTGTCATGCTGTGGTTGCCGGCAATGATCACGAGCGGGATGCCGGCCGCATTGAGCCGTTCGAGCGCTTCGAGCACGGTCGTGTAGGCCCGGGTCTTGGGCTTGACCGTATCGAAGAGGTCGCCCGCGTGGACAAGCACGTCGGGCTTTTGCCGGATGATCGCATCGATCGCCGCCAGGAAATTGTCATAGATCTGCTTCTCGCGCAGGTTCATGCCGCTTTCCGGGTCGAGCCGGCTGAAGGCCGCGAGACCGAGATGGGTGTCGGCGATGTGGATGAGTTTCATTTACTTAGTTTGTTATGTGGATGTTTCCGGGTTATTAAGGGGTGGGGGGCGGGGTGAAAATGAGCCTTATCAATTCTATCTCTGACAAATGAGAGTTACCTATCCCTTCATACCAAAATGAAATCATATACATTTCAACTGAAAATTCATTTTATCAAAATTTATAATATCGCGGTACATAAGATAATCTAATTCAGAGAAAAACATGAGAGTACTAATTTCATATTCAAGTTCAGATGGTGCAAGTTATGCCACTAAACTTGAAGCGGAATTTAAAAAACAAAATCTCCGCTACTGGATTGATTGTCATGCCATTAAAAAATCTGAAATGTGGCTGGAAGAAATTGATAATGCATTATCCGCGGATGTTGATGTTGTTTTAGGGGTAATTACAAATGATTATTTGAGTTCAATTGGCGGTAAAGAAGCATATGCAACATTAAGTAAACAATTTAGAGATGGATCAATTCGCTTTATTCCTTTATTTTTCATTGATCCGAAAAAATGTAGATCTGTAATTATTACTGCAATAAACGGATTTGTATTTAAAGACGATTTTAATGAGGGTCTCTTAAAACTATTGAATTATTTAAAATCGGAAGAAGGAGAGAATCCGCTAGAGATTTTAACTCAAATTGAAAATCCCCAATCATTTAATCCGTTTAGAAGAGTTAGAACGGAATTTTTCTATGAAGATTTTAAATTATTAGCAAATGCATTTGCTGAACCAGAAAAAGAAATGTATGAATTAATTCAGGAGGCAAAGCCGGTTATCATTTTTGGGGGGCGCGGGTCGGGTAAGACAATGATTTTACAATCATTACTTCCCGAAGTGATTTCTTCAAGATTTAATTATAAGACGTTTGGGGATATTACAAGCCACGGAACCAACTACTTTGGATTATATTTCAAATTAGAACGTGGATCATTGATGTTTTTTGATAATGAATTTATTGTACGTTTGGGTTTTTTAGCGTGCAATTTAAAATTAGACTATGAACAATACTTAAAACTAATCGAATTGTCAAGAACCGATAAAATTAATGATCACCCGATTATTAAACCAGGGATGCAAGCTGCGATTGTTATTACTATTAACGAATTGAACCTAAAAATTTTAAAGACCGTAATTACAAAAATTAAAAAATTTTCAACTGATGATTTTATTAAAGTAGATAGAACCTCTGAAGAAAAAATATCAAAACGGATTGTTTCAACACTTGATACCACAATCAAAGATGATGTTCGAACTTTTGATGATCTATTGGAATTTATCAAGGGCGAATTGAAGAAAATTGGTCAATACATTCAAGATATTAGTCTTCCTCATTCGTCACCGAAAGTGGACTGGTGTAAAACCCAAAAGGATTTTTTAGATGATATTTTTGAAATTATATCCGAAGAAATTCCGGAGTTTTCAAATATTCGATACTATCTGCTTTTTGATGAATATGAAAATCTCTGTAGTTTTCAACAACTTATTATTAATGAATGGATAAAAACATCAAAAAAATTTACAGTAAAAATTGCGTCAAAATTTGAATGTATGTATACCACGATGACCTTACAGGGGCAATCGTTGCAAGACGGACAAGATTATTTCTCTTGGCAATTGGATTACAATCTTTTCGATCAACAAAATACGTCACAATACCAAAAATTATTGATCGATATTTGTTCAAAATTGTTAAAACTTGAAGGTTTTGATGAACACATTATCTCAAACGTTTTAGCCGAACCGGAACTTGAATTGCCTTATGAAATAATCGATGAAGAGATTAAAAAAATCCGAATTCAAGCACAGATGGAATATAATGTATCAAAAATTGCTGATTATCGTGACAAATTGGAAGCAGCAGTAGTATTTCGATTACTCCGAAAGAGAGAGAAAGTTCCTGGTAGAATGCGAAGAAAAAAAGTCTATGCTGGCTTCGATACGTACACTTACCTTTCATCTGGAATTATTCGAATTTTTTTGAATTTACTCGGCATGGCTTACTATAAAGCTGAAGCGGAAAAAATCAACATAAAACAGGGTGACAAAATCCCCGTCCAAGCTCAAACATGGGCAGCTTACAAAGTTTCCCAAGCTTGGTTAGAAAAAATTCCTGATAATGTTGAAGAGAATGGGGAAGAAATGTATCAATTAATAGTTGACCTTGGGGATATTTTCCGTGAACGTCTTTTATCGCACCCATCTGAACCTGAGACGTTAGTAATAAACTTGAAAGATCCTTACAATTTAAAAAACAGTCCGTATCTAAACAAAATTATTTCTCATTCCGTAATGGAGTCAATTTTTTATGAGAGAAAGGCGAGTAGCGCAACAATTTCTAAAACAGTGTACGAATCAAAATCGAAACAATATGTTTTAAATAGAATTTTTTCACCAATACTTCGAATATCCCATCGAGCACGATGGGCAAGAGGATGTGAATTTAGTACTTCAGAACTCGCAATTTTGTTGGATCCTAATAAAAAACAAAATGTCAAAAAGGAGATACTGCAGAGACAACATAAAGACGGAGATAACTCTCATACATCAATTGATTCGTATGGAGGATTATGAATCTCAAAATCCAGCCGTTGACTAAACAAGATATTGTTTCCTCAACTGTAACTGATGAGCCAGATAACGTTTTTATCTGCTGCTGTAGTCCAGAAGAACGGTGTAAGGGAGCAATTTTAAAATTTCGCAATTATAAAGCAAATAACGTTTTTTTAATCCGGTACAATGGTTGCAATGAGAAAAAGAAACAAAATTATGCGGAAATGAAAAATCTTTTAAAACGAGTGGGTGAAATTGAAGAAATCGTTATCAATGAGCAAAATCCCATTCCTGTCCTTATGGATTTAATGACTAAAATTGAGAGTGCCTGTCCAAAATCTGGTCGAAAAAAAATTACACTCGATATTTCAACAATGATAAAATGGCACATTCTTCTTTTTTTAAAATATCTTGAACTGAAGGATTTATTAAAACATGTGCGAATACTTTATACAGAGCCTTTGGATTACGAGACAAACCTTTTCAATCCACTTTCCTTTGGCATAAAAAAGATCTTTCCTATTCCGCTTTTTTCAGGAGAACATGATTTTTCAAATGAATCGATGTTAATTATAATACTCGGATATGAAGGTAATCGAGCATTAGCTCTTCTTGAGAAAAAAGATCCCAATAAATGTTTACTTTTAGTTGCAAAACCTCCCTATCATGAAGAATGGGAAGGAAGAACCGAAGAAATGAACAAACCAATTATCAATTTAGTGGGTAAATCTAATATTAGATATATCGATTCGCGCAATCCCACTATTGTTGCAAACCAACTCCATGAGATCTTGTCCGATCCATCAATTTCGTCATATAATCATTACATATCCCCTCTTGGAACAAAACCGCAAACGATAGGGCTTTATCTCTATCTATCCACAAAACCACAAAATACAATATTGATTTATGGTTCCCCAATAAGACATAACGAACTTTTTTATTCGCATGGAATTGGAGATACTTGGATATTACCTACATATTGAAAAGGGCCTTATAACAAAACCTGACGGGGTGATTTTATCCATGTTCAAATTAATGTATATGTAACATGGTAAATACAATCAATGAGGTATGGGAGGATTTGCAGATACAATATAATTCAATGCGGGAGCCCATACAATTCAATTTTCGGGAATTTGCGATAAAATATCTCAATGAAAAACGAAATAATACTACGGCTCATGGTATTTACCCATATCCTGGAAGATTATATCCCTATATCCCACTTTTTCTACTATCTTCAGATTATCTCTGTCCTCCAAAAGGCAAAATTCTAGATCCCTTTTGTGGAAGTGGGACTGTATTACTCGAGTCCCTAATAAATCCGATTTATAAACGTTCTGCAATGGGGATTGAAATTAATCCTATCGGACGATTAATCTCTAAAGTAAAGACAACTCCTCTAAACTTGGATATTATCAGAGAGAAAAAAGAGAATATATTGCTTGATTTCAAAAACAAAAATTTTCATTCTATTCCTGTTCCAAATACAGATAGATTCCATTTTTGGTATTCAAATAAAGGACTTCAAGAATTGACGAGGTTGAAAAATTCTATCAATAATTTGGAAAATGATGAATATAAAGACTTTTTTTGGTTAAATTTTTCCTTTTTAACAAGAAAAATTTCCCGCGCAGACCCATTTATCCCCCCAGCAGTGATACTGCAGCCATATAAATATAAAAATTCGATAAAAAAGAGAAATACGATAGAAACTGCTATTAAAAATGCAAAAAATCCGGATGTATATATGTTATTTTCAAATTTGGTGAATAACAATTCTAAAAAAATTACATCCCTAAACAATGTTGCAGAAATTCAAACAAAAGAAAAAACAGCACAAATTGTTTGGGACGATGCTAGGTCAATGAAATATGGAACCTATGAAAATGCTGGGAAATTGAGTAAAATCAATTCAAAAAAAATTCCAAAAAATAGTATTGATTGCATTATTACCTCTCCACCTTATTTGACTGCTCAAAAATATATTCGAACATCATTATTGGAGCTTATGTGGTTTGAAGACCTAATTGGAGAAAAACGTCTTGAAATTCAAAATAATAGCATTGGCAAAGAAGATGTTCAACTATCGAAAATAGATTTTCACGATTTAGGAATTCCCAATATCGATAAATTAGTAAGAAAAACACAGGTAATCTCAAAATCCAGAGCTGGCGAAGTGTTTCAATATTTTTATGATATGAAAATTGTATTTCAGGAAATGCATAGAATTTTAAAGAAAGGGGCAACGGCAGCTGTAATAATTGGAGATAATCGTGTGACAGGAGAAACAATTGAGACACATAGTTTCCTTGGAGCAATTTGTTTGGATTGTGGATTTGAAATGGTTTTGGAGTTAAAAGATCCAATCCGCACAAGGGGAATGATAACAAAACGTCATGGAAATGGCGGGCTTATAAAAGAAGAATATGTCCTAGTAATTAAAAAAGAGATGTAGATTTGAAAAAATTTTAAAAATCTCACGTCGTCAGACCATGTCCCCTTACCGTAACAGAGTTTGGTCCCCGCGATCCGCCATCTCCTCCGCGGCTCCTCCCCAAAAAGCGGATACATCATGACAGGAAAACAATCACGTAAGAAGGAACACCCATGAGCGCCGCTGAACAATACATTACCGATGAAAAGGGGAACAAGGTTGACGTCATCCTCCCGCTCACCGAGTACCAGCAGATCAAAGAGGATCTCTATGATCATACGAAGGTCTCTGAACGGCGTAACGAAGGCACCATAAGCCTTGCCGAATTAAAAAAGCGCGTCGCAGAAACAGGTTAGATAAATTCTACCGTTTGGAGGATTCCGCCAGAAGCTCTTTAGCCGTTCCCCTCCGGCTCTGATTTTTTTGCATACTGTTTTTTGCCTGTTTTGCCCGGAGTACAATTGCCGAACGCTTTTTCTCGGTAAGTCTGCTTGAGGATAATTTCAACGGTGCCTTACATCGGTATCGCACTTTGATATCGGCAACCGTATAGAGATCAGGTTCGTTCTCAAGAAAACCCGAGAGCGAATGTTCCTCTCCTGCGTACAGGGCATCCTTTGCATCTCCCATCTTCCCTGAAGATTTCGTCGTCATTTTTGTGGCAGGATGGCTCTTTGTCACCCGGGATGCGGCTTGCGCAGTCATGATACAATTTCGTTATTCCTGAGTATCCATTATGGTTTCGGATCCGGCACTTTCCACGGCCATCCCCAGTCAGAGAATATTAAAAAAAGTCCCGGCCGGATAACCGTGCCGTATTCTCAGAGCGACCTGCTCGGATTATTATTCTTTGGCTTTGTCGCACTCTTTTGCCAGTACTAGCTAATCCGGAATCTGATGCTGATGCTGGTATTCTGGGCCTTGTTCCTTGAGAAACCTGGTTATCACGCAATTCATGTGCTCCCAAGGGATGCGGAAACATATACTGCATGTTGCGGTATGAATGACCGGTAATCCCGGTTGAATACCGGATAAAGAAAAAATTACCGGATATATCAGGCGACCTGTTCAAGGATATGCCCGATCAGCCGTTTCTCCGCCTTGTGGATGTGTTCGAGCAGCGTGGTCTTGTGCATGCCCATTTTCTCTGCCAGTTCACCGGCGTTAATCTTTCGGGGATGATCGAAAAATCCACGGCGGTACGATTCCAGCAGGATCTCTTTTTGTTTTGGCGTAAGGATATCAAAAATCCCGCCGACATCGGGGTTGTAATCGCAGACAGAGAGGATCTCGAGCCCCCACCCTTTCTCCGCGGCATCCTTCACGAACATGTTAAAATCCTCCGGGTCCCCGACCATGCTGAATGCCAGGCAGTCGTTCTCGAAGACAACCGGGGGCTCGAACTTGGATCCATAGGTTTGGAGAAACCGGGTAATATCATTGGAAAATGTTCCTTTGACAAGGCAGGTATATTCACGGCCCCGGTTCTGAAGCACGATGAGATTCGAGACATAATTACAGCTGATCTTATCAACAGGGATCCCTTCTTTAATGGTAAATCTGCATACTTCGCTGTGCTGGTCGCCAGCCAGGTTAAAAAGCGAGACCACCTCGAACCGTTCGATGACCTGGCCATAGGATTTGCAATAATCGAAGATATCCGCAGAAAGCCTGACCGTCATCTTCTTCATGGCCCGATCTGGTATCCGGAACATGATATAATATAGGGCCATATATGTATGGCTCAATTCATAACATCTCTGCCTCCCTTTTCTTAATCAGAGTTCTGAGGTGTAAACCATGAAAACGGAGAATTGTGCTGAAATCACGGATGCAAAGCGGATAGAAATTAAGAGCGGCCTTTCGGAGCCCGGGGAACACCAGCAGTATGGATTCGTCATCCCTGCCAGTATCCTGATTGGCCTTGGGGTGGGACTGCTTGTCGATCACCTGGGATCAGGTTTCCTCATCGGTCTTGGGCTCGGAGTCGTAGGTTCTGAACTGCTTCCCCTTGTTAAGAAATCTCCCGGGGAGGTCTGCCCTCATACGGGAGGCGCGAACGTGACGACGCTCCTTATAGGAGCCTTCTTACTCGTCATCGGGATTAGCTTTGTCCTGGCGCCGGTCCCTGCTATCTGGCCGTATGCCATTGCTGGATTTTTAATCCTCGTAGGCATATCGGTTCTGGCACGGGGATTCTTTAAGATCCCGTGAGCACGGGTGAACAAGAAAATATCCGGGTGGACTGCTATGATTGAGGTTATTCTTGTAACAATTTTTCCGGTTGGCTTCCTGATGGTGTTATTTGGCGGAGGAGCGTTATTCCTGCGCAGGAATATCGAGCAGGACGGGAAGGCGCCAATCAACAGGACGCTGTTTTACGCCAGCAAGTACTCAATCCTTCTCCTCTGGGGAGCCATGGTCATCCAGAGCTGGGGCATCAACATATCCGTTGTTGAAGTACCCCGGTTCCTCCAGATTATAGCGCTATTTCTCTGGGTATCCGGGTTTGTTCTTCTCTATCTCGGACGATTTAAGATGGGGAATTCCTTTCGTCTCGGGACTCCCAAAGAAGAGACCAGTCTCAAGGTGGATGGATTATTCCGGTTGAGCAGGAATCCGATGTATGTGGGCATGTATGCAACAATTGCTGCATCTGTCCTCTATACCGCAAACCCGCTCATTTTCCTGCTGGGATTATTCGTAATTATCGTTCACCAGAAAATTGTCCTCGCGGAGGAGGAACATATGCAAAAAATGTTTGGCCAGAAATATCTGGATTATTGCAACCGCGTAGGTCGGTATATCTGACCGGACTGGTCTTTAGTACGCATTCGTGCACTGATCATGGTGGTGAGGAGATACTGATTGTTTTTTTTTTAAGAGAAATCTTCAAAATAATCCCCATCCCGGTAATCATCCCAACGATCTGCTGCGCCGTCCCCGGGTCCACGACTCGGGCCAAAATCAACCCGGCCACCTCACGTCAAAGAAATCAGATGAAATGAACAAGATACTGCATAGCTCCCCCCATGCAGGTATAAAATCCAAAGGAAAGATCCTCAAAGATGGTATGGAGAAAATATTCAGGAAAAAACATCGAAGAGGATCCCATTTGTCGCATGCAATTTCACGAAAGATTAGACGTTTTTTTTAGTATTTTACAGATCATCGCATTATTAAAAAAAGCATATGTATTTTGCTAAAAGATTTACCTCTTCATGCAGGAATAAGATTCCACGAAGCCACTTGTCCTAAACCCGACCAGTATAAAACTAATTTGGCATGGAGCCCACTTTCCGGTAAATGAAAATCCAGATCGCGTTTCTCGGTGAACTGGGGAGGTAATGTTGTAAAAAACACATAGCTTGGGCAAATATCTGCATGGCAATAGATGGTGGTGTAATTAATGCCATCCCCATCCTGTAACCAGAGTGTCGGATTATATTGGATAGTATCAGTTCCAATATTTTTTTCTTCAATAAGAATATCACCCGTCGTAACATTGAACGCACGGACGGATACTTCCAGATTTCCTTGTGGACCGGATATAATTGCTGTGTCTCCAATTGCCAGTTCACGTGTTTCGTCTAAAGATGTTGATTTCAACGAAGGTGATACGTCACGTACCAAAGGTACATTAGACAAACACCCTGTATAAACTACAGAGAAAATTAACAAAGATATTATCACTAAAATGAAAGATGCCTTCGTGTTCATGGCATACTCGCAATCTTCTTTTAAGGAGTCTTTCAACATTTACAGTATAAATCAGTTGGTATACCAGAGTAATAAAAATAGATAGGATGCCTGTCTGGCCTGTTTATGCCAGTCAGAGCAATACAGATGAAATCATTCCGACTATCTGATGAGCTGTCCCCGGGTCCACCACCCTTGCCAAAACCAGCCCGGCCATCGACACAAACATCCCCCAGAACACTTTTTTCACCTGCTTATTCTTCCCGAACGTCTCGATCGCGGCATCCACATCCGCCTTCATCGCCCGCTGGACCAGTTTCGGCAGGAACACAAACAGCGGCAGGAACAGGACCGCAGCGCCGATGAATGCAAGGGTTATCTCCGCCCGGCCCGCAAGGAAGATCCCGACCGGGACGGCAAACACTCCGGCCAGCATTGCAGCCATCCCGACCTCCCCGAACCAGAAGTAATGCCGCTTTTCGGCGTAGTTCGACCGCTCTGCATCGGTCAACGCGGGGAGATCGAAGATACCGAGCATAGAGAGCATCCCATACCAGACCGCGTGGGTCTCCTCCGGGTCTGCAACAAGACCGAGGAAAAGAATCCCGACCGGCACGATGAGCAGGAGAAGGGGAAGGTGGGCCAGCACCAGGACTCCCCCGAGAAGCAGCCCGGTCCCGCAGCTAGCGCACCGGGTCTGCACCTCATTCTCGAACATCGGCATCCTCCGCGATCCGGATTTCAAAGACCGGGCTGGTGTAGCCGCCATGTTCGGGCGAAAAATCCCGGACCCGGCCTTCTTGCGCGAACTTCCGGCAGGCCGTGCGGATCTGCACCGTATGAATGCCTGGCGCACGCGGGTACACCCGGCGCCCGTCAAGGTCGTGCATCTCATCATACGGCGGAATATCGAACCAGTCCGGCCAGAACCGGATCCCGTGGGGAATATCAGTCCCCCGGAAAAGGTCCTGCAATCTCCGGGGAGCGAGGTTGTCGTAAATCAGGTCGATGATGAGGTTTTCATCGGACTTTCCATACGTGAGGTCAAGCTCGTAGAAGATCGGGTTACGGCGCACCTGGTCCTGCGAAAGCGGGGTCTTTACTGTCAGCGGGACAAGCCCGGCAAAGGTGCCCCGGTACAGGCCGGTCACGGTCGCGACCGGGGGGTTTTCGGTTCTGTTGTTTGTTCCGGTTTTTTGTTCAGGTTCCATGATGCGCCTCCTTGTAATGCTGGTGCTCGTCCTGAAGTTTCTTGAACTCCTCGACTACCTCATCGTACCTGCCGATCTTCTGGTAGATGGCAAAGAGCAGGGGATAGAGCGGGAGCACAGCTCCCAGAACAAGCCCTGAAAATTCGTAATCCATACGAAAGCCCTCCGCGAGAATGACAGGAAAAAAAAGAGGAAAAGGATCCTCTCTTCATTTATCCTGCCATCTCAAGCGATAGTTAGCCCAGTTCCGGCACGAGGTCGGCCCATGTCTCGACCTTGGTACGGATCTCTTCAGATTCGTAGGACGAGAGGGATATATGGTCCCGGGCAAATACCAGGCTGAAGATCTCGCCGTTCGCATCGTGGCACTTGACGGTCGATGAGAACGTGTCCCCGTCCGAATTGTGGGCCGGGATTCCCTGGTGAGCCGAGATATTTGCGGTGTTTGCAAGGACGGCAGTAATACCGGCTGTGTAGCCGGCGATCGTGTTGTAGCTCTCCGAGCCGTTCCCGACCTCTTTTGCGTCCTCATCCTGGTACACGAATTTTGCAGTGTACGTTTCCTTTGTTTTTTCAACGGCGGGATGGTTCTCGCCGGCGGTCATATACGCTACACACTCGAAGGGGTTAGTAGTGATCACGGACTGGACGATTGAGTTAAATTTCGTTACGTCCTCGATCGGGTTCGTCAGTTTACGAACCGCACGCTTGGTTTCACTTTTCTGGACAAAGTCTGTCATGTTTTTTTACTCCACCCTCGGGCGCCTTTCGGGTAAAAAATAATTAGGAGTGGGGAGTACTTAGCCCTGACTGAACCAAAATAAAGAGGAGAATTTCATTTTTTATTTTGCAACTGTTTTTGGCATTGATATGGTCCGGGCAATCATGACGGACAAAACAGCCGTGACGACGGCAGATGCGATAACGTTAAAACAGCTCGCTACCAGGTTATCCCCGGCAGGGAACAGAGAAGTAAAGGATAAAAGTGTCGCAATATAGACACCGATCGGAGTGAGGGCAATTATCCAGGGATCCGGATCCGGACCCCCGGGATGTACAACAACAATCCGATGGTCAACGATCATGAGGATGATACCACAACCGACAACGATAATAATTACCGCTCCCACTACATCCACTAAACCATACATTCTTTATACCTCTTCGACTGATTTTGCATTCATATAACTGTACCAAAAGATAAGAAATGGCAAATTCGCCAGTTACCCGTCAGATTACACCTGGTCTTTGTCACCCCCGGGTTATCAGATATAACATTTATGGTATAAATTAAATAATATATATCTTACCCTGATAAATAGGGTACACCTCCGGGAACCCAGCAATTTTTATACTTCGGCGGTCGTGATTTTTGTACTTGAGTATCGAGGCCTTCCCTTTTTTTTGGTTCACAATGGCTGTATCGAAGTCCTTTTAGCGTATTTCTTTTTTTTTGGATTTTTTTAGTTTTTAAAAGGTGATAACCGGCACCGGTTCTCAATTTTTGTTACGGTAGAGAATGGAGAGTATAGAAAAACCCCGTGATGTAACAAATTTAAAAACAGGTGATTCATCATTTAAAGCCACCAAATTTTTCAACAATTGATATTTCTCATAAAATCAGAGCCAGATAAAGAAAATCCAAAATTATTCCATGAGATTAGGTAATACAACATCATCGCAATAGGGGGATGTCCTCGTGGCGGGGGCTTTAGCCCTTAAGAAACGTCTTTTTTTACTAAAAAATGAATGAGAGTCTTTTAAAATTTTTTTTTATAACGGAACTGATTGTGAAATCCCGAAATTAGTTTACACATAGAACCACTCCTCAACGAAACCCAGAATTCTCTCCCGGCCAGCCTGAAGTACCGCATTATACGCGATAGTATACGCTAAAGTCCGGGTCCGTCGGGAGAATCGTGCGAGAGGTCCGGAGATCCCGGTACGCAAGTGCCAGTGAATCATCCACTTTTTTCTTATCGTAGGGTAGTCGTTTAATCAGACCTTCCCGTTCGAGATCATCAATCATCGCAGGTACCACTGATCAGGATCTTCTCTTCTGTTATTACATTCTTTACGAAAGGATCGTTGTTCTTCTTCCGCCGGGAAAATTCTGCGGCGGTCATGAGT
>Ga0116170_10002256_pt1 | contig 18730 bp, 13 predicted proteins | sample AD_JPNHW1_MetaG_FD_89797 | JGI IMG/M metagenome (GOLD analysis project Ga0116170, IMG submission 89797) | Active sludge microbial communities of municipal wastewater-treating anaerobic digesters from Japan - AD_JPNHW1_MetaG | ecosystem: Engineered > Bioreactor > Anaerobic > Digestate | place...
CGACTACAGCGACCTCAAATGGGAAGTGGCCATTCTGGACGCGGAAGGTTATGTCTGGCAGTACCACCACATCGCTCAGCCCAGCATCCCGGCAGCGATTTATCAGGCTTACCAGGCCTGGCAGGCCGATCATGAAAGCGGGGGTTTCATCCCCCCAAACACAAAACTGGGCGAAATCGTTTACTGGCCGGTGGTGTCATTTGGCTACCGTTTTAACCATATTCATCTCAACATCCTGGCGGACGGCGACGTGTACCTGAACCCGCTGGAGTTCCATACGCTCCTGCCAGATACCCAAACGCCTGTAATCGAAGACCTGGGTCTGACCTTGAACAATACCATCCTTACCAGGGATACCATCGCTGAACCAGAAATCCTAACTTACGGCCTTTACGCGCATGCCGGCGACCTCTTCCTCAGCCCGGTTTATACTCTGCCTCCCTACAAAATCGCCTACTCGCTGGATGGCGGGCCGTGGACGACCTTGTGGGAGTTTCACACATTCCCCGGCGGCAGCAACGATACCCAGCTGGTCGATGATTTTTACATTTCTCCCCCCACCTGCGGCGATTACGGATGCCGCGAGTTCTACATCGACCTCGGCTTCACCATGCTCGGCGAGCGGCGCTTCCCCAGCCAGAACGGCCCGCACACGGTGGAGGTGCAGGCCTGGGACTATAACCAGAACAGCGCGCTGGATACCTACACCTGGACGGTCACCCACCCATCTTCGGTGGTCTACACCGGGTTAAGCGCGGAATACACGCCCTCCGGCAATCTAATCCATTGGAGCGCCTCCACACTGGGCGACGCGCTCGGCTTCAACCTGTATCGCGCGGAAGCGCTGGACGGGCCAAAAACCAAGTTAAACGCCAGCCTGATCCCGCGCGGCTCTGTCAACGACGCGCAGTATGCCTTCACGGACGCGAGCGCAGTGCTCGGGCAAGTGTACTGGTATTGGTTGGAGGACCAGGACGCATATGGACCCACCGGCGTGTTTTACGGTCCGCAGATGATTAAGACCGGAGTGATGGTTTACTTGCCAATCCTGCAAAAAATCGCAGAAAACTAAGCAGTTTGGCTGACTTTACGACTGGATTGCTGACGAAAAAAGGAAAAAAGAGAACAAGATTGTATCCAGCCATGGCTCCGACACCCGATGGAAATCCCAAAAGCGACATTCCCGCACTCCTGCTGGAGTTATTAAACCCCCTGAGCACGAGCGAGACCCTGGCTGCCGCTTTGGGCGGATTTCCCAGCGGAGACTGGCAAAACTTCAGCCAATATCTCGAAACACACTCACTGGCCAACCTGCTCTATACCCGCTTGCAGCAGAACGAGCTGCTCGACCTGGTTCCAGCAGACGAGCGCCGCGCGCTGCGCGAGAATTATCTGGCAAACGCTGCCCGGAACCTCCTGCTTCTGACGCGCGCGGCCGAAGTCCTGGCAGCGCTGCAAGCACAAGGCACAGCGGTCATCGGATTGAAAGGCTTGTATCTGCTGGAAAACGTTTACAGGGATATCGGTGCAAGAGCCATGAATGACCTGGATATTCTCGTCCACCGGGAAGACGTCCCCCGTACAATCGAAACGCTCCGAAGGCTTTCCTATCAAGCGCCTTCATATTTCGACAGCAGCGCGGATAATCGCGACGTGAAACACGTGCCACCGATGAGCCTCGCAGATGGAACCACGCTCGAAGTCCACTGGACGCTTCTGGAGGAGGATGAACCTTTCTCCATAAACCCCCAGGGAGTATGGCAGCGGGCTCGCCCAACCCGCTTTGCGGACGCGGATGCATTAGCGCTTTCCACTGAAGATTTGCTCTTGCATCTTTGTATCCATACCAGTTACCAGCACTATCTCAAACTCGGTTTGCGCGGGCTCCTGGATATCGCTGTGGTTCTGGAGAGCGAGGCTGACAGCATAGATTGGCGACAACTGCTTGAAATCGCGCGGGAATGGGGCGCCGAAAAAACTGCTGCCTTAAGCTTTGCTTTGCTGCAGGAAATGGGCTGGGCACAGATTCCAGAAGCATTTTTGTCAGAATTGCTTCCACGCTCACTGGATACTGATATACTAACCAAGGCAAAAGCATTAACCCTCCAGGATAAGCGCGCACGCAATGCAATTACACCTGACGTCGCCGCATTAACCTCCACGAAAAACCTCGTCCAAAAAGCGAGACTGATTCTTAACAGAATATTCATACCCAGACCGGCTCTGGCGCGGCTGTATAGACTCAACCCCGACTCGGCGGGCATCGTGCCGGGTTATATCCGCAGGGCATTCGATTTATTCCGCCAATACGGCCGCACAGTCAGGAAAATATCGACAATGGACCAGGCAGTTTATCAGGATATCGAGCAGGAGAAAGACCGGTTTCGTATTCATGAATGGCTAAAACCAGAATAGAGAGGCGTTATGAAAAGACAGCTGTGGTTTTCGGGTTTGTTCGCGCTGGTTTTGCTGGTGTCAATCACCGGCGAACGAAGCGCAAATGCGGCGGAAGCGTTGACGGCGGACAGACCAGCCTGTACCAACGCGGAAGCAGAACTGGAACAGGTTTACCGCGTGTACTACCAGTCCTTGGAGGATATTTCAAAACTCAAATCCTACGATCTGTTCGAGTTTAATAACAATGCGGAAAAGTACGTGCTGGTGGCGGCAAGCGCTTCAGAAATTACCACCATCCAAAGCATGGGCTTCACCGTCGTTCTGGATGAGGAGCAGACCGCCAACTACCGCAAGCTGGATATGCTCGCAAGTCAGGGTCTCGAAACTCTGCCGCCGCCATATAACTGCTACCGCACAGTGGAAGAGCTTTATGCCTACGGCGCCGCGCTGGCGTCCACCTATCCAAACCTGGCGGAATGGACCGACGTCGGCGACTCGTGGGAGAAGAGCGTTGGGCAGCCGGACGGCTATGACATGTACGTCCTGCGTCTGACGAACGAAAGCATCACCGGGGACAAGCCCAAGCTGTTCATCACCGCTTCCATCCATGCCCGGGAATACGCGCCGGCGGAACTGGCTGCGCGCTTTGCCGGATACCTGATCGAAAATTACCAGACCAACGCCGACGTCCACTGGCTCTTGAATTACCATGAGATTCACATCATGATCACCGCCAATCCGGACGGACGTAAGGAAGCGGAAAGCGGCATGTCGTGGCGCAAGAACACCAACGAAAACTACTGCGGTCCAACCAGTTCCAACCGCGGGGCTGACCTGAACCGCAACTTTAGCTTCTACTGGGGCTGCTGCGGCGGCTCAAGCGGCAGCCAATGCGCGGAAACCTACCGCGGCCCCAGCGCCGGCTCCGAACCTGAAACCCAGGCCGTTCAGAATTATATGACCGCGATTTTCCCCGACCAACGCGGCGACCCGCTGAACATGCCCGCCGCCGAGGATGCCACCGGCGTGTTCATCGACCTGCACAGTTATGAAAGAAGGGTGCTCTGGTCCTGGGGCTTCACCGAAAATCCCGCCCCAAACGCGACCGATTTGCAGACACTCGGGCGCAAGTTCGCCTTCTTCAACAATTACACCCCTAGTCCGTCCTGGCAGCTTTACATTACGGACGGAAGCACCGAAGACAATATCTATGGGCGCCTGGGCGTGGCTGGCTACTGCTTTGAGGTGGGTGATGCTTTTTTCGAAAGCTGCAACACATTCGAGTTTGATATTTTACCCGGCAACCTGCCTGCCCTCATCTACGCCGCCAAAACCGCCCGCACGCCGTACATGACCCCCGCCGGGCCGGATTCCATCAATCTGGCGCTCAGCCAAAGCTCGGTTCCGGCCGGTACTATCGTCACGCTGACAGGTCAGGTTAACGATACCCGCTACAAGAGCGGCAGCGGCGAACCCACCCAGCCCATCGCTGAAGCGCAGTATTCCGCGGACCTGCCCTACTGGGAAGCGGGCTACGCGCCAGTCGCGCTCTCCCCGGCAGACGGCAGCTTCAACTCCAGCTCCGAAAACGTGACGGCCAGCATCAATACCACCGGTTGGCAACCCGGCCGGCACATCCTTTATGTGCGCGGCAAGGATAACTTGAACAACTGGGGCGCTGTCAGCGCGATTTTCCTGACGATCGAAGGGCCGGTAAACACCCCACCGGTCGCAGACGGCCAATCCCTCAAGACCCGGCGGGACCTGCCGCTGAACATCACGCTTACCGGCTCGGACGCGGACGGCGACCCGCTCAGTTTCGAGGTGGTGACCAACCCCAGCCGCGGCCAGCTCAGCGGCGCCCTTCCGGATTTGGTTTACACCCCGGACCCAGGTTACATCGGCGCCGACAGCTTCAGCTTTAAGGTCTGGGACGGCCTGGCCTACTCAGAACCGGCCGTTATCAGCATCCAGGTGGAAATGCCATTGTTTTTACCGATGCTTGCCAAGTAAGGTTTTGTGATTCTGAAACCTGCCCGGGTCGTTCCGGGCAGGTTTTTGCTTGGTTTACAGGGCTGGTGAAACTGAATATAATTCAAGCTGCGCAAGTTTAATAGCCTGCTTGCGGATGATTTTTCGCAAAGCTTTGCAGGATAATGTTTAGTCCGGCATTCGGGTGCAATGACATGGGCGACTGAAAAGAAACACCATCCGCCCGATCCAGGGTGGGACGGTTATCATCGAAGGGCCGCTTCAGACCAGCGGGTAAATGGAGATAGTTTATGGATATCAAACAGATATTTGTCGCGGCAAAGCGCTGGTTGTGGTTCCTGGTGTTAGGCACAATCCTCGGCGCTGCAGGGGGATTTGTCTTTAGCAACCGCCAGACACCAATCTACCAGGCCTCCACCCGCTTTGTCGTGCTTCGTGCGGCGCAAACCACTTACGATTACTTTTCATACCTGGACAGCCAGCAGCTCATTTCCACCTACGCGCAGCTGCTTTCTACCGAGAGCCTGCTCGCGCAAGCTTCCCAGGAGCTTGGCTTCCCTGTGCAAAAAGGTCAGGCTACAGCCGCCCAAATTGACGACACCCAGTTCGTCCAGCTTACTGTAAGGGACACCGATCCGGAAAGGGCTGCCCTGATTGCTAACGGCTTGGTCAAGGTGCTGATTGACCAGAACGAGCAGCTGCAGTCGGTACGCTATATCAGCGCGGAACAAAACCTGCAGACCCGCATCGATGAAGCACAGGAACAAATCAGCATTCTCCAGGCTCAGATTAATGAAATTTCCTCTGCTACCGTTGAGACCCAACTGCAAAGCGTGCAGGCTCAGATTGACGACCTGCAAAACCAGATTACCGGGTTGAACACGGAAATCGCGAAAATTGACCCGGAGCAAGCCACGGACGCAGAAATTACTCTCCTGGCAGATTATCAGGCCCAGTTAGACCAGCTCACTCCTGTCCTTTCACTTTACCAGCAGATATACACCAACCTGGTCGTCCTGAAGACCCCTGCCCAGAGTGACGCCAACACCACCACCCAACTGGACCAACTGCGGACCACGCTGGAACTTTACCAGCAAATCTACATCAGCAGCATCAGCAGCCTTGAAACTTTGCGCCTCACCCGCGCGCAGAATACGCCCAACGTTGTCCAGGTTGAATCCGCCGTCGTTCCATCCAGTCCAATCTCCCCCAAACCAATGCAAAGCGCGCTGCTTGCCGGCGGCATCGGGTTTTTGGTCACTGCCGGGATTGCTTTCCTGGTCGAATTTTTGGATGACACCATCAAGACCCCGGACGAAGTCAAGGAAATCCTGCATCTGCCGGTTATCGGTCTGATTGGCGAACTAAACAAAAAATCCAAGAACGAAAAGCTTGGCAATTATGTTGCCTATCATCCGCGCTCACCGGTATCCGAAGCGTTTCGCTCGCTGCGCACCAACCTTGAATACTCCAGCATTGACAAACCTCTGCGCTGCATTTTGGTTACCAGCGCCGGGGAATCTGAAGGGAAAACCACCGTCACGTCCAACCTGGCCATCGTCCTGGCGCAGAGCGGCAAGAAGGTGCTGCTTCTGGATTCCGACATGCGCCGACCAAACGTGCATGCCCAGTTCAACATTCATAATCGCGTCGGGTTGAGCGACCTTGTGCGCGGAAAGCTCACGCTCGAGAATGTCGTCCGGACGCTGCCCGAGGTTAATAATCTCGATATCATCACCAGCGGCGGTTTGCCGCCGAACCCGGCGGAGATGCTTGGCAGTGAACGCATGCGCACAATTCTTGAAGAGTTGAAAACATTGTACGACATCGTGGTTTTGGACAGCCCGCCCATGCTCGTCTCTGATGCGCAAATTCTTTCCACGCGGACAGACGGCGTGATTTACGTGATAGTGCCGGGGCTCACACACAGCGTAGCCGCAAAAAGGCCGCTGGAAGAGCTGGAGCGCATCAACGCGAACTTGCTGGGCGTTGTGATGAACAGAATTCCGCGCAACAGGGATTACTACTACGGCGGATACAATTATTATTCGCCTTACAGCAGTCACCAGGGCTACCACCAGAGCACGTCCATCGAAGAAGGTTTTGATTTAGGTCTGACGGATGGAAAAGCTTCGGCCGCCCCGTTGAAACGCAAGTAGTGCTTTTCTTCCTGGCGGGGAATCAAGGCTGGGAGCTATCAGTTTAGTTTGAAGGCACCGATGAACTCTAAGGAGTGGGATTCTACAGGCTTGAACGCCGGGCAATCTGGCATATGCCCGTATCTTGGGCTGGCTGAAGACTCGGACAGCGTCCAGGATTATCCTTCGGTAAACAATGCGTGCTATCACGTCTCCCCGCCAACAACGCCGACCCTTTCCCACCAGGCAAACTGCTGCCTGAAGGCAGAATACGCGCGCTGCCAGGTATACACCGCCGAACACAACAGCAAAATGCCGGTTGAGTTAACGATCAAAGAAACCCGTCCCACCCGGAAACCATTTCGCTGGCTTTTCTTAAGCCTGGCAGCCGCGACAGTGCTTTTTGTTTGCCTGTTCCTGCTGACCAATGGGCGCAATTCCGGACAGACCGCAGCCCCCAGCCCCACCGCCACACCTACGCACACAGCAGTTCCATTCCTGCTCATCCGGGACGCCACCGCCACCCCCACCCGCGCCCTTGCACTGACGCCGACGAGCACCCCTGTCCCCCCCACGCTTACCCCCACAGCGCAAACAACCCGTGCGCCGCACAAGCTGGATATGGTCATCGGCAGGCAGGACCGATTCATTATTCACCGCGTATCTTCCGGTGAAAGCATCCAACTCTTTGCCACCCAGAACCAAACAACGCCAGACGTCATTAAATCGGTAAATTACAATCTGGTTGTCCCTATCTGGGTAGATTCGATTATCGTAATTCCCCTGGATAGAAAGGATCCGGGCGATTTACCTGCTTTTGAGCCTTTTGAAATTGCGGACAAGGGCTTGACTCTTCGGGATATTGCCGGACAATTCAATGTAGATTTAGACATTCTTGCCCGGTACAATGATTTACTTCCTGAAGATGCGCTGGAACCGGGCGAGTGGATCCTCATCCCGAGGGAGAGAACCTATTGGTATCGCTATTAGTTGAGGAAGACTAAGTATGCCCGCCCTGCTTTTTGTTTGCACAGCCAACCGCTTTCGTTCGCCGCTGGCGCAGGTGATGTTTCAGGAGAAACTGCGCCGAACCGCAGATGCGGCGAACTGGCGCGTGGAAAGCGCTGCCACCTGGGGAGACCCAAACCTGCCTGCCATGCCCGAAGCCGTCCTTGAAGCCAACAAACGCCAGCTCAATCTGGAGAATCACCGCTCCAAGCTCATCTCAGCCCAGCTGGTAAAACAATTCGACCTCATCCTGGTAATGGAAGCCGGCCACAAGGAAGCGCTTCAGATGGAATTTCCGGCTGTGCGAAGCAGAATTTATCTGCTCTCAGAGGTGTGCGGCGGCACCCCTTTCAACATTCTTGACCCTTACCTCTCCGGGGACTCACCCACCGAGGTCGCCCATGAGATTGAGGACCAGATCGAGAAAAAGTTTCCACTCTTGTTTCAATGGCTTATCTCGAATCCGGAAAAATACTGACATAATCTGCTTGTTTTGACGGCTTTTGTTCGTTTTCAGAAAAATTGATATAAAATTAGTTATCTTTAATCCATCATCGAGCAGACCTGTAATGACAACGACCGAAGACAATCCAAGCAGTGGCTATCCGCGGGAATATTTGCGCTGCCCCTATATTGGGCTCATCAATGATGTAAATTCCTATTCAGAATTCCCTTCGGACCTTAATTACTGCCATCACAGCCAACCGCTGGCGCTGCCGGTTTTCATCCATCAACGGGATTTTTGCCTGAGCTCCCGCTATTCAGAATGTCCGATGCTGTCTTCCACCAGGTATAAGAGACTGCCCCCGGAAATCCGCCTGACCAGCGCCTCGACTTTCAAACCCCGCCTGCCGCATTGGATTCTGCCCGTTTTCATTCTGGCAATCTTCCTGCTTGGTTCGGTGGCAACGCTGGTCATTCCTGAGCTCAGCTCGGCGTTCGCCAACTTTTTAGGCGCTAACCCGTCCCCATCCCGCGTTTACAGCCAGACGCCCGCGCTCACCCGCCTGGGATTTATCACGCCTTCACCTTACAGCCTGTTCTCCATAATCAAAAGCTTTACACCGAGCACAGACGAGGCTTTTACCTTCACCGACACGCCTGCTCCCCCTTCTTCCGCTACGCTCACCCAAACGCCGACCGCTAACCCACTTTGCAGCGCGGAGGATATTAAGTACTTCAGCATCTCGTTCTTCATCAACGATGTCGTCCAAATTGTTTTCGATACTGATAAAGATTTCAGCAATTATCAGGTGTTGGATGCGCAGGGCAAACCGACCATGCGGCTCAATTTGCCCGACTTTAAGCTCTGGAAAAACGACACGCGCGTATATTCCTACGGTACCTTCATGCGCAACGCGGCGGTGCCGACCCGCTTATATGTAGAAATGCTCGCAGAAAACAAAGACAGGGTCAGGATTGCCTTTACCGACGCAAACGGAACGCACTGCTCCAAAACCATCATTATTCCCGACGAGAATGCCTTCAAGACCCCCACCAGCCGCTTGCCGCTGCCCACGCAGTTCATTCCCTCCCCAACCGTGGAGCTGCCCACACTCCCGCCCACCTTAGAACCCACCACAGAAGAACCCCCGACCGCTACGCCGATTCCGCCAACCCCCACGCGCACACCGCGTCCTTCCGAGACTTTGCCGCGCGATACGCTGACCCCAACCCCCAATCCATAAACAATGATTCTGCGGCCCGGGTATTCATACTGTCAGGTTTCGTTTGCCTGCCAGAGTGTTGACCATTTTTTGCGTTTCTCGCCCGCTGCACGGCATAAAATCATCATGGAAATCCGCAGCATTGCTATTGCTCCAAATCCTGAAGGGCAGGAGGAGATTCGCGGCGCTGGCCTGGTTTTATTCCGCGCCAGCACAAACGGACCGGAAAAATCGGGGGTTTGCGGCATGCAAGCGCGCGACCAGTTCCTTTCATTCAGTCCTTATTACCTGTTCGTTTAGCTGTACAATCTGTTCTGACATGGTTCTTTCTCCGTTGGTGTTTTGGTGATAACAAAATCTTACCAAGTGATTGAGGACCATATCCTTTTTTTAATGTGCGAAATTTATGTTACCTTATCTGTCCGTTACCCACGGTGCGTAACTCCCAAATCCCCAACATCAGCTGCGCGGATATGGGAGAGCTGCGCCTGCCCTGGGGGCGTGCGGCTGTCCGCGGGCGCCCTGGCAGGCACTTCCCTGGCGAATACAGTCGCAAAAGAAGCCTGACCCTGCATTTCTCGCGAAACATCGAAAAAGCCTCAATATACCCAGACACTTTACCAGCCGCGGAAATCCATATCCTGGATTTTCAACGGTCTGCTTCCTTTCTGCAAAAATAGGAGCCTTTGTTATTCAGCTTACCCAACACGGCACAAATTCAAAAAAACCGGCATTTTTCCTTGCATTAATCAGGCATATCGGGTATAGTAGAAAAGTTAACGAAATAAGCAGGAGTTCAAGATGACCCCATTACCTAAGAGAAAAACCAGCTCCGGACGCCGCGATCGCCGACGCTCACACGATGCTCTGAAGGCGCGCAACAGCGTTGCCTGCCCCAACTGCGGAGAGCCTCGTTTGCCGCATCGTGTCTGCCCAAAATGCGGCTACTATCAGGGTAGAGAAATTCTCACCATCGAAAAAGATTAGTTACCGCTGTATTCATCCAACTCCACGCGGCGCGTGGAGTTTTTTTATTTAACTTTATGCGCCTTGCGCAGGTAAGGCAGAAACTGTGCCTGAAGTTCCCTGGGAATGTAGCCGTGGATGCAGATCCCTTTTTCGGTATGTTCCAATTTCTGCACGTGGCCTTTTTCATGGAATACCGACACGAGCTGCCCCTGATCATAAGGCAGCAGGACATCCAGTTCTGCGTACGCGGCAAGCAGCTCCCGCCCGATCGTATCCAGCAGCGCGTCCAAACCGCTGCCGTTTTTCGCGCTGATTAGCAGGGCCTGGTTTTCCAGGTTTACCCGCGCATCTTCCAGTTCTTCTTCAGTCAGCAAGTCCACTTTGTTGTAGGCAGTAATTATTGGAATATCCCCTGCGCCAATCTCGAGCAGCGTTTCCAGCACAGTCTTCTTTTGCAGGGCTGCGTTTGGATGGGAGATATCCACGATGTGGACCAGCAGGTCGGCTTCGGCAATTTCTTCCAGGGTCGCCCGGAAAGCCGCCACCAGTTGAGCCGGCAGCTTCTGGATGAAACCGACAGTATCGGTCAGGACGACGGTCTGCCCGGAGGGCAGCTCCAATTGGCGGGCGGTCGGGTCCAGTGTGGCAAAGAGTTGATCTGCGACATAGATATCTGCGTTGGTGAGCGTGTTCAGCAGTGTTGATTTGCCGGCATTGGTATAACCCACTAAAGCCACCACGGGCACGTTGGTTTTGCGCCGGTGTTCGCGGTGGCGCAGACGGTGTCCGCGCACTTTTTCCAGCTCTTCGCGCAGCCGGGCGATTTTGGCCTTAATTTCGCGGCGGTCCACTTCCAATTGCGTTTCGCCTGGGCCGCGTAAGCCGACCCCTCCAGCGCCGCCGGTGCGCCCGCCGCCGCCGCCCGCCTGGCGCGCCAGATGCGTCCAGGCGTGGGTAAGCCGGGGCAGCCGGTATTCCAACTGCGCCAGTTCCACCTGCAGCATGCCTTCCCTGGTGCGCGCGTGTTGGGAGAAAATGTCAAGAATCAGCGCACTGCGGTCGATAAGCTTCAGGTTTTTGCCCAGCAGCTCTTCCAGCTCCCGCTGATGGCGGGGGGAGAGTTCTTCATCAAACAAAACCACCCCCACGCCCAATTCTTCCGCCAGCAGTTTCAGCTCCTCCACCTTGCCGCTGCCAATGAAGGTGCGCGGATTGATGGTATCAAGGTTCTGGGTCAGCGTCGCCAGCACTGCAATGCCGGCCGTATCAGCCAGCAGTTCCAGTTCCGCCAGGGAATCCTCCAGGCTCAAGCCTTGGGCGGACTCCGCACCAACTTGCGCGCCGACCATGATGGCAGTTTCGGGTTCGGGTTGAACGATATGGTCGTTTCGGGTTGTGTACATAGCCCTCAGTTGGCTTTCACCCAATCGACCAGGCGCTTCATTGCGTCTTTTATCTGCGGGGTCGGAGTGATAATGGAAATGCGGATGTAATCCTTGCCGCTGGGACCGTAAATGACGCCCGGGGTCAGGCTCACGCCAGTTTCGTTCAGGACGTCCGCGCAAAATTGCATTGGGTCCCCGAATTTCCCGGGCAGCCGGGCCCACAGATACAGCGCGGCCTTCGGTTTTTCCACCTCAAAGCCGGCTTCCACCAGCCCATCGTAAATCACATCGCGGCGTTCCTGGTAAATCAGGTTGCGCTCCACCAGCCAGGATTGGTCGCCAGTCAACGCGAGCGCGCCCGCGTCCATGATGGGGGTAAAGATGGAGTTATCGATTTGGCTCTTGTAAGATGCCAGCAGACGGATAACTTCCGCGTTGCCCACCGCCATGCCGATGCGCCAGCCGGCCATGTTATAGGTTTTCGAGAGCGAATTGAACTCAATCGCGACGTCTTTCGCGCCGGGGACTTCCAGGATGGAATGCGCCCGGTATCCATCAAATGTCAGGTCGGTATAGGGCGCGTCGTGCACGATAACAATTTCGTTATCCCGCGCGAACTTGACCGCCTCAGCAAAGAAATCGCAGCCCGCCACCGCGCCGGTGGGATTGTTCGGGTAATTCAGCCACATCATCTTCGCTTCCCGGGCAATCTCTGTAGGGATGGCCTTCAGGTCAGGCAGGAACTCGTTTTCTTTTAGCAGCGGCATAAAGTAGACGCGGCTGTCCGCCAACTGCGCCCCGGCAAGGTAAACCGGATAGTAAGGATCCGGCATGAGCACGAGATCGCCGGGGTCCAACAGAGTGTGATTAATGTTAAAAATGCCCTCTTTTGAACCGAGCAGCGCCAGCGCTTCGGTTTTCGGGTTCAGTGAGACTTCGAATCGGGTTTTATAGTAGTCAGTTACTGCCTTCAGGAATTCGTTTGAACCGCCCATCGGAGCATAGCCATGTTTTTTCGGATCCCGCGCTGATTCAATCAGGCGTTCAATAATAAAGGGAGCAGGCGGCAGGTCAGGCGAACCCATATCCAGACGGATGATATCGACGCCCCTGGCCTTAAGCTCAGCAAGGGTCTTGTTCAGGGAAGCAAAAAAGTATGGTTTGATGTTTTCGACGGTGTGTGCCGGGCGAATCTTCATTTCGGGTAAGAAAGCTCCTTTTTTCTTTCCATTATAACCTTGGCGGAAAGAAAGCGGCAGGCCTTCCTGCCATCCGGCGGCAAGTAAGCAGTCCCGGGAAGCCTGAGCTCAGGCCGCGCCAGATAAAAGCTTCCGAAAACCAGTAAACCCGTTTGGTACACTTCTTGCAACTTTCCAGGTTGAAGATTATACTGTTCCTGGAGAGGAGAATATCGTGCTTCAGACCCATTACCAACAGCCGCTCACCGCCCCCTCTGCCCATCTGGCACAAACCATGACGCTGCTCAGCTTGAATTCAGGAGAGCTCCTGCAGAAGGTCGAGTCCGAATTATCGACCAATCCCGCGCTCGAGTTAGTTGAGGAGCGCCGCTGCCCGATGTGCAAGCGTCTCCTCCCGGCCACCGGCGCCTGCCCGATTTGCAGTCAGCCGACCAATCTCCTCTCGGATGAACCGATTGTGTTCGTCTCCGCTCCGGAGGATTTCTACTCTTCCCGCACGCTGAGCGCTGATGAAGCGCCGGAAGAGCCTTTCGCTTCGGAGATGGTCAGCCTGCCAGAGTACGTCCTGCGGCAAATCGCAGCCGAGCTGGCAGTGGAGGACCGCTCGCTGGCGGCCTATCTGCTCAGCCACCTGGATGAAGACGGTTTCTTGACCACAACCATCCTGGACGTAGCCCGCTACCACCACCGCCTGCCCGAAGATATTAAAGCCCTGATTGAGCGGCTCAAGCGCTGCGATCCAATTGGCGTCTGTTCGACGAACCCGAAAGAAGCTCTCCTGGTCCAACTGGAAGTGCTGTCCGAATCTGTGGAAATTCCGCCCTTCACGCGCGAAATCGTCTCCGACCATCTGCCAAAACTGAGCCAGCATCATTACGCCGAAATTGCCCGCGCGCTCGGGACCTCAAACATCAAAGTCCAGACAGCAGCGGCATTCATCAGCGAAAATCTCAACCCGTTTCCTGCGCGCGCGAATTGGGGGGACCTGCAATCCCCTGCCGCATCCGGCGTGAACGTTTACCACCGCCCGGACATTCTGATCTACCACCTGAATGAAAACCCGAACAACCCGTTGGTCGTCGAAATAATCCACCCAATCCGCGGCACCTTGCGCGTGAATCCACTCTTCAAGTCCTCCGTGAAACAGGTGGAAGGCGAAAAGCTCGAGGAGTGGAAGGAAGATATCGAAAAAGCCTCATTATTGGTCAAATGCATCCAACAGCGCTCCAACGCCTTGCGTTTGCTGCTCGAAAAGCTGGTGGTATTGCAGAAAGATTACGTGCTCTCCGGCGAAAAGGAAATGCAGCCCCTCACCCGCGCGGAGATTGCCGAAATTCTGAATGTGCACGAATCCACCATCTCGCGCGCCGTCGCGGGCAAGTCCGTTCAGCTTCCGAACAGGCGCATCGTTCCGCTTTCGATATTCTTTGACCGTAGCCTCTCCCAGCGCACGCTCATCAAGGAAATGATTGCCTCAGAAAAGCGCCCACTCAGCGATTCTGAAATTCAGGAAAACCTGAAAGCGCACGGCGTGAATATTGCCCGCCGGACGGTGGCAAAGTACCGCTCGATGGAAGGCATCCTGCCGGCTCATCTGCGGCATAATCATTCAGCCGCGACAGGATGACACTTGGCGAACCCGATTTCTCCCCAGCTGCCTTTCGACCCTGCGGAAGATGACCTGCAGGCGCTTGATTTTGCGCTGATTCTGGAACTGCTCCCTTCTGCCGCGCTGGCCTACAACCGCAGCAGCGACGTAATCATCTCGGTCAATCAGAAGCTGCAAGACCTAAGCTCGTTTGAACCGCTGGCGCTGACAGGGAAATCCCTCAGCGCCTTGATTTCGCTCAGGCTGGATACAAACCCGACCGGCAAGGAAGCCCGCTTAGTCCAATTGAAAACCGCCGGCGGTAGCAAGATTCAGGCGAACCTGCGCATCCGCTCGCTCAGCCTGACCAATCAGATCGTGGCGCTGATCTTCACGCCGCCGGCTTCTCAGGCGGAAACCGAAATCAAGGAGGGCAGCTTTACCTTTGTCGAATCCCTTTTGCGCGTCCAGGCGCAGGACTCTACCTCTGCAGCGCTCAGCGCGGCCGCAGAAATTGTGCACGGCGCACTGCATGCCCAGGCTGCCGCAGCCTACCTGCTGCGCAAAGCCGAGAACCAGCTCATGCGCGTGCGCCTGAACACAGACCTGCAGTCCGCGCAGTTCCCGGAAAAGCTGCCGCTGGCAAGCGCCCCCGCCCTACAGCCGCTCGTCTGGAAATCGAACCAAAAGCCGTCTTCCATCCTGGAAGAGCTCGCTTTGGTTAAAGGCTTCCATTACCTGTTAGTTCTGCCCATGGTAAGCCGGAACGAGATGTTGGGTCAGATAATCGCCGCGGGGTTTGGCAGCCCGCCGGATGAAGAAAACCTGCGCCAGCTTGCCTTATTGGCAGCCGGCACCGCCGGCACGCTCCACCACCTGGAGCGAGTGGAAAACGCCCAGCGCACCGTCCAGCGCACCAGGCAGGTCGTCCAATTGGAACACGCCATCAGCGATAACATGGAAGAGGGTTTGATTATCCTCACGCCGGACCTGTGCGTCGCTGAAATGAACCCCAGCGCGGAAATGATGCTGGGCTACGCCAGCAGCGAAGTCTTTTTGCAGAAGGCAGACATGGTCTTAATTGGCAACGAAACGCTCTCCGCGCTGTACAAATCCGCCCAGCAGGGCATCTCTACCAAAGCGGGCAGCAATCTCAGGCTCAATACGCGCACCGGTAAAGATTTTCTGGCGCAAGTACTGTGCATTCCGGTGATGACCGACGGAAAACTCAGCAGTATAGTGCTGATTCTGCACGATCTCAGTCAAAGCGAGCAAATCCGGGTGCATACCCAACACTTGGAACAGCGCGCCTATCTCGGTGAGGTTTCCGCCGCATTCGCGCATGAAGCCAAGAATCCGATTAACAGCATCATGACCGGCTTGCAATACATCGGGATGACCATGAAATCCAGCGACCCGCATTACGACCTTGTTTCGCGCTTGCAAACCGACTGCTTGCGCCTTACCCACTTGATGGACTCGACGCTGACTTTTTCAAAACCCATGGAATATCATTTTGCGCCGGTGGACATGGCAGAAATGCTGCCCAGCATCCTGGAGCGCTGGGCGCCGCGCATGACACACCTGAATATCAGGTATAATTTTGACGCGAACCCCGCGCACCCCCTGGTAAAAGCGGATTATCGCGCGCTTGAACAGGTTTTTGTTAATCTGGTCAGTAACGCAGTGCAGGCGATGGAAAAAACAGGCGGCACTTTGAATATCCGTGTGGTAAGCGCAGCAGATCACCTGGTACCAGCGCAGTATGACGTAATCGTGGCAGATTCCGGACCCGGGATCCCGGATGATATCAAGGAATATATCTTTGAGCCGTTTGTTACCACGAATGCCAGTGGAACCGGCCTTGGCCTGGCAATTAGCAAGCAGATCGTCAGCGCGCACAAAGGCACAATAAATCTGGAAAGCTACCCGGGCGGAACAATGTTCCATGTGCTCCTCCCGAAAGCGGAATAAGGTGAGATGACAGCAACCGTTCTTGTAGTGGATGATGAGGAAACCGCCAGATTGGTGGTTTCTGAGTTTTTACGTTCCAAGGGCTACGAAGTCCTCTCAGCTGGCACCCTGGGGGAAGCCCGCCAGTTCATCAATAAAGGCCAGGCGGATATCATCATCCTGGACGTGCGCCTGCCCGATGGCTACGGCCCCAACCTGCTGACCGAAACCGCGCGCATGGTCAACCGCCCACAAATCATCATCATCACCGCCCACGGCGAGATTAGCATGGCAGTGGAAGCGATGAAGAACGGAGCACAGGACTTCATCGAAAAACCGCTGGACCTGTTGGAATTGGAAAAATCGGTGCGTCGGGCTGGAGAAACCGTCGCGATGCACAGGGAACTGAACCATTTGCGTGCGGCCCAGGCCGGCCAGGAAGAATTCATCGTCGGAGAAACCCCGGCAATGAAGCAAATCATCGACCATGCCCGCCGGACTGCTGAAAGCGGTATTTCGGCGTTGATTACCGGCCCAACCGGCACCGGCAAAGAAGTGCTGGCGCATTATATCCACAAGATTGGCGTGCGTTCCGGCAAGCCCTTCGTGGATATCAACTGCCCGGCTATCCCCAGCACTATGTTCGAATCCGAGCTGTTCGGGCACGAAGCCGGCGCTTTCACGGGCGCCACCCACAAAAAAGTCGGCCTGATGGAAGTGGCGGACGACGGCATATTATTCCTGGACGAAATTGCGTCCATGCCGATGGATTTGCAGGCAAAACTGCTGCGCGCGATTGAAGAGCGCTCTTTCAGGCGTCTGGGCGGCAACATCCTGATTAACGTGGACGTCCAGATTTTGGCAGCTTCGAACCGCAACCTGAAGGAAATGATCGCCAACGGAAGCTTCCGCGAAGACCTGTACTACCGCCTAAAGGTCTCCGACCTGGATCTTCCTCCCCTTTCCGCCCGCAAGCAGGATATCCCGGATTTAGTCGGTTACTTTTTACGCAAATTCACCCTGCGTTCAGGCAGTCAAATCACGGATGTGACCCCCCGCGCGATGAAAGCCCTCATGGATTACTCCTGGCCGGGCAACATCCGCGAGCTAAGCAATGTGATGGAACGCGCGGTAATCTTCTGCGACGACCCCGTCATAGACTTGAACCACCTCTCGTCCGATGTACTGAGCGCCGTGGAACCCGGCACATGATTTGTTCTGGCACGCTAATTGCAACGAAGCCTCTTACAAGTAATCTTGTCAGGAGGCTTCTATGATTTCTACAACAAATCAGGTCGTACAGCTCATTTCCTACATCCTGTTTGGCCTGGGAGTACTTTGTCTTATTCTTAGCATTGTCATTCTCGCCAGGCAGGCGATGGGAAAAAACATCCAGACGATTGCCAACCAAACCACAAAATTGGCTGAAAAAGGCATCACCGACGGCGTGTCCGGGCTGGTAGGGAACGCTTCCCTGCTCATCAGTTCGCTGAACGATCTCTCCCGTTCCAACACCGGCATCGGCATCTTTTTCGTCTTCCTGAGCCTGGTACTCCTGGCGGCGGCGTATTTCTTTATCAAATCCTTCATCGGCATCGTCCCCTGATCCTCGTTTCCCGGAAAAGGATGGAAGCATGAGCATCGCGCGTTTTCTTAACCTGGTAAAAGCCCGTTTCGATTCGGAGTTGGCTAAGGCGGTGATCAGTGCGTTCCGCGCTGAGCCGCTGGTATGGAAAGCGCTGACTGATGAGGGGCTGTTGAACGCTTTCGAGGAATTTTCCGGAGAGGACCCCAAGCTGTGGCAGCCAGGTCTGCTGGCGGTGTTTACCCTCAGCCCCAAGCTGGCAGCCCAAAACCTGCTGGATCAGGAAGTTAAAATTCCCACCGCGCTCAACACAAAAGCCACAAAAACGCTCGATACCATTCGATTGACCGGCCTGGAACCCAGCACACTGGAAGAAGCCGCACTGCTAGCGCTCGCGCTGCGGAATTACCACGCGCTCAACAATGGGTGGGAGGACGTTTCCAGCTTCCTGAGCGCCCCGCGCGGCAATCTCGACCTTTGGCGCTCCGCGTTTGCCTGTTTGCCCGCGCTTCTGCCGCAGCTCCCACAGCTTGCGCAGGATCTGGCCGCCAAAACCCCGCTGGCGCAGACCGGAAAAGTCTGTGCGCTGCTCCTGCATATGGTGGACTGCACGCCCACGCTTGAGAATGACCGCTTCCAACTCCTGATCGACTTGTTCGGTACCTCTTCCCTGGACTTTCAGCGCGAATGCCTCCAACAGCTGAAAGCGGTGGAAAGCCCGGAATTTCTCGGGCGCCTGGCAGCTAGTTTTCTGGCAGCCTTCCCGCAAGAGCCGCCCGCCGAAAAAGAAAACTTCAAAGCGCCTTCGTTTGAGAAGGTAATCGAATTGCGCAAAATCGCCTTCCTGAA
>Ga0116170_10002260_pt1 | contig 18726 bp, 13 predicted proteins | sample AD_JPNHW1_MetaG_FD_89797 | JGI IMG/M metagenome (GOLD analysis project Ga0116170, IMG submission 89797) | Active sludge microbial communities of municipal wastewater-treating anaerobic digesters from Japan - AD_JPNHW1_MetaG | ecosystem: Engineered > Bioreactor > Anaerobic > Digestate | place...
CAGCGCCGTCCAGACGATCAGCGTCGCCGCCAGGCAGCCGAGCATCATCGGCACCGGCAGCCACCGCGCCGGCCGCGCATTCTCCGGCCGGGCTTCCAGCGCCAGCGCGACGATGCACACACCAAGCACCAGCAACCCGAGCGCCATCGGCGGCGAGATCGCGCCGCCCGCCACCGACCCGGTAGCCGAGGCCAGCCCGGTCGCATGGCCGAGCACCGCCGACAATCCGGCGCCGCCGACCAGCGAGCCCACGATCGCCAGCAGCGCGACACGCCAGCGCCAGAACCGCTCCAGCGCCAGCAGCGCGACCGCGCACCCGGCCGAAGCAAAGCATGCCGCCAGCACAGGCACCATCCGCCCGGGAGTCGCCGAGTTGTCGAGACGATGGGCGATCAACCACTCGTCGAAGCCCATCGGCAGGAAAGACCAGTCCTCGCCCAGGCTCCACAAGCCGGCCAGCGCAGGCAGCAGCCCCAGCAGCGCCCACCAGCGACCGAACCGCTGCCAGCCCAGGGAGGTGAGGGCGAACACCATGAGGCAGAGCGCCCCGTTCGCCTGCGCCGGTGCGTGGGCGACGCCCCAATTCACAAGCATCGCCGTGCCCGTGAACCAGCCCACCAGCACACTGGATCCCAACAGCAGTAGCACGGTCGCGCTACCAGCCGGCAAACTCCGCATCAGTACATCGCGTCGAACCTGTTCCGCAGTCACGGGGGCATACTCCGCCACCGCCCCCGCGAAGCAACCGGTTTCACATCACGGTTTGTAGTGGAACTTAACGTTACAAAGCTTTGACCGCGGCGTCGCCGCCGTGCGCACACCACCCCGCCGCAGCGCCGGCGCCTCAGGTCGGGCAGGATCCGCGCGGACCGAAATCCACACCCATCACGCAGATGTCGTCGGCGAAACCGGTGGCCGTCTCGCTCGTGCCGAAGGCGCGCACCGTCTCCAGCACAGAGTCGAGCAGCAGCGGCGTCGCCTTCCCCGCCTGGTCGCTCAACGCCTGCTGCAGGCGCTGGTGTCCGAACTCCTCGCCCGTGGTGTCCGCCGCCTCGTACAAGCCGTCGGTGAAGACGAAGACACGGTCGCCGGGCTTCAGCGGCACCGTCACCGATTGGTAGCGTTCGTCGGGGATCATGCCCAACGCCGGCCCGGAGCCATCGGCGCCGACGAGCACCTCCTCGACTGCGCCGCCCTTGCGCAGGAGCAGCGGGTGCGGGTGCCCGGCATTGGCCAACTTCATCTCCCCGCGGGAGACATCGACCACCAGATAGACCGCCGTCACGAACACCAGATCGCCCGCGCGCTCGAGCATGCCCTGCAGCCCGCGGTTGAGTTCGCTCAGAAAACGCTCCGGGTTGCCCGCCGCGCCGCGATGCTCGCGCACCAGGCCGTGGATGAGCGCCGCGACGAGGGCCGCGCGCACGCCGTGCCCCATCACATCGCACAACAGCACCGCCGCCGACATCGGCACCACCGGCAACACCGCGAAGAAATCCCCCGCCACCGCGCTGCTCGGGATCCAGCGGTGGCAGAACCGCACCAGGCTGTGCTCCGCCGACACGCCCGCCGGCGCCACCGGGTACTGGTGGGGCAACAGCGCCATCTGCACCTGTCGCGCCATCGCCAGATCCGCCTCCAGCTGCATGTTCTTGCGCCGCAATTCGGCCATCGAATCCGCCAACCGGTCCTCGAGCAGACGCCGGTCCAGCGCGCTCAAGATCGCCCGCCGCAGCTCCGGCAGATGCAGGCCGGACTTCACCAGATAGTCCTTCACCCCGCGTTTCATCGCCTCCACCGCCACATGCTCGTTGCCGCCGCCGGTGAGCATGATCACCGAGGGCCGCGTCCGCTCCGGCATCGCATTGAGCTCGTCGAGCACACGCAGGCCGTCGAGGTCCGACAACTGGTAGTCGAGCAGCATCAACGCCCAGTTTCCCGAGCGCGCCTCCTCGAGCGCCGCGGCGCCGGTCCTCACCCATTTCGCGCTGCAACGCACGCCTTCCCCGATGTTGCGGAACAAGCCCTGCAACACTGCGCCGACCATGGGGTCGTCGTCGACGATCAGCACCGGGATGGGATTGTTGGGCATGGAAGGGCCGCGCGCGGCTCCGTTTCTCATCGGCGAAACCCGTCCCCGATTAAGGCCCGATCCGCCAAATGCTACCCCACTCATCCGTTCCTGATTCCCTGAGTTCCAGATTCTCTCCTTCCGATTCCGCCCATTCCGCATTCCGCAATCCGATATCCGCAATCGCCTCCGCCCCCACGCTTCGCACCCGCCCCACCTCCGTTCCTGATTTCCTGATTTCCACATCCCCCCTTCCGTTTCCGTCCGTTCCCCATTCCGAAATCCGCGATCCGCCCCACCGCCCAATCCGCAATTCCGCACGCCCCATTCCCGCCTTGCCCGCCCGCGCCCGCTCCGCCTCCATTCCGCCGTGGTCGCGCCCATCCCCGATACCGATTATCGCATCAAGCTGCAGGTCTTCGAAGGCCCGCTCGACCTGTTGCTGTTCCTCATCCGCAAGAACGAGCTCGATATCTACGACATCCCCATCGAGCAGATCACCAAGCAGTACCTCGAGATGCTCTACGCCATGGGCGAGCTCAAGCTCGAGCTCGCCGGCGAGTTCTTCGTCATGGCCGCCACCCTGATGGAGATCAAAAGCCGCCTCCTCCTCCCCAAGAACCAGCAGGCCGTCGACCCCAACGCCACCGAGGAGGACGAGCTCGATCCGCGCTGGGAACTCGTCCACCAGCTCATCCAGTACAAGAAATTCAAGGATGCCGCCGGCGGCATCGCCGAGATGATCGGCACCCGCCAGGCCATGCTCGAGCGCGCCCAGATCCAGCAGAACCTCGCCGCCCAGGACAGCCCCCTGCGCCCCTCCGACCGCATCGAGCTCTGGAACGCCTTCAACCAGGTCCTCCGCCGCCTCGCCGAGAAACTCGTCGTCGGCGACATCAAGGACGACAACCTCACCGTCGTCGACCAGATGGAGATGATCCTCAAGCGCATCGCCTTCGAGCCGCGCTTCACCTTCTCCTCGCTCCTCCCCGGCAAGACCTCCCTGCGCAACCTCGTCGCCACCTTCATCGCCGTCCTCGAGCTCACGCGCATGCACAAGATCCGCGTCTCGCAGGACAAACACTTCGAGGACATCTTCATCGACCGCCGCGATCCCGAGCCCGCCAAGGAAGGCGAGCTCCAGTTCGACGCCCCCGCCACGCAACCCGGCGACTCCGCTTCCGCATCGGCCGCAGACACCGCGCCCCTCCCCGCCCCCGAGGCCCCGGTCGCCCCCGCGCAACCTGCAGGCGAATCGCAATCCATCGCCGCAGCACAGCCAGCCACCGCCACGGCCCTCCCCGCTTCCGAGTCCGCCGCGCCGACCCAGCACCCTGCCGAAGCCGCTCCAGCAGCCGCGCCTGCGATGGCCGACGACGGGGTGGCCGCCACCGAGCCCACCTCCGCCACCTCTCCCGCGCCGGAACCGTCGGCCGCGCCCGCCGCTCCCAGTTCCGAACCCGCCACCGCGCCCACCTCCGCCACCGCTCCGGGAGCGGAACCGTCGCCGTCTACCGGCGACACTTCTGCAAACCCGCCGTCCATCGGCCCCCTGCCCGCGTGAAGAAGCAGAAGCCCGACGGCGCCCACCTCCTCGGTGTCGGCCTCGACAACAAGGACGGCCACAAGCGCATCACCACCGGCGAACAGTTCACGCTTGTCGGCGGCTCGCAGGAGACGCACGAGCGCATGACCGAGACCGTCGTGAAGACCTTCGAGGATTTGAAGCACCGCGGCAAAAACCTCCGCACCGTCGAGCCCCAGGAGCTCGGCGACATCCTCCACAAGAACACCCCGAAGGAGTAGCCCCGGCTTCCGCCACCGTAGCGCCTCCTCCGTTGCGCCGTGCGCCGTAGCGCCGTTCGTGAGAACGGCGATCCCCACTCCCGCTCCGCCAGCCCTGTGGAGCTGCCCGCGAGGGCAGCTCTCCCCGCTCGCCTCCCGTAGTGCGCGTCTTCAGGCCGCACCGGCGGACACGATCCCTCTCCCGACTACTCGCCGCATCCCCGGGCTCCTCCTCGGCAGCGCCGTCCGCCGCGCCGCCTCGGTCGTAGCGCCGTTCCTGGGAACGCCGAGCTCCAGCTCGGCCTTGTGGAGCTGCCCGCGAGGGCAGCTCTCCGCGTTCCTCCCAACTCTCCTTCCGTCTCTCCTCTGCCTCCGTGCCCCGCCTGAACTGCGATTTCCATTGCGGCTCGCAGGAGAGACAGATGCTCCGTCGAAGATTCTCCGAACGGGTGGCCCCGCTTGCCCTCAAGCGGGTCGAGGACTCCGACCGCCGCGAACGCATGGTCCTTCGCACAAAACGCCGTCCGCGACGGCGCACACCCTCGACCTCGTTGAGGGCAACGCGGGCCACCTCGGTCAATCCATGCGCGAGGCTCACCAGGATGTGGAGCTGCCCGCGAGGGCAGCTCTCCGCTCGCCCCGTAAACGCCCTTGCCCGCATCGGCCCCGCCGTTACGCTGCCCGCCCGTGCACCCCACCCCTCCGGTTTTCGCGGCACCGACCAAACATCAACCCGGTTGAGCTTTTGCGTCTTTTCCACCCACCCCTAAACCTCAACTCGGCTGAGGTGAATAACACTGTTCGCCAGCCCCCCCCAACCGTATGGACACGACTACCGCCATTGTCGAAGTCATCAAGGCAGCTGCTTGGCCGATCACCGTTTTCGGAATCATCTATCTCCTCCGAGGCGTAATAGCCGAGTTGGCGTCTTCGGTGCGAGAGGCGACTCTAAAGGTGAAGGATCTCGAACTCGCATTGAGCAGAGATCTGGGATCCGCAAAGGCATCTTTGCAGGCTGCAAACATCCAGCCCGAGGAGAAGAAGATAGAGGCCGGCCCTCAAATCGATGGATTGCTGACTCTCGCTCAGATCTCACCACGTGCTGCGATTCTCGAAGCGTGGGTGAAAGTTGAGGCCACGGGTGCGGCAGTCGTGAAGCGCGTGGTGAAAGACGACCTACCACGGCAGTTGCGATCCCCCGTGATGTTTGGAGAAGTGCTGAAGAATAAGAATCACATCCCGACGGAGGTCATGAACGCGATCTTGAAGCTTCGCGATATCAGGAATCGGACGGCTCACACGATTGAGTTCCAACCATCGATCGAAGATGCAGAAGAATACGTCCTGCTAGCCGGAGCAGTCGTGGCCGATATGGAAACGATCGAATGATGGCCGAATCGGGTAGCCGGAGGTAGTTAGCCTCCTACCCCCACACCACCCGGCGTACAGGTCCCTCCTCCGCCAAGGCTCCGGCGGGCGCGGCCGTACCGGGCGGTTCCGGTCTCCATCACTGGGCGACACCGGCGGTATGGCATTTGACTCAACTCTCTTGCGATCCGAGACCGAACTCCCCGCGGCCCGCTACAGCATTTCGGAGTTCGTCCCGAAATTCCCCGTTTGCCGTACCGTGCCCTCTCGCCAGTTACTTGGGCCGCAACCAATCCCCCCGATGCGCCCCTCGCTTCCCCTGCTCCTCCTCGCCCTGCTCCCCACCGGGCTCGCTGCCGAGACCCCCGCCGCCCAGCCCGCTCCGGCCCCGCGCGTGATCGCCGCCAATGTCGCCGCCGTCAAAGGACCGACGAGCCGCATGTACAACTTCTGCGTCGGCGCCGGCCGCGCCAACGAGGGCCTGCGGGCCGATTGGCAGCGCCAGCTCCGCCTCGTGCGCGAGCAATGCGGCTTCCGCTACATCCGTTTCCACGGCCTGTTCTGCGACGACATGGGCGTCTACCAGGAGGACAGACAGGGCCGCCCGGTCTACAACTGGCAGTACGTCGACGAGCTCTTCGACTTTCTCCAGCGTATCGGCATGAAGCCGTTCCTCGAGCTGGGCTTCATGCCCTCCGCACTCGCCAGCGGCCCGCAGACGATCTTCTGGTACCGCGGCAACGTCACCCCGCCGAGGGACTACGCGAAGTGGGAGGCGTTCGTCGCCGCCTTCACCCGCCACATCACCGAACGCTACGGCGCCGCCGAGGTGCGCACCTGGTATTTCGAGGTCTGGAACGAGCCCAACCTCACCGGCTTCTGGATGGGCACCACCGGCGGCAAGACCGACGCCGAGTTCGCCCCCATCGCCCGCGCCGAGTACTACAAGCTCTACGAATCGACCGCGCGCGCCGTGAAATCCGTCGACACCGCCTACCGCGTCGGCGGCCCCGCCACCGCCGGCAGCGGCTGGATCGACGAGACGCTGGCCTTCTGCGCCGAGCGGAAGGCCCCGCTGGACTTCGTCAGCACCCACGAATACGCGACAATGAGCGGCTACCTCGACGAGACCGGCAACGCCGGCACCGTCCTCTCCCCCGAGCGCGACGCCATCACCAGCTCCGTGCGCCGCGTGCGCGGGCAGATCGACCGCTCGCCCTTCGCCGCCGCCGAGCTGCACTACACCGAGTGGAGCGCCTCCTACACGCCCTCCGACCCCGTCCACGACAGCTACCACTCCGCCGCCTTCATCCTCGACAAGATGCGCAACATCGGCGCCTCCGCCGTCTCGATGTCGTACTGGACGTTCACAGACATCTTCGAGGAGGCCGGCCCGCGCATGACGCCCTTCCACGGCGGCTTCGGTCTGCTCAACTACCAGGATCTGCCCAAGCCCGCGTTCTTCGCCTACCGGTTCCTCAACCGCCTGGGCGACACCGAGCTCAAGTGCTCCGACCCCGCCGCCTTCGTCTGCCGCGACACGAGCGGCGCCGTGCAGGCGCTCTTCTGGGACTTCACGATCACCCACCCCGGCCCGTCGGTGATCAACCAGGAGTACTACGTGCGCGACAACCCCGCCGCCGCCAAAGGCCAGGCCACGCTCAAGCTCACCGGCCTGAAGCCCGGCACGTACCGGCTGCGCGCCACGAAGGTCGGCTACCGCGCCAACGACGTGCAGGCCGCCTACCGCGACCTCGGCTCGCCCTCGCAGCTCACCCGCGCCCAGGTTGCCCAGCTCCGTCAAGCCGCCGCTGGTACACCCGAGATCGACCTCGCGGTGAAGGTCGCGAAGGCCGGCACCTTCGAGCACGCCTTCCCGCAGCGCGAGAACGACGTGTGGTTCGTCGAGCTCGTCCCGTCGCGCTGAGCGGCGACGGTGCAGACGAGGGTCGAGTGACAAGCGCCAGACCGTCGATGGCATGATTGCGCACCGAAGGTGCGCGTAGGGGCGCCGACTCGCTAGCCCTGCAACATCCATCGGGCGGCGCAAGACGCCGTCCCAACGCCGGCAGCCGCAGCAGCGCAATTGGCGCTGCGCGCCGCTCACCTCTCGTCGTTGTAGAGTTCCTCGTAGCGTCGTGCAGCCGTGCGCCAACCGAAGTCGCGCCGCATGCCGCGGCCGCTCATCGCCTTCATCTTCTCGGGCTGGCGGCAGAGCAGCAGCGCGCGCTGCAGCGCCCACGAGATGCCCTGCTCCGTCGGCGTGAACAGCAGGCCGGTGCCGGCATCGGGCGACTCCTCCTCGTCGACGACGGTGTCCACCAACCCGCCCACGCGGCTGCACAGCGGGATCGTGCCGTAGCATTGCGAGTACATCTGGTTGAGCCCGCACGGCTCGAAGATCGACGGCATGAGGAAGAAGTCGGCTCCGGCCTCGACGAGGTGCGTCATCGGCTCGTCGAGCACGCGCGCGAGCGCCACGCGCTGCGGGTTCGCCTGCGCCAGATCCTGCAACGCCTCCTCATAGTGGTTGCGCCCCATCCCGACGACGATCAAGCGGCAGTCCTCCGTCTCGAAGAAGCGCCGCGCGCTCAGCAGCAGGTCGAGGCCCTTCTGCTCGGTGAGCCGGCAGATCATGCCGAAGATCGGCGCCTTCGTCTCGGGGTCGAAGCCGCACTTCTTCAGCAGCGCGCGGCGGCACTTGGCCTTGCCCGACGGATCGTCGGCCGAGTAGCGCGCGGGCAGCAGCGGGTCGATCGCCGGATTCCAGATCGAGTCGTCGATGCCGTTGAGCAGGCCGACAAGATCGGTGGCGCGCGTGGCGATCACGCCCTCGAGACCGCAACCAAACTCCGGAGTCTGGATCTCGCGGGCGTAGCTCGGGCTCACCGTCGTCACCCGGTCGCCGAAGAGCAGGCCGGCCTTCATGAGGTTGAGTTGTCCGAAGAATTCCAGGCCATCGACGCTGCGGAACTCCTCCGGCAGGCCGGTCAGGCGGAACACGTCCATCGGGAACACGCCCTGGAACGCCAGATTGTGCACGGTGAACACCGTCTTCACCGCCAGCGACGTGTCGTGCCGCTCCTCGGCCAGCCGCACGTACACGGGCAGCAGCGCCGTCTGCCAGTCGTGCGCATGCACGATGTCGGCCTTCAGGTCCGCCAGTCGCATCGCCTCGGCCACGGCCTTCGAGAAGAAGATGAAGCGCTCGGCGTTGTCGTCGTAGTCGCGATCGCCGGTGCCGTACGCCCCGCTCCGGTCGAAGAACTCGTCGCGCTTCACGAAGTAGACCGTGAAGCCGGCCGAGACGCGCAGACGCAGCAGGTCGGCATGCAGGTAGCGCCCGCCCATCTCGATCTGCAGGCGGTGAACGCGTTCGACCGTCTCGGCCTCGGGATGCTCCAGCGCCGCGCGGTATCCGGGCAGAAAGACAGCCACCTCGTGGCCGGCCATCGCGAGCGCCTTCGTCAGGCCGCCCACGGCGTCCGCCAACCCTCCGGTCTTCATGAACGGGAACAGCTCGCTGGCTGCATGCACGATGTTCATCGCCGCCGAAACTGAAGTTGTGCCCAGCCCGTTTCCATCCCAATTTCCACCCGATGAAATTACATGAGCGACTGCTCCAAATGCTGGGGCGCCGCGATTACGTGCCCCTTAATCGCAACGAAATCGGGGCAAAGCTAGGGCTCAAGAAGCCCGAATTCCGCAAGCTCGACACCGAGCTCCAGCAACTCCTTTCCAGCGGCGCGATCGTCCGCGTCAAATCCGACCGTTTCTGCCTCCCGGCCGACGCCGACCTCGTCACCGGCAAGATCCAGATCCGCGCCAACGGCCGCGGCCTCCTCCGCCCCGAGCCCGTCCCCGGCGCCGCCCCCGACGCCCCCGAACCCGAGCCGGTCGAGATCGCCCCCGAGGATACCTCCACCGCCATGCACGGCGACCGCGTCGTCGTCCGCCTCAGCGCCGCCAGCGTCGCCGCCGCACAGCGCCCCGCGCGCGGCGCCCGCCCCGCCAAGCCGCCGCGCGGCAAGCCCGCCCGCCCGAACCGCGCACCCGCCGCCGGCCAGCGCACCGGCCGCGTCATCCGCATCCTCGAGCGCGGCCGCGACTCCCTCACCGGCACGCTCCAGCGCGCCGGCCGCTTCTTCTGCGTCGCCTCCGACGACCCGCGTTTCCTCCGCGACGTCTACGTCGACACCCCCGAGCACTCCACCCTCGTCCCGGCTCCGCAGGTCGGCGACAAGGTCGTCGTCAGCCTCTTCGAGTGGAACAACCCGCACCTCAACCCCGAGGGCGAGATCACCGAGGTTCTCGGCCGCACCTTCGAGCCCCGCGCCGAGCTCGCCGCCATCTACCACAAGTACAAGCTCGAGACGAAGTTCCCGCCCGCCGTCGAGGCCGAGGTCGCCGGCCTGCCCGACTCCGTGCGCCCCGCCGAACTCGAGCACCGCCTCGACATCCGCAAGGTCCTCACCTGCACCATCGACCCCGACGACGCCAAGGACTTCGACGACGCCCTCTCGCTCGAGACCGCGCCCGACGGCTCCGTGCGCATCGGCGTCCACATCGCGGATGTCGGCGCCTACGTCCGCACCGGCACCGCGCTCGACCGCGAGGCGCAGCACCGCGGCAACAGTACTTACCTCGTGGGCACCGTCGTCCCGATGCTGCCCTTCAAGCTCTCCAACGGCCTCTGCTCGCTCAAGGAGGCCGAGGACCGCCTCACCAAGAGCGTGTTCTTCACGTTCAACAAACAGGGCCTGCTCACCAACACCGAGTACGCCAACACCGTCATCCGCAGCCGCAAGCGCCTCACCTACCGCCAGGCCTACGCGCTCCTCAAGGAGAACGACCTCGCGAAGATCCGCCGCCTGCCGCTCCCGCCCGCCCACCAGACCGGCTCCACCGGCCGCCCCCTCTCCGGCCTCTCCGACTCCGAGCTGCACGAGCTCCAGTCCATGATCCGCTCGTTCTGGCGCATCGCCGAGAAGCTCCGCGCCGAGCGTTTCCGCCAGGGCGCGCTCGACCTCGACATGCCCGAGACGAAGATCTTCGTCGACGCCGAGGGCTACGCCGACCGCCTCGAGAAGATCGTCAACGACGAGAGCCACCAGCTCGTCGAGGAGTTTATGCTCCTCGCCAACGAGGCCGTCGCCAAGGTCACCCGCAAGCACCAGCTGCCCTCGGTCTACCGCGTCCACGACGACCCTGACGAGGAACGCCTGCGCGACCTGCGCGAGTTCCTCGGCACGCAGGGCATCCAGGCCGGCGATCTCACCCAGCGCAAGGAGCTCACCCGCGTGCTCGCCAAGGCCCGCGTGCATCCGCAGGCCCACATCATCCGCGTGCAGCTCCTGCGCAGCCTCGCCCGCGCCTGCTACCGCGAGAAGCCCGACGGCCACTTCGGCCTGGCGAAGAAGGACTACACGCACTTCACGTCGCCGATCCGGCGTTACTCCGATCTCATCGTCCACCGCGTCTTCGAGTTCTTCCTCGTGCGCCACTGCGGTCGCACCGCGCCGAAAGGCTGGAAGTTCGAATACCGCGCCGAGCACATGCCGCGCATCGCCGAGCATCTCAGCCTCACCGAGCAGAACAGCACCGAGGCCGAGCGCGAATCCGTGAAGGTGAAGCTCCTCGAGTTCTTCGAGCGCGAGCTCAAGAAGAAGAAGCGCACGGCCTTCGCCGCCACGATCCTCGAGGTCCGCAACCATGGCATGTTCGTGGAGCTCTGCGAGTCGCAGGCCTACGGCCTCGTCCACATCTCCACGCTCGACGACGATCTCTACACGCTCGAAGGCGGCGGCACGGCGCTGGTCGGCCGGCGCAAGAAGCGCCGCTTCGCCCTCGGCGGGCAGATCCAGGTCGAGGTCGACCGCGTCGACCGCTTCAAGCGCCAGATCGACTTCCGCGTCGCCAAAGGCTGAGCGCAGCAGTCCTACAGCCTTCGCTCCAAGCGAAGGCTGTAGGGACGCTGGCTTGCAGCGCCCTCTTGGGCGAGAGCAGCATGTAGCGATGCGCGTGAGCGCATCGAACGCATTGTAGCGCCCAGACAAACGCGCCAGAATGAGGGAACTACCGATGGACGCAGTTGAACACCGATCGGCCCGTCCTCAGTCGTAGCGAGACGCGTGATCGTTTCGCCCCTTACCACGCGGCGCCGGTATGGCGCCGGAGTCCGCGCCAGAGCGCCACGTGATGCCGCAGCTGTTCAGGTCCCAGCGCCCCGCGCCCCATGGTCGCTGCAGGATAATTCCTTGAGCCACCTCCGGCAGGCCTCAGCCTTCGCCCCCATGGCCGCCTCCAAATCGGGCTCGTTCCATCTCTTCAAGTTCGCCGGCATCGACGTCTTCCTGCACTGGTCGTGGTTCATCGCCGCCATTTACGAGCTGTCGAGCCGCAGCGCGCGCTACAGCTCGCTGGCCTGGAACATTGGCGAGTACCTCATCCTCTTCGCCATCGTCCTGATGCACGAGTTCGGCCACTCGCTGGCCTGCCGCTCCGTCGGCGGCCGCGCCGAGCAGATCGTCCTCTGGCCGCTGGGCGGCGTGGCCTTCGTCAGCCCGCCGCCGCGCGCGGGCGCCAACCTCTGGAGCATCGCGGCCGGTCCGCTCGTCAACGTCGTCCTCCTGCTGGTGCTCCAGGTTCTCGATGCCGTCTCCCGCTCCAGCGGCTGGGCCTACACCGCACCCGATCTCGCCACACTCATCCGCGACGTCTGGTGGATGAACGCCGGCCTGCTCTTCTTCAACATCCTGCCCGTCTACCCGCTCGACGGCGGCCAGATCCTCCGCTCCCTGCTCTGGTTTCTCCTCGGTCCCGCCCGCAGCCTCCTCGTCGCCAGCATCCTCGGGTTCTTCGGTGTCGCCGGCCTGGTCGGCCTCATCCTCTGGTTCCAGCCCAACGATCTCCTCTGGCCGATCCTCATCGCCTGCTTCCTCCTGCTGAACTGCTGGAACGGCCTCAAGCACGCCCGCCAGCTCGCCAAGATCGAGGCGCTCCCACGCCGCACCGGCTGCGCCTGCCCGAGCTGCCGCAAGGCCCCGCCCGCCTCCGCACTCTGGGCCTGCAACGCCTGTAGCCAGCCCTTCGATCCCTTCGTCTCGCTCGGTCGCTGCCCGCACTGCGGCGCCGTCAACACCGCCATCGCCTGCCCCGACTGCGGCGAGATGCACCCGTTGCAGAACTGGGACCAGGGGCCTCCGATCCTCCGTCCCTACGATCCGCGGGAGTCCTGACCGGGCGCTCTGCCCGCCCCGGGCGGCGGTGCGTGGATCGCCACGAGCCGACAGCTTTCCGTGTCCGTGATTCGGAGCCGCAGCGACTGCGCCGGTTGACCGACATCCGTTCTCCCGTTACATGCAGAACGGCAAACCCCGAGCAACCCGCAGAACCCGCCCCGAATGAAACGCCTGATCGTCTGCTGCGACGGCACCTGGAACACCCGCGACGACGAGGAGAACAACGTCCCCGCCCCGACCAACGTCGTACGGCTCTACAACAGCCTGCGCCCCTGCGATGACCGGGCCCCCGTCCACATCCAGCAGCTCGCCTACTACCACACCGGCGTCGGCACCACCGGCGGCCTGCTCAACCGCATCGCCGGAGGCTGCTACGGCAAGGGCCTCGGCCGGAACATCATCAGCGCCTACACCTGGCTGGGCGCCCACTATCTGGCGACCGGTGACGACAAGGACCGGATCTTCCTCTTCGGTTTCAGCCGCGGGGCCTACACCGTCCGCTGTCTCGCCGATATGATCGGCCGCTACGGACTGCCCATCATCAACTGCGTGCCCAGTGCCGAGGACTGGGAGCGCTCGAGGGAAACCTACGACAAGGGCTACACGGCCAAGGGCGGCGGTTGGCAGATGCCTACCTCCTGGTCCTGGCGTCCGGCAGGCTCGGTGCGCATCCATTTTCTCGGGGTCTGGGACACCGTTGGCGCCTTGGGCATCCCCGACAATCTGGCGCTCCTGAACTTCTTCGACCGCTGGACCCGCAAACACCGTTTCCCGGACCTGACCCTCGGAAACCACGTCGAGCGCGCCCGCCACGCCGTCGCGCTCGACGAAACCCGTGCGGTCTTCTCGCCCAGCCTCTGGCTCGACTCCAACGGCAGACCCGTAACCGACACCGAACGCATCAAGCAGCTGTGGTTCCCCGGCGTCCACGCCGATGTCGGCGGCGGCTACAGCGCGGCCGGCCTGTCCGACAACGCGCTGCGATGGATGATCGACGAAGCCGCCGTGGCCGGGCTGTCCTTCGATTCTACATTGCTCCATCAGATCCAGCCCAACCCGCAGGGCGTGCTGCACCGGTCCGCCAAAGGCGGTTTCCGCTTCATGCCCACGCAGCCGCGCAGCGTTCCGCTGTTCGAAGCCGCATCCCACGCACTGCACTCCTCGGCGTTAGCGCGACACGAAACACCATCCATCACGCAGGCGCCCTACCATCCGACCTGCTGCCTGACGCCCGGGAGCAATGAGGTCCGGCCCGTCTACGCCAACGAGCGCTGGAACGACACCGGCATCTACATCGAGGCCAACACCACGTACCGGCTCACCGCCCAAGGAATCTGGATCGACCACGGAACCCGCCGTGATCCGGCCGGCGCCAGCCACGGAACGGAGAAGCCTTACTGGCCGGCATACCTCTGGCACCTCCTCATCCCGGTCCGCCGTGCCGCCGAAGGGCTTCGTCGCGCGCTCCGCGTGATTAACCCGCACGCCCACGTCCCCTTCACCCGTCGCGAGAGCCAAGCACCCTGGTTCTCACTGGTCGGCATCGTCGCCAATGGCGGTAATCCCGCGCCCGACGGCACGTCCGCCCCGCACGAGACCTTCGCCATCGGGCGTAGCCACGAGCTGCGGACAGAAAAGGCCGGCTATCTCCACGTCTTCGCCAACGCCACGTGGAACGGATCGACCAGCTACCGCGGCAGCGTGATCCTCACCGTCGAACGCTAACGGCCTCGATCCGAGCGTCCGCCAGACCGTCAGCGCACGCCCTTGGACTTCGCAGGCTTCTCGGGCTTGGCTGGCGTGGAGATCTTTTTGAAGAGCGCCGAGACATCGAGCTTGGTGTCCGGTCTGATCTCCATCGTCGCCAGCTCCGTGGCGAGCGCCTCCTGCGGGATCGATCCGAGATCGGCCAGCAGATGGTTGAAGATCAGCGAGCGGATTGCCGTCGCGGCGCCGGCCGGATTCGGGCCGAACATCCGCAATGCTTCCTTCTCATGCACCCACAGGAACTTCTCGACACCGACATCGATCCCTCTCCCCGCGTTGGCGTTGCGGACCTTCCCCGCCAGATGAATGATATCCTCCGGGCGGGTACTGGGCAGCGCGCCTTCGAAAATGGCGAAGCGGGCGATTTCGGGAATCAGGTTCTCAGCGTCCATGGTTGCTTATAGCAGATCGGGAGGGGGCTCGTCTAGGGGCGTGATGCCGTCGGGCGTTTTTCCACGCGTGGACATGAAAAACACCCCACCTGTGCCGTGTGTTCAAATGGCTCTAGTCCATTTTAAGTTCAAGTGGGCGCCTCCCGACAACGTCTGCCTTCCGATGGACGGCCTGACATTCGCCGCCGGTTCCGGCTCCCGAGTACGAAATATAGGGCAGAGAGCGTGGTAAAGAACAACACGAGCACTGCAGGGTGCATGAGAACCGTAGGCTCGCGCCGTTCCCCGTCAAACGGGCATTTTGCCACAGCCCAGAATATCCAGGGCGTCGCGGTCTGAACTTCGCGCCCAAGGGGAAAGACCCATGGAATCCCACCGTTTCACCGCGGGGCCAACGTCCCTGACGTATGCCCGTGGCAGACGATCCCGCCAGTTCACACCCACCGGGGCTGCACCGTTGGCAAACCGGCCGACGAACTACTTTCGCGCCTTGTCCAGCGCCGCTCGATAGTCGCCGATGCCGGCGGCGATCGCCTGTGCAAGCCGTTGCCGCCATTCCGGGGTGGCGATCTTCCGTGCCTCCCCTTCGTTCGTGACGTAGCCGCCTTCGACAAGCAGGCCGGGGCACTTGAGGTCCCGCAAGACAGCGAAACGGGCATGCTTCATGCCCCGATCGGTCGTCTGAAGCGAATGCACGACCGCACTGTGCAGCTTAAGTCCGAGGATAGAGTTCCAAGGATCGTAGGCATTGCCGTCGTAGCGCTCCTTGTCGTCGGGCTGCCGTTTGTCGCTGCTGGTCGAACGCTGGTATTGCGGTGTGAGGATGTAGGTCTCGCTGCCGGAGATCGCCTTGTTCTCCAGTGCGTTGAAATGGATGCTGATGAACAGGTCGGCGTCCACCTTGGTGGCATGCGTCGGCCGAAGCGGGAGCGGAATGAACGTATCGCGCCGCCGGGTCATCACGACACGATAGCCCGCGGCCTTCAGCAGTTTCTCCAGCCGCAGCGCCACATCGAGGGCCATGGCCTTCTCGCGCAGCTTGAGCTTGGCGTTGATCGCACCGTCATCCTTTCCGCCGTGCCCGGGGTCGATGACGATCGTGCGCAGACGCGGAACCGCTCCAGGGATCTGCCGCGGCTGCAGCATCGGCAAAAGGAAGCGATCCAGATCGATGCGGCTGAGGTAAATCGTGCGGCGATTCGTCACGGCCGGCTCGCCCAGGAACAGCCTGAGTCCGTCATACTCGATCTCGCGGCTATCGGCCTCGAGCTGCACGCGTGTGTTTTTGTCCGTCAGCAGAACCTTGTTCTGGGGCACAACCCACGACTGCGTCAGTCCCGCGCGAGCAGACAGCGCATCGACCTCGACATAATCGACGCCATACAGCCGCTCCGTCTTTGGAGCGGCTTGGCAGGAGACAAACAGTGCCAGCGCCACGATTCCCCCGCCGACCAGCCGGCCGATCAGAGTACGCATCATGGCGATGGCGCAGATCAGACCGCAGGTGCGGCTGGCTTGGTGGCCGCGGCCGCGGGCTTGGGCGCCGGAGCCGTGCTGTTGAGGCGAAGCTTGCGCTTGTTGGCGGGCAACGGCGACACCATGACCATGATGTTGCGACCAGCCAGCTTGGGCTCCGAGTCCGGATGGCCTACCGAGGAGAGCTCTTCGATCGCCTTCTTGACGACCGCGAAGCCGATCTCGACATGGGCCATCTCGCGACCGCGGAACTTCAGGCGCAGCTTGACCTTGTTTCCCTCGTTCAGGAAGGCCTCGCCATGCGTGAGCTTGGTCATCAGATCGTGCGGATCAATACGGGCAGTCAGCTCGATCTCCTTGATCTTGGCGGCGCTGCTCTTCGAGGACTTGGTCTTCTTGTTCTCCTCGTAGATGTACTTTCCGAAATCGAGGATGCGGCAGACCGGAGGCGTCGCGTTGGGGGCGACCTCGACGAGATCGAGCCCGATCTGCTGGGCCTGCTTGTAGGCCTGATCCGAAGACATCACGCCCAGCTGATTGCCATCGGGATCGATCACGCGCACCTGGGCCGCCTTGATGCGGAGGTTGCGCCGGATGTGAGCATAGGGATCGTTGTTACGTCCCCGTTGCTGATAGCCAGGCCGCTGCGGGCCGCTGCTACTGCTGCTGCTACTGGCCGGACTGGAACCGGCGAAAGAAGGAGGTTTCTGCATCAACTAGTCGGATTTGTTCTGCGTATGGGGAAAATGTGTCGGCGCTTGTTTGCCCGGTCGCCCAACCGGTTTCAACCCATTTCTGGACAGGCCGTTGGCAATCTCGCGAAGCATCAGTCCGGCCGGCCCAACCGCGCCTGCGCTTGGGCAAGCCGCTCCGCCATCCGGATCGCCGCCGCAAAACTGCCGCCATCGGCCGTCCCCCGCCCAGCAATTCCGTAGGCGGTGCCATGGTCCGGACTGGTCCGGATGTGCGGCAACCCGAGGCTGATGTTCACACTGCGGTCGAAATCCACCGCCTTCAGCGGCGCCAGCCCCTGGTCGTGGTAGGCGGCGACTGTCGCGTCGAACTCGCCATTGAGAGCGCGCATGAAGACCGTGTCGCTGGGCAACGGCTCGCTCAGCCCGGGCACGCTACGCCGCAACCGCATCAGTGTGGCCTTCATCCAGCGCTCCTCCTCGTCGCCGAGCAGCCCGTGTTCGCCGGCATGGGGATTGAGCCCGCACACCGCGATCCGCGGTCGCGCTATGCCCTCGGCACGGCACAGCCAATCGGCGCGCCGCACCGCGCGCTCAAGCCGCTCCGGCGTGAGTTCGCGGGAAACCGTCTTCAACGGCACATGCCACGTCGCCAGCGCCACGCGCAGCTTGCCGCCGGCAAACGCCATCGTCGGCTCACCGCCCCAGCGCGCAGCGAAAAACTCCGTCTGACCGACAAAGCCAGGCGAGACTTTCGCGAGCCATTCCTTGCTCACCGGCCCGGTCACCACGGCGTCGAACTCACCGTCCGTGCAGCCCTGCGCCGCGACTTCCATCGCCGCCAGCGCCACGCGCGCCCCAGCCAACGTCGGCTTACCCGGCTTCGCGCAAAACTTCTCGTCGCCCACGGCGACGAGCTGGGCGTTGCAGCGCCCGTGCAGCCCCGCCAGCCACGATTCCGGGCCGAGCACGGTGACATGGCCCGCACTGCGCGGCCGCTCCAGCACCCAGCGCGCGATGATCTCGGGACCAACTCCGGCCGGATCTCCACAGGTGATGGCAAGACGTGGTTTCATCGTTGTTCTAGTGATGGTGGGGAATCAAATACCGCGTCCGTCCTCGTCGGCATGCCCCTCGCGGCGGGCTCGCGCGAAACCGCGCTTGCCGCTCACGAAAAACTCCAGGAAACGCCGCGCCTCGGGCGTGCGGAAGGTCTCGCCGCCCAGCGCCTTCGTCGCGATCTCGCGGATGTTGCCGGACGTGAAATAGACCACGCGGAACGCCTCCTTCAGCTCGCGCACCGCCTCACGCGCCACACCACGGCGCTTCAGGCCGATCAGGTTGAACCCGATCACTTCGTTGCGCTCCGCCGCCATCGCATACGGCGGAATGTCCTGCGCGATACGCGCACCGCCGCTGACGATCGCGCCCTCACCCACCCGCGCGAATTGGTGGATGCCGGCCGCGCCGCCGATGAAGCAGTTGTCGCCGACGTGCACATGGCCGGCGAGCAGCACGGCGTTGGCAAGGATGACGTTGTTCCCAAGCACGCAGTCGTGCGCCACGTGGCAGGCGGCCATGAGGAAACAGTTCTCGCCGATCGTCGTGCTGGTGCCGGCCTTCGTCGAACGGCTCACCGTCACATGCTCGCGGATCGTCGTGCCGCTGCCGATGCGCACGCCCGACTCCGTCGCCGGGTCGAAATGCAGGTCCTGCGGGTCGCCGCCGACGACGGCGAACGGATGCACCGTCACGCGCTCGCCGAGCACGGTGCCGCGGCGCAGGATCGCGTAGGCGTGGATGGTGCAATCGCTGCCGATCTCGACGCCGTCGTCGACGATCGCGGTGGGATGGATCTGGCTCATGCGGGGAGAATATCGAGGGCGATCAGGCGGCGGTGAACTCGCAGTTCAGCGTTTGAACAGATCGAGCTG
>Ga0116170_10002263_pt1 | contig 18720 bp, 17 predicted proteins | sample AD_JPNHW1_MetaG_FD_89797 | JGI IMG/M metagenome (GOLD analysis project Ga0116170, IMG submission 89797) | Active sludge microbial communities of municipal wastewater-treating anaerobic digesters from Japan - AD_JPNHW1_MetaG | ecosystem: Engineered > Bioreactor > Anaerobic > Digestate | place...
CCGGCTATTACGGCACCAATGTGCTTCTCAATATGACCAAAGGCATTCAATACCTGAGAGAGACCATGGAGCTGATACTGGAGGGCTTTGAAGAGGCTCTCAAGAACGGCCCCATATCCAGAGAGCCCGTGCAGGGAATAAAGGCCAAGATCATGGATGTCAAGCTGCACGAGGATGCCGTACACCGCGGCCCGGCTCAGGTCATCCCCGCAGTCAGGCAGGCTGTGCAGGCAGGAATACTCATGGCTGAGCCGGTACTGCTCGAGCCCTTCCAGAATGTCTATATACAGGTGCCTCAGGATCAAATGGGTGGAGCCATGTCTGAGATCCAGGGAAGAAGGGGCGTTATCCTGAACATGGACAGCCAGGGCGACATGATAATACTCAAGTCCAAGATGCCTGTGGCGCAGATGTTCGGGTTCTCCGGGGCCATAAGGTCGGCCACGGAAGGCAGAGCCCTCTGGTCCTCGGAGTTCGCCGGATTTGAGCCACTGCCTGCCAACCTGCTGCTGGACACGGTCAAGCAGATCAGGACCAGGAAGGGCCTCAAGCCTGAGATGCCCAAACCATCTGATTACCTGAAGGTCGTTTGAGGGGCATAGCCCCTAATACGGCCTTCGAAAAGATTAAACACTAAGGCAGAAATACTGAAAAATATGGATTGTGCCAGTTGGAGGAGATAAATTATGGCAGATGCTAAGCCGCACCTCAATCTAGCATTCATAGGACACGTCGACCACGGCAAGTCGACGACCGTAGGCAGATTGATGTTTGAGACGGGGGCTGTAGACCCTCACGTCATTGAAGAGTACAAGAAAGAAGCAGCATCCAAGGGCAAGGCGACCTTCGAGTTCGCCTGGGTTATGGACAGCCTGAAGGAAGAGCGCGAGAGAGGCGTCACCATCGATATCGCCCATCACCGCTTCGATACCGCCAAGTTCTACTTTACCGTAGTGGACTGCCCCGGACACAGGGACTTCGTCAAGAACATGATCACCGGAGCGTCCCAGGCTGATGCCGCCGTGCTGGTGGTAGCAGTTCCCGACGGCGTCATGGCTCAGACCAAAGAGCACGTCTTCCTGTCCAGGACACTGGGCGTCAATCAGCTCATCGTGGCCATGAACAAGATCGATGCCACCACCCCGCCCTTCGACGAGAAGAGGTTCAATGAGGTCAAGGACGAGGTCGGCAAGCTGCTCAAGATGGTCGGATACAAGCTGGAGGAGATTCCCTTCGTGCCCGTATCTGGCCTGATGGGAGACAATCTGGCCAAGGCCAGCGAGAGCCTGAAGTGGTACAAGGGCCCAACCCTGCTGGATGCCTTGAACAACCTCAAGGTGCCCCAGAAGCCCACCAACCTGCCTCTGCGTGTGCCGGTGCAGGATGTCTACACCATCTCCGGTGTGGGCACTGTGCCCGTGGGCCGCGTCGAGACCGGCGTCATGAGAAAGAACGACAAGATCATCTTCCAGCCCGCCAACGTGGCCGGTGAGGTCAAGTCCATCGAGATGCATCACGAGGAGGTTCCAGAAGCCTTCCCCGGCGACAACATCGGATGGAACGTGCGCGGTGTCTCCAAGAAGGATATCCGCCGCGGCGACGTCTGCGGATCGGTTGAGAAGCCTCCCTCGGTAGCCAAGGAGTTCAAGGCCCAGATCGTTGTGCTGCAGCATCCCAGCGCCATATCGGCTGGATACACCCCCGTGTTCCACTGCCATACAGCGCAGATCGCCTGCACCATCACATCCATCCTGGCCAAGCTGGACCCAAGATCCGGAGCGGTCAAGGAAGAGAATCCCGCCTTCATCAAGGCAGGAGACGCAGCCATCATCATGGTTACGCCCTCCAAGCCCATGGTCATCGAGCCGGTGAAGGAGATCCCGCAATTGGGCAGGTTCGCCATCAGAGATATGGGCACGACCGTCGCTGCCGGCATGTGCATGAGCGTGGTACCACGCTAAATCCAAATTTTTTGGTGTAAAGCATGCAGAAGGCAAGAATTAGACTTTCCGGCACCAATCCCCTGATGCTGGACGATATATGTGGTCAGGTTAAGGGGATTGCCCAGAGAACTGGTGTACACATGGCGGGGCCAATCCCGCTGCCCACCAAGAGGATGGTGGTTCCCTGCAGAAAGAGCCCTGATGGCGAGGGAACAGCCACTTGGGATCACTGGGAGATGAGGGTGCACAAGAGGCTGATAGATCTGGATGCAGATGAGAGGGCTCTGCGCCAGCTCATGAGGATCCAGGTTCCAAAGAATGTGAACATTGAGATCGTGCTGGAGAGCTAGATCTTTGGGTAGTGGCTGCTTTCCCGAAAAGGAAAGCCGCTAACCTATTTGCTAATTTTAGTGGACTCGTAGTATAGTCTGGATAGAATAGAGGCCTCCGGAGCCTCGGACCCGGGTTCGAATCCCGGCGGGTCCGTTTTAGCTTCTTTTTCTAATCCGGTTTGGCTGCTTAGCAATCTATCCCGTCGCATCCGACCCGCTTCTTCTCCTCTACGGGATTTTCGTGGAACTTGATGGTCTTCTCCACGTCGAATGTTCCTGAAAACAGCTCATGAGCTTTGATGTCCTTGCTGAACATCTTATGCATGCGCGCATCGGTCTGCCAGGTGCCGTTGAAGCTGTTCCTGGTGGTGATGGCCACCGTATGCACCGGGCTATTCTTCAGCATCTCCTGGATCGCTCTGGGATCGGTGATGTAAGAGGCGGGATTGGTAGACGCGAAGTAGCTGGCATCCTCTCTATCCATCTCCGTCACCGAATAGCTCTCCGTGATCTCGGCTCCGATGCCGCCCCAGAAGGCCTTGGAGTGGATGTATTTCATTCCCACCATGGGGGTCTTGCCGGAGTAGGTGATGCGACTGCCCTCCCAGAGATTGAGCGGCACCGATGTGCCGTTATCCATGCCCGGCAGCTTTGCCGCCCTCTGGGCCTCGACGGTACCTGTGTCCATCTCCAGGTCCCCGTCGCCGTACATGAAGTTGCTGTACTCCAGAGCGATCGTCCTGTCTTTCACCGAGACTCCCACCTCAAAGGTTCCGGTCCCGGTCACCTTCAGCCGGTTGCAAAAATCCCCGTCCTGGAGCGGCTCGCTTAAGGGTGGAGTGGCTGCTGCAGCCTCCAGTGAGATGAGGAATATGAGCAACAAAGCTACGATTTTGCCCTTCGTCCTTCTACCCCGCAGTTCTTAATATTGCAGCCTTCTAGCTAAAAAACTTATTGTAGCCCGGCAAAAGCTTCATCTCCCATTATCCACAATCCCCTGACGATGGGCTTGGATCTGGCAGTGGTTATGGATGTGGCCGGCACAATACTGCGGATGTATCGGGTGGCTAAGGACATCCGCCGGGGGCTAATGCTGGAGCGGGTGGTCACCTGGGAGCTGATCATGGAGAAGGGAGGCAGGGCTCTGGTCGTACCCCAGATGGATCCGGACATCATCTGCACCATGAGGCCGGATGACCCGCTGGTCACAGTTGTACAGGGTCGCGAGCATCTTTTAGCCGTGAGCTGCTCCAGTGGCAAGCTGTCCAAAGAGAGGGCTATAGACATCCTGAGCGGATCCAAAGCGAAGGTTCGCGATCTGCAAGAGGTGCATCAAGCGGTGAAAGCCAGGTGCCCGGAAAAATATCGCACTGCCGGCATGATAGTTGATGATGATCGGGCAGAGGTTGTGTACACTCTGAGCACAGGCGGAGTCCCTTTTCCCGGCATGAAAGAGGTTCTGCTCGATCTGAAGCAAATGGGAGCGGATGTATATGTCGCCTCCGGGGACAGCATGAGAAGCCTTGATTGCCTTGAGGATTTGGGGATAGATCTGAAGCGAGTCTATCCTGTTTGCAGCCCGAAGAGGAAAAAGGAGGTCGTCTCCGATCTCAAGGGCAGATATGGCCGGGTGGTGATGGTGGGCGACGGTTTGAATGATATCTATGCTCTGCGGGCGGCGGACCTGGGTATCCTCACAGTGCAGCAGGACACGCGCCCCGCGTCCGCTCTCCGGGAAGCGGCCGATGTTGTTATTAACGACATAAAAGAGTTGCCGAAAATGGTCAAATAATATGTATGACTATTATAATAAATTTACACAGTTATTATCATTATTAATATATGATCGCCTTATCATATATATATACGCGATATGGATTGAGAATAGAGTAATTCTAAGAAAAGTATATATAGTTGAATAGCACATTCGTTCTTGATAACATTTTAAATTTGCTTCGAAATGCGACCGTATTGGAAAATGCCAGGAGTAGCACATAAATGTTCGAAGAGCTATTAGAGCTATACAAAACAAAGGCTGATGAGATCGAGAAGAAACGAAAAGAAGCTGCTGCCATGATCCTGCTGATCTCCGCCATGGAAAGGATATCCAAAGATATTGATTCCAAGCAGAGCGATGTTGAGCTGATAGGCAGGTTGATCGATCAGGTCGATCGCCTCTCCAAAGACGTGGCCGACATCAAGAGCCAGCTTCGTACCCGACAGGGACGGACGGCACCTGTGCAGGAGGCACCCTCAAGCGACGGCAAGGCCCTGGACAACCACGCTCGATCTCTGATAGATATCATTGAGGAACGACCGGGAAGATACACTACCAGCGAGCTGGTGGATATGCTGGGACTCAACAAGACCACTGTGATAAGCGTGATGAAGCGCGCCTATGAAATCGATCCGGTGCATGTCAAGATGACCCAGGGAAAGAGACGCAAGCTCTATCTGTCTTATGTCTCTGATGAGGAAGGCGGATCGGAGCAGGCTGCCGCGGGTTCTGGAGAATCCGATAGGATCAAGCTCGAGCTCATGGCCATGACCTGATTTTGGGCATTGATGCCATTGACAGTTTAAAAACTGGTATTCTGTTAAAGGTCAGGCGGCTGGCTTAATTTTCTCTGCCTGGCCACCAATTCTGCCCGGACACCCTTTCTTATTTATCTCCAATATGAATCAAAAAAAGCAAAAAAGTTCTTGAACGGCAATATTGTTAATTATGAACAATTCTCGCCATCAGTTTAAGGCCTTTCATCAATTCGTATCTGGCATTCTCGACCATGGAACGCCGGATCTCCATGCGGTACATCAGCACCACGAAGACCGTGAATGTGGTGAGAAGAGCGAACATTATGGCTAATACGGTGACCGTGCCGAAATTGTTGGTGATCAGGAAGGGCGATGATATCAGGGCCGCAAATCCGAAGACCGTGGTCAGGCCGGAGGCGATGAGGGCCGAGCCTATGCGCCGGGAGGTTATCTTGAGCGCCTCCATGGGCTCACCGATGCGCCCCAGCTCCTCATAGAACCTCTCCATCATCAGTATAGCGTACTCTGAGCCCACGCCCAGTATCAGAGCGCCCAGGGTTGCCGTGAGCGGCGTGTACTTCATGCCGGCCAGGTACATCACGCCGCCCATCCAGCCTATGACCACGAGCATGGGCAGCACGGGAAGAAGGGCTTTTATCAGGTCCCGGTAAATGACCAGGAGCACGACAAATATGAGCACCAGTCCGAGCAGGGTCATCTCCGTCCGGCCCTGGGTCAAAGCACTGATGACTGTGGTCATGACCACGGCATCTCCCGTCTCCCGCACGGATACATCAGGCGGAGGCTGGTGCCAGGCCACATCCTTGTCGATCTCTTTTATAAGCCGCTCCGTGCCCTCTGACCCCAGGTTGGTGAGGGTCTTTCCCACATTCAGCTTGATGATGGCCGTGTCATGTCCGTCCAGCAGCTTTTCTTTGCTAGAGTCGGGCATGGATGCTATCAATTCTCTGACCTCGGTCTGGTCCTGGGGGATCGCTCCCCCGGCAGCCTGTGCGACCAGTGCGGCAATGCTCTCGTAGCCGTATATCACATCTCGGGAGCGCTGCAGATAGGCGCAGAACTCCTCCATCCAGGTCAGGGTAGCCGGATCGGTGATGTCGTCCGCCTGGATCACCAGGTCCAGAGTGTCTGTGCCCCCGAATATGTCGCTCATGTGCCGGAAATCGATCAACGGGGGCAGGTCCTGAGGCACATAATTTTTAAAGTCCGTGTCCACCTCCACCAGGGTGTCGGCATAAATGCCTGCCAGGGAGAGGAAGAGGGCGGCCGCCAGGACAATTCGCCACCTTTGGATGCTGAAATCTGCTATCCGTCCGATGATATCTCCGATGAGCGTGTCTTTGGGAGCACAGGCAGCGCTATCCTTCTTGCCGTTGGCTCTCATGCCCCGTCTCTCTACGATGTAGAGCAGTGTGACGCCCACGAAAAGGGCGGAGAGATAGCAGAGGAAGAGCCCGACCAGGCAGAGCAGGCCGAAGTCCCTGGTCATGGGGACGGATGACGTCAGCAAGGACACGAATCCCATGGCGGTAATGATCAGGGCGATCATGACCGGTATAGATACGTGGCTTACGGTCTGTATCACTGCAGAAACCGGGGAGCCGCCCTTGGCGAACTCCTCATCGATGCGGTTGTGGAACTGTATGGCATAGTCTATGCCGATTCCGATGAGCACGGGAAAAGCCGACATGGAGACCATGGTGAAGGGTATGTGCAGCAGGCCCATGGCTCCGAAGCTCCAGATGACACCCAGGAAGACCACCGGTATGGGCAAAAGAGACCATTTGACGTGATTGAACGTGATCAGCAGGGCCACAATCATGAGCAGGCCGGCCAGCAGGAGAATGGGGCCGTTGCTTGAAGCCATCTCTTCAGTTATTGATTGCATGAGCGCCGGCTTGCCGGTGACAATGACCACCACGTCTGGGGGAAAATCGGCCATCTTCACCTGGCCGGACGTCTCCGCATAGATCTCCCGAAGCTCTGCTTCCTTCAGGGTGACCGGCAGGTCGATGGAGAGCATGGTGTGGCTCCTGTCCGGCATCATGGCTTTCAGGATCGGCTGATTGGCGGGAAGGGAGAGTATCTCGTCAATTCGCTCCTGAATGGGGATGGCCTCACGTCCGGTCTCCTCCTTTTGCGTGGCCATCACGATGTCGGCAATGCTTGCCACACCCAGCACGTCAGGGACCTGCCGCATCTTTTCGGCCAGGCTGTTCATCGACTCCAATATCTCTGGTTTTGCGACATCATCCGCTTCGATGAGAATTGCAATGGATTCCGTTCCAAACTTCTCGACATAGAGGTGATCGAATAGCTGGTAGAGGGGTGAGTCTTTGCCCACCATGCTCTCTGTAGTCATGCCCTGCATCTCGATCTGCTGAGCATAGTGAAAGGATGCCACTGTCAGGACCAACGCGGCTACCAGGATCAGCAAAGGATTGTCTGCGATCCACAGTCCCAGACGTTCGATGCGTTTCGTTCGCGCTCACCTCAAGCTCATTCGGAAATTACAAAACGTGCGAAACATGCGAAATGTACTTAAAAGTTGTGGTCTTCATATTACCTGATGGATCAAGATGAAAGGGATATCCTCAGGAAGCACATGGTGGATGCCTGCGTTAGGGTGGCCAATAACTCAGGATGCTGCGATGCCGTAGGCGTTTTACGGGGCACTCTATTCCTGGCGGAAGGCCCCCTCTCTATGGACCAGCTGGTGGAGGAGACCGGCTACAGCAAGTCTACTGTAAGCTCAAATATGAGCACCCTGGAGAGAAAAGGGCTGGCCAAGAGAGTGATCGTTCCCGGAGACAAAAGATATTACTATATGCCTGTTAATGATCCTGATTCCCTCAAGAAGGAGTTCATCGCCAATATGAGGCAGGAGATGCAGTTTATCATGGCGGCCATGGACCGAACGGAGGACGAGATGAAGAATCAAAAGATCATGACGCAGGCGGCAATGGAGAGGATCGACAAAGCCAGGCGCTTTTACAGGCAGACTGACCTCTTGCTGGAGATGATCTCCCGCTACAATACCGAAGAGCTGATTGAGCTATTGCAGGGCTCTAAGAGATGATGGCGCTCTTTACCAATAATTCACTAATTCCTTTGGCTCAAATACAGATCATATAATTGATTGGCTTTTTGGCTTCGTACCAAATATTAATTAAGTACAAGGGAACTCTACTTATTAGAGGGCTCAGACCAAAATGGCATTGGGCAGCGAGGAGCTAAAAGGCAGCAGCATTGAAGGTAAAATCAATGAGATTCTGCTGCGCATTGAGAGCCTGTTGGAGGAGGGGAGCTGCACTGAGAATTCATCTGCCCGCCTGGCTGATGTGAAAGAGTCGGCTCTGCAATTGCGGGAGGAGCTGTGCTCATCGGCCGCCTGTTGGACCCGGAAGATGATCCGGGTAGTGGAGATGGCTCCCACGGCCATTGTGCTCACCGATCTTGAAGGAAGGGTGGAGTATGTCAACTCAAGCCTGGTAAGAAATTCCGGATTTCATGATGCGTCTGAGCTAATGGGCCGGTCGATATACGATTTCACCAACGAAGAAGGAAAGGGCAAACTGAATGAGGAGATCCTTCCCGCTCTTCATTCTGCGGGAACGTGGCAGGGGGAGCTGCCTATAATCAGGCAGGGAGGACAATTTTATATGGTGGAGATGATCTGCGCCCTGGTGAAAGACGACCTGGGCCGACCGGTCCATCTCCTGTCCAATTTCTTTAATATAACCGATAGAAAACGCGCCGAAGAGACCCTGCTTCTGGACGACTCCCGCCTGGAGGCATTGCAGAAGCTCAACCAGATGGATGAAGCATCTCTCCAGGAGATAACCGATTTTGCCCTGGAGGCAGGCGTGAAGCTGACCGGCTCGAAGCTGGGGTACCTGGCCTTCGTAGACGATCAGGAAAGCACTCTTTTCATGCACTCCTGGTCCAAGAGGGCCATGAGGGAGTGCGATATCGATCATAAGCAGATCGTCTATCCTCTGCGGGATACGGGGCTATGGGGTGAAGCCGTCCGTCAGAGGGGGGCAGTCATAACCAACGACTATGCCGCTTGCCCATTAAAAAAGGGAACTCCTGAGGGGCACGTCAGAATCATCCGCCACATGAATGTGCCCATCATGGATAAGGGCAGAGTCGTAATTGTAGCAGGTCTGGGCAACAAAGACGGAGGTTACGACGAGGCCGATGTGCGCCAACTCACCCTGCTCATGAGCGGCATGTGGAAGATCCTGCAGCGCAGGCGCACGGAAAAGGCTCTCCAGGAGAGCCAGAGGGCGCTGGCCACCCTGATGGGCAACCTGCCCGGCATGGCCTATCGCTGTAAGAACGACCGCCAGCGTACCATGAAGTTTGTCAGCGACGGATGCCTGGAGCTTACCGGCTGGCAGCCGGCCGATCTGCTGGACAACAGGTGCCGCTCATTTGCCGATCTGATTCATCCCGGCGATCAGAATTATGTCTGGAATGAGGTTCAGGAGGCATTAGCCGAGAAAAGGCCGTTTCGTCTCACCTATCGGATAAGGATCCACTCCGGCACAAAGTGGGTCTGGGAGCAAGGCCAGGGAATATTCAATGACCGGGGGGAGCTGATCGCCCTGGAGGGATTCATCAGCGACATTACAGAGAGAAAGCTGGCGGAGGAGGCCTTAAAAAGGACTCAGGAGGAGCTGGAGCAGAGGGTCGCGGAGAGGACGGAGTGGCTGGTCAGGGCCAATGCTGCTCTTCAAGAGGAGATGGTCAAGCATAGAGAGACGGAGAGGGAACTGCGCCAGGCTCAGCAGGCGGCTGATTCCGCCTCCAAGGCTAAGAGCGAATTTTTGGCGAATATGAGCCATGAGATAAGGACTCCCATGAATGCCGTCATCGGCCTGGCCGGCCTGTTGCTGGAGACCAATTTGGAGCCGGAGCAGAGGGATTTCGTCGAGACCATTCACAGCAGTGGAGATGCCCTGCTGGCCATCATCAACGATATTCTGGACTTCTCCAAGATCGATGAGGGCAAGATGAAGCTGGAGCGGCTTCCTTTTCTCCTCAAGGAGTGCCTTGAGGTCTCTTGCAGCCTGGTGGCGGCCAAAGCGGCGGAGAAGGGGCTGTCTCTATCCTACTCCCTTGAACAGGGCCTGCCCCCCGCCGTGCTGGGTGATCCTGGTCGCCTGCGCCAGGTGCTGGTCAATCTGCTCAGCAATGCCGTGAAGTTCACTGAGAGAGGTAGCATTTCGATCCGCGTTCAGCCGGGAGAAAAGAAGGACGACATTCTCTTTTCGGTGTCCGATACGGGAATCGGCATCAGCCCTGAGGACCGGCAGAAGCTCTTTTTATCCTTCAGCCAGGTTGATGCCTCAACATCACGGAAGTACGGCGGGACGGGCCTGGGCCTGGCCATCAGCAGGAGGCTGGTGGAGCTTATGGGAGGCAGGATCTGGGTGGAGAGCGAGATTGGCCGGGGCTCGACATTTTATTTCCAGATCAGAGCCGAGCCGTCCTTTATCGACCTCTCGCGCCCCCATCTGGCCGGAAAGAGGATCATGGCATTGATCGGTCGGGAGGAGGCTTTGAGGGAGCTGGCCGATTATGCCCGCGGCTCGGCGATGAATATATTTCCTGTAGCCCACGCCCTGGAGGCGAGGGAGATGGATGTGAGGCGCTTTGATGCCGCTGTAGTGGATCTGGATGTTCCCGGAGCGGATGAGCTGGCGGATCAGTTGCAGAATCATATGCCTTTGATCGTCCTGGCCAGGGGGGGTGACAGGAGGCGGGAGGGCTTTTCGCGGGTGATATCCGGATCGGGGGGAAGCATAAGCAGGGCGCTGGAGGAGGCGCTGCTGCCCGAAGAGGAGGCGAAAAGAAGGTCCCAAGAGGACCGGCTCACGCCACCCGATCTGAATATTCTTCTGGCAGAGGACAATTTGGTAAATCAGAAGGTGGCGCGGCTCATGCTCCGGAAGCTCGGCTACCAGGCGGATGTGGTCTCCAACGGCCGGGAGGTGCTATCCGCCCTGGAGAAGAAGGATTACGATGTCGTTCTCATGGATGTGCAGATGCCGGAGATGGACGGCCTGGAGGCGACCAGGGCTATATTAAAATTGAAGCTGAAGAATAGGCCGAAGATTTTGGCCATGACGGCTTATGCCCTGGAGGGAGATCGAGAGAAGTGCTTGCAGGCAGGCATGGACGGCTATATCTCCAAGCCGGTGCAGATTGAGGAGCTGAGAGCTGCTCTGCAGGATCTGAAGGGCAGAAAAAAAGGATCGGACAGTTAGCTATTTCAGTATCACATCTTCGAGGGGCCTTCTGGGGCTGGGGCGCATGGACCGGGACCGTCCCAGGCTGAAGATGAGCTGGGGCTGTCCGCGGGGGATAAACGACTTCAGTTCTTCGCGCAGGTCGGGATGGCCGATGGGCTGGCTGAAGAACGAGGCGCGCACATTCAAAGCTGTGGCTAAGAGGAGCATCCTTTCCAGGTCTAAGCCGCATTTCGTCCAGGTTTGTCTGTCGTCGCTATCTGTAGCCAGCACCGCCAGGGCTGAGCAGCCGTAGATCAGGCCGGAGTCACGGTAGATGACCGCCCGGGAGAGGTCGAACCACTTGAAGGCCGCGGGAAAGCCGAGGGAGACGGCATCGGGGACGCCGAAGGTGTAAAGGGGCATGCCGTCCGGCTGAGTCGTGTTGTTGCTCCTGAGCCACTGACTGAGATTTTTCCTGAATTCTTTCCTGGCCAATTGCGTCTTATGGGCTCGGGAGACCAGGTCGTTGAGCCGGTCTCGATCCTCCTTTTTGTCATAGACGGTCAGGTTCAGGCCGGGAGAATCGATGCAGCCGAGGATCCTCTGCAAATCCTTTGCGGGCAGTGGCTCATCTTCGAAGCGGTCCTTGGTGGTATGCCTCTGTGTAATTTGGGAGAATAGGTCGAGGGCGGGCTTGTCCGCTGGATTTGGCGCTGCAATTTCACCCTTTTGCCTGAGATTAACCTCGGCCACGAGGTCACATCCTGCCGAAAGATCCCCTCCTGCTCCGCCGGGAAAGAAGTCTGTGTCCACCGCAAAGCCGAAGTGCTGGGCGGCGATGGCCAGATTGGCAATGGCGCAGCCCACGCTCATGTAGAGGGTGCGGTTGCTGGGATCTACATGGGGCAGGCTCCGGTTGAGGTCGGCGTAGACGGAGATGGAGCAGTCATTTATTGCGAACTTCCAGGGCTGGGTGTTGGGGCCGGAGGGGGCTAAGATTGCATAACGCAGCAGAAAGCGCAGCCTTTCCGCCATGGCTGCGTCTACAGGGTAGTCGGACTGCTTTACCTCCCAGGCCTCAAAATTTTTGTCGGTCATTTGTCATCTCCTCCTAAAGCTGGCTTTTTTTGTAAAGTTGGATGTTTTCGTCAAGTAGCTCCTGGCCGGAGCTCTTCTTCCACCAGGCATACTTATCCGCGCCGCCGGCATTCTCGCTCAGTTCATAGATGTCTGCAAATTTCTTCTGGTCGCTCTTGTAATCGGGTGTCGTGGGCGAGATCGACTCCGCCTCCATCTCGATGTAGCTCGGCTCGACGGCTATGGTCTCGCCGACTTTATTCTTCAGGAGCAGCCATGCATGCTCTCTGTCGGTTTGCCGGAAGCTGTCGGTGTAGGCAACCGTTACATTGAAGCCGCGATTCTTCAGATACCACTCAAAGAATGCCAGCCGCTCGGGCACTGTAAAGTCGGTTGTGTAGGGGCGGATGCTGCTTGCAAACCTGATCAGCTCGATGGGGCTATCGACGTCAGCCGGCTTGAGATCCAGATAATAATTTTCAGGTATCCCTGTGCTGGCAGACTCTATGCAGCCGCAAACAAAAAATATGGAAATAATGGCAATTGCAGCCAACTGCATTATCTTCCTGAACATTCCATCACCTGCGCAGACTCCTATTAATATCATTCTATTTAATCTTATGACAGAAACGGGGCGATTCGGCCTCTCTGGTCGAAGCGGCAATAAGTGTAAGTAGCAGATCTGCTGCCAAAAGAGCCTCAAAGTATGCAGAGGGCATGCTGCGCTTGCGTGCACATGGTCGGGCAGGATATTCAGGCGGCCCGCCGTGGGCGCGCGGGAGCGGGAAGAAACTTGAAGATATCAATCATCCTCATCTCTCACCTGGAGATTGGCAACAAAAGCATACTGCGTAGTGGTGGGAAGCTTTCTTCTCAGCTCCTTGACCTCCGGAACATAGATTATGATTTGCTTGGCTTGCGACCTTTCTTTGCCCAAGAGCTTGCCGATCAGCTCCACCTCCGGCTCGCCCTGTATCCGGGCGGCGCCATTGCCATAGTCAGGAGACATCTCAATTAGCATGGGCAGTCGCAGGCGGCTCCAGAGAAAACCGGGTATGCTTTTTGAGATCAGATCAAGCTCGGCTTTATCCATAAGGAATAAAGTATCATCCTTCGCCTTTATGCCGGGCTTTTCCATGGTTAGAAGCTGCGCCAAGTTGATTCTCTGTGCGGGCAGGTTCTTGTTCATGGTCTGAATGGTCTTGACCAACGAATCCTTATTCATCTTATCATCAATGCCTATTTTTTCCAACCTTTCTTTCCGCCGCCGGTTCCATGTGCCCCTTTCTTTCCCGCATCCGATACGCCTTTCTTTGTATCTGTCCCCCCGGATGTCACGGTCTTTCCTGCATCGGTCTCCAATTTCTTCCCGTTAGCCTTTGTTCTCTTTTCTTTTTTATTCTGCATTTTAAATTCTCCTTTAAATTTATTCTGCAGTCCTCTAATTAGATATCTTTAAATAAAAAGCTTTTGGCATTCTAATTTACAGGCGTCATAATCTATATATACATAATATCCTGAAGAATGGGAATTGATGCCCAAAACCACATTGACCCTATCCGAACCGATGGCCAGGACTCTAAAGGTTTACACTGTAAAAACAAAGAGCAGCCTGCGTGCTCAAAGCGAGGTTGTAGAGGAAGCGTTAAGAGAGTTCTTTGAGAGGCGCAATGTGAAGATCGAAGACTAAGATGGCGACACCACCCTGCCAGCCTGCGTCGAGATCGTGCTAACGCTATTCGTCGGCAGTGTCTTATACCTACAGAGACGAATGTGGCAGAGGTTAAAATGGTAAAATGCGAGTGGGACAGGCCTGAGGGAGTAGTTGAGAGCTGGCATGGCAAAGCGATCGTTTCTCAAACGGATCTGCGTGCCATGATGCAAGTTTAGGGAAAATCCGGGTCCATTCCCATAAACGAGCCCATCCCGGCAGAGTCTCGCAAGGGCAAAAGAAGTCTACAGCGGATTGCTCCAGTTTTACAGTTGGAGTTGGCTCGCAATAGCCCTCCTGCTCGTGCAAGCTATCGAGACCTTTAGGCTTTCAACTCTCGGAGTTTGCGCTTGCATTTCATTTGTCTATCTCTGGCTTCGCTCACAATTTCGCTTCCTTCTTTTTCAGCCTTGCCTTTTTAGTCATCGCTTTTTTGCTTTTGCCTTGGGCTCGGTTTTTGTCAGCCATATCATCATCTGCTCCTGACCAGGATTTCAATGTCTCTGGCCTTCCGAGTAGGCCGGTTAATGCCAATTGATGCTTTTTTTACCATATCTCCTCCTAAAACTAAAATATCTATTTTCTCGCAGTCAGTTCTGCTTCAAGCTTGTGGGGGACAAGACGAAAATGACCGTCACAGAATGCGGCTCGATTTAGGGCCAATATATGGACTTCCGGCATCTGGCCGTTTAGCTGCGATTTACTTGGTGTGCTATTAGATGAAACATGATCCATCAGGCGGCAAGAACTTGCGGTTCAAATGAGATCTGATCACAGAAGGTATTTATCTGCTCCCCATTCATGCTATTTTGGGGCATTATCAATACATGATATCCGTCGCCTTCAAGTCTATTTGTCAGATCCAGGAACATACTCATGGCTACTTTAGTATGTTTGCCCATATCCGGCATCCTCAGAACTACTATTTTTGCCGAAGGGATGACTGCGTCCACAACATACCCCCACCGTGTTGGACGATGCATCAGTACCACAATCTCTCTTTTCCTCAGCTCTGATATTATTCTCTCAAACTTTGCCAACTCTGGATTGATGGATTGCTTAATTCAAGACTCCTCCACTTTTTGAAGACATTATCACTTAATTTATTTTCCAAATGTAAAATGATACAATACTAAGAAGCTGGCTTGCGCCTGATTCATATCGTCAGCTCGCTGGCATCGGCCTCGGACGTATCCACATTTCCATTTATCATATGTTGGTTCTCCGTTTATTCTTCTACCTCTTATACGATGTCTCTAAATAAAAAGCTTTTGGTACCTATGATTATAAGTACTATTACCCCTATAGCCTTAAAGCTTAAATCCGAGATGTACATGCGTCGTCAAGGAAGTAGGCATTCTCTCTTCCAGACCATTTGGCCATGGCTATTTTTGATCAGGCGATAACCCAGCTTTCTAAGTTCGGTACGCACACGGCCTGTTTTAAATTCTAAATTATCTGCTATGGTACGTATCTCTCTGCGGTCGAAAATGAAAAATTTGAACCGACTGTTCCTCAGTATATAGCTATCGAGATCATTACGCTGCATATATCATCTCCGGCCGTTGCTTGCACCTTCTTCCACTCTCACCATTGGGCGATCTGTGATATGGACACCTTCTCTCGATGATCGTCAAGTTTAAAAATAAGCCCGGACGGGGTGAATATTGTTTTAGTCATTGATCAATACTTACAGAATATTAAGTATATATAGATTAGGATACTTAGCAATTTAAATACTAAAAGAGAAGAGAGTTACAATTGATTGCGCCGTTTGGCCGCGCACCACCGTTTCCGCCCAGATGCGCCACCATTCGTGCATGCATGCGAGCGAGTGCGGGCGCTTGTGGGCTCGCCCTAGCAGGAGGCTGGGCCGGGCGGAGGGCTCTGCTGCGGCATCTTACCGAGCGGTGCATTGTGAAAAAGAAATAATCGATTGAATATGTCCAATCACAGATGGAATCCGGATGACTATTCGAAGAGCTCATCTGCCCAGTATCAGTGGGCCATGGCCCTGATCTCTCGACTGCCCCTCCGGGGAGACGAGCGCATCCTCGATATCGGATGCGGAGACGGCAGGGTCACTGCCCATCTGGCAGGGCTCGTGCCGCAGGGAAGGGTCGTGGGGCTGGACAGCTCGCCCCATATGGTGGATTATGCCCGCTCAGCATTCGCCGGCCATCCCCGCCTCTCCTTTCAACTGGGCGACGCTTCCCGCCTGCCCTTTGGGGAGGAGTTCGACCTGGCGGTCTCCTTTGCCTGCTTGCACTGGATAGAGGATCACCTGCCGGTGCTGCAGGGGGTGAGCAGGAGCCTGGTGCCAAAAGGCCGCTTTCTCATGCAGTGCGGAGGGCGAGGCAATGCCGCACGCATACTGGATCTGACGGAAGAGATCGCCGCCCTGCCAAAATGGAGGCAGTACTTCCGAGGATTTGCCTTTCCTTATCACTTCTACGGCCCGGATGAGTACCGGATCTGGCTGGAGCAGGCGGGCCTGGTCTGTCGGCGGGTGGAGCTGGTGGGAAAAGACATGGTCCACCAGGGCCGGGAGGGGCTGGAGGGCATCATCAGGAACACCTGGCTTCCTTACACGGAGCGTATTCCCGAATCTTTGCGGGGCGAGTTCATATCCCAGATTGCAGCAGCATATCTGGAGAGATATCCTCTGGACGAATTCGGTCGGGCACATGTGCAGATGATGCGTCTGGAGGTGGAGGCGGAAAAAGCCGCCCGGTAGATGGTCGAAAGGTTCTTTATGCGCCACTGGTTATATCCAATTGGCTCAAGAACCGCAAATCCAGAGGAGTTAGATCAGATTTTCGTCTTCGATCGCCCGCGCCTGGGTGTCGCCGCCGCCCAGCCGCGCCCTCGTGCGCGTGCGAGCGGGCGCGGGCTTGCCCGTCGGCGATGAGGCGGGCTGGAGGGGCGATGCATCATGTCGGGTGGGGCATTGCTAAATCTGATGTAGGGGGCGGAGCGATATCATAAAATCAGAGATTTCTCAAATAGTCCAGGAACTTCTCTCTATCGTCAAAGGTCTTGCCAAGATCCGCTTCATGCTGTTTGATCCCCCTTCTTACATGGGCCTCTAATTCCGAGAGCTTTGGGGCCTCATTCGCGTATCTATCATGTTCATCAGCCAGGTCAGAAGGACCATCACATATGCCAATGACCTGAGAGAGGGCATCTGTCTTGTGCTTCTGAGCCTTCTTTTTCTCTTCCAGGAAATCCAAATATTGATCAACTTCCAAGAGTTCCGTGTCTGGCAGGGATCGAATCTTTTTAAGTATTGCATCTCGATCTTGCATCACAGTCGGCTCCATATTTTTTCATAACATTATGATAATCGGGGCTTTTATCGATTTCCATTTTAGCAGGGGCAAATAAGACTTAACCAAATACACAGGCATGGCGATTTAAGGTAGCCCATGGGTAGTGTCCCGATCTTGATGTAAAATAGTAGTAATAATCTTGGCGGTATACAGAATGCTACTATTTGGATGTCAGCATTCTGATCATCTGCAAGATTTATAATAGGCCCTGTATCCATACTTGAATTGTACCACGAAATCAAGGAGGATACAAGGCCATGCAACCATTAGAGCCGGTGATAAATTATCTTGTCGATCCGAATAGCGGATTAAAACAGGTCATAACTGATTTCCTGAATGCGGTTATGCTTTTTGAGGCATATCTGCAGAGCGGTGCACTCCCTTATGAGCGCAGTCCTCACAGAAAGGCTCACAGAAACGGCACCAGACCAAGAACTCTCAAGACCCGTGTTGGCGAAATAACCCTTAATAAGCCTCAGTTCAGAGAATTCCCATTTGAATCAAGCGTATTTGAAAGATATTGTCGCGTCGAGCAGGCTTTGCTAATGACTATAGCAGAATCCTATATTCAGGGTGTTTCAACTCGCAAAATGGAGGAATTAGTTAAAAATTTTGGTCTGAATAGGCTATCTTCATCTGAAGTCTCTCGGCTATGTAAGATTCTCGACGAGAAAGTCGATGAATTTCTCAAACGACCCATTGAAGTTAAGATTCGCTATCTTCTGGTTGATGCAACCTACTTTAAGGTCAGATGTGGTGTTCGATATGAAAGCAAAGCCCTCCTGATTGTAGTGGGTATTCGCGAAGACGGCCTTAGGGAGATCTTGGGCGCCAGTATCGCTGACTCAGAGGATAGCGGCTATTGGTTGACACTATTTAAAAGCCTTAAGGATAGAGGCTTAGACGGTGTCAAGCTAGTGATATCAGATGCTCACAAGGGAATTCAGAAGGCAGTAAAATCGTCTTTCGTGGGAGCCTCCTGGCAGTATTGCCATGTTCATTTCTCAAGGGCGGTACTGGAAAGCATTCCCAAAAAGGACAAACAGAAGATCGCTGATAGGTTAGAAGATGCATCAGACGACGAGATGAAGATGCAGGTATTGGCGAATGAACTCAGAGACCTAAAGAAAGAGCCTGCGGCAGAGACAATCGATAACTTCAGATTCGATTTGTGGAATTATAAGGCATTCCCAAATGAACATTGGAAGAGGATACGAACAACGAACATGATTGAGCGCATCAATAAGGAATTGAAGCGCAGAAGCAGACCAGTAGGAGCATTCCCAAGTGATCAATCCCTGATGAGATTAGTAGGATGCATAATGATAAATATAAATGAAGAGTGGGTCACGGGTAAAAGGTATTTAACGATGGACGAAGAGTAATGATAGTAGGATACAGGGCCGCTACGAAATTACAGCAGATTCGGGACACTACCTAGCCCATGATTATCCTTATGCTCTTGAAGAGAGATAAATTGCATTGCCACACACGGTTGTTATCATGGATCTGATCAAAGGAATCCCC